>CXWJ01003291.1_pt1 | contig 17491 bp, 17 predicted proteins | sample 590841 | NCBI WGS metagenome assembly CXWJ01 (sample SAMEA3498367, study PRJEB10139) | wastewater metagenome | biome: wastewater treatment plant; material: activated sludge | place: Austria | collected 2015-01-21 | reverse complement strand
TGGCAGTTGACGGCGATCACCAAGCCCGACGGCACGATCACCATCAATGATCCGTCGCGCTACACGGTCACCTTCAACGCCGACGGCTCGGCCAACTGGCAGGCCGATTGCAACGTCGGCTCGGCCACCTATACCGGCGGCGACGGCGCGCTGGCCCTGACGATGGGCGCATCGACGATGGCCTTCTGCCCGCCCGGTTCGTTCGACCAGATCTTCCTGGGCGGCCTGACCAATGCCATGGGCTACCGGCTGGAAGGGGGCAATCTGCTNNGCTGGGCTTGCTGTCGCTGGTGTGGAGCCTGCTCGTCTTCGGCGTGGGCGCGGTCACCGGCCTCACGGGGGCTATCGTGGGGGCCGAGAATATGACCTCCTTCGGCAGCGCCAACTTCTGGGGCGGCATTATCGGCGTGGCCGGAGCCATGCTCGATTTCATCATCGCCTATGGCTTGCTGAACCTGCGGCCATGGGGCTGGATGCTGGCCCTCATTGGTCTGGCGATCACCGTCATCACCGGCGTGCTGGGCTTGATGAGCGGCGGCTTCTTTGCCGTTTGCTGCGGCATCTTAGGCTTGCTGGTGCCGGCGGGCATCCTGTATTACCTGCTGCGGCCGGACGTGCGGAAGGCTTTCGGCCGCTAAGGTTGTAGGTCGGGATGGTATCCCGACCTCCTGGTTTGTCTGGTCGGGATAGAAGGTCGGGATACCATTCCGACCTACATGGTTTGTCCGGTCGGGATAGTAGGTCGGGATACCATCCCGACCTACATGGTTGTCCGGTCGGGATAGTAGGTCGGGATGCCATCCCGACCTACATGGTTGCTTGGTCGGGATACCATCCTGACCTACAAGGAGAGGCGGATGGCTAAGAAAAAGAAGGGCGACAAACGGGAGGCCAAGGCCGCGCCGCCGACCGTGCGCGACCTGCTGCGCGTGGGGCCGGATTTCGACCTGAAGGCAGTGGATCCGCGCCGCGTGCTGGCCGGGCCGAACGACAAGGTGCTGGCGCGGGCTGAGGCGGCGGCGCTGGAGGGCGAGGTCACCGGCCTGCAGGAGCGCCTCTTCGCCGAGTCGAAAGACGGCGGCAAACGTCGCCTGCTCATCGTCCTGCAGGGCATGGACACGTCGGGCAAGGGCGGGGCGGTCAAAGCCATCGACCGGGTATGCGAGCCGATTGGCCTGCGTATGACCAGCTTCGGCGCGCCGACCAAAGAGGAGAAGCGCCGCCATTTCCTGTGGCGCATCGACCGGGCCATGCCGCCCGCCGGGGCCATCGGCATCTTCGACCGCTCCCATTACGAGGACGTGCTCATTGTGCGCGTGCGCAATCTCGTACCCGAGGACGTGTGGGGCGGGCGCTACGACGAGATCAACGCCTGGGAGCAAAAATGGAGCGAGCAGGGGGTGGTCTTCCTCAAGTGTATGCTCCACATCAGCAAGGAGGAGCAGCAGCAACGCCTGCTCGACCGGCTGGCCGACCCGACCAAGCATTGGAAATATAACCCCGGCGACGTGGATGAGCGGCAGTTGTGGGATCAATATCAGGCGGCGTATCAGGCGGCATTGACCCGCTGTTCGACCACTTTTGCGCCGTGGTACGTTATCCCCGCCGACCGCAAATGGCATCGCGACTGGCTGCTGACCCAACTGGTGGCCGAGACGCTGCGCGAGATGAACCCGCAATACCCGACAATGGCCTTTGACGTGGCAGCCGAGAAAGCGCGGCTGGCAGCCGAGATGGCGCGCCTGGCCGCCGGGTAAATGAATTCAACACGGATTGACACGGATTTCACGGATAAAAACGGATAGAAACGGCTGACGATTGATCCGTGTAATCCGTGGCAATCCGTGAACTATTTATTATCCTATTTCCCAGGAGGCCATTATGTGTTGCATCTTGTCGTTGCTCATTTTCATCGGCCCGCGCATTGCCGCCATCGCCTGGTACTTCATCGACACGGCGCGCTGGAACGCGGCCTTCAGCAATATCCTGTGGCCCATCGCCGGGGTGCTCTTCCTGCCGTGGACGACGATGGCCTACGTGCTCATGTCGCCGGGCGGGGTCAGTGGGCTGCAATGGGCGGTGGTCGTCTTTGGTTTTCTGCTCGACATCGGGGCGATTGGCGGTGGGGGGTATAGTAACCGGAAGCGGAATCACTAATCCAGGACCATCATGGTAGATAAAAAAGAGGCGCGGCCGATGAGCCTGCCGCGCCTGTTGTTGCATTTGGAAGGGGCGGCCGTCCTGCTGGCGGCCGTCTTCGTTTATTTCCGCCTGGGTCTGCCGCTGTGGGCCTTCCTTGTCTTTTTGCTCGCCCCGGATCTGTCGGCCCTGGGCTACCTGTTCGGGCCGCGGCTGGGCAGCGTGACCTATAATCTGGCTCATATCATCCTCTGGCCGCTACTCGTGGGCTTGGCGGGGTGGGCGTTGGGCTGGGCGTGGGCCGCGCCGGTGGCCCTCATCTGGCTGGCCCATATCGGCATGGATCGGATGGTGGGGTATGGGTTGAAGTATCCGGATCAGTTCAAGCTGTCCCATTTTGACCGTGTGTGAGTGTTAAACACTTCAACACCATTCCAGTAAGGCTGTTCCAGACTGCTTGCTATCCTCGCGTCCAAGCGGCCGACGGAGAACGTGGGTGATGACCTTAATGTCCTTTTCGCTTGAAGAAGATAAGGTGCGCGCTCTGCTCAAAGAGTTAATGCTTGAACTGATGGCCGAGCGGCCGGAGATATTTCAGGCCATTCTGATTGAGGCAATCGAGGATGCCGGATTATTGGCCGCTATTCAAGACGCGGAAAGCAGCGGAATGGCAGACCGGACCGAAATCGATGTCATTCTGGGAACCCGCGGCTGAACAGGTAGGCAGCTAACGTCGATAAACGTCGCGGCGATGGCCGACGATGTGAATTATAGTGAAACTTCATCCAGCGATTTGCCACGCTCGCCGTCAACGACGGCGCGGCGCTGCCTCTGGAGGCGGTCTACGATCTCGTCGCGAAGCTGCCGGCCTTCATCCGGGTCGCCCAGCAATTCTCTCAGTTTTTGATCGAGGAGATAATCGATCATGTCGCGCAACTCGGCGGGCGACATTTCACCAACGGTCGTAGTCATAGCAACCTCTCCGTGATCTGCTCGTTCGATCGCTTCAATGGGATTATAGCCTTTGCCAAGTTAGCCGCAATGGCGCGGATTTACTGCTTTTGAAAAGCCAAGCCTGGGCAAATTGCTAACTCAATAGATAATCCAGACCATGCATATATTAGTTACGAATGATGACGGCGTCCACGCGCCGGGCCTTTTGGCTTTGGCCGGGGCCATGAAGACATTGGGCGACGTGACCATCCTGGCCCCCGATCACAACTGGTCGGGCGGGGGACACGTGAAGACGCTCCACCGGCCGCTGCGGGTCTGGGAGACGGCACTGAGCGACGGCACGCCGGCCCTGATGAGCGACGGCGCGCCGTCGGATTGCGTGGCGTTGGCCTTGCTGGGGCGCGTGCCGCCGGTCGATCTGGTCGTGTCGGGCATCAACACCTATGGCAATCTGGGCCACGACGTGACCTATAGCGGCACGGTAACGGCGGCGATGGAGGCGGTCATCGCCGGGGTGCCGGGGCTGGCCTTCTCGCTGGCCGCCGATGACAAGACGGCCGAGCGCGACTATGCCCCGGCGGCCGAGTTCGCCCGGCGCATCGCCCGCGCGGCCATCGACAACGGGCTGACGGCCGAGCTGCTGCTGAACGTCAACGTGCCGCCGCTGCCGCTGGCGCAAATCAAGGGGTTGCGGCTGACGCGCCAGGGGTTGCGCCTCTACCGCGACGCGCTGGACGAGCGGCGCGACCCGCGCGGCCAGCCTTATTACTGGATCGGCGGCGACTACCCCACCGGCGTGCCCGACGAGGGGACTGACTTCGGCGCGCTGCAAGACGGTTACGTGTCCATCACGCCGCTGCGCCTGGATTTGACCCACTATCGGACGCTGGAGGCAATGGCGGGGTGGAAGTGGGAGGAATGATTTAACCACCGATTTACACGGATTAGACGGATGAACACGGATATACCGGAGATCGCGTATCAATCCGTTTAATTCCGTGAAATCCGTGTCAATCCGTGTTTAATTCATTTTCTCCCAACAACGTCCGCTTTTGGGCTTGCAGGGTCTGGGCCGCGGCCCGGACTTGCGCGGCCCGCGCGCCGTGGAGGGTGAAGCTGCCCAGCAATAGAAAGGCGATGACCAGGGCGATGGCCGGGACGCCGCCGGTCAGCAGCCGCATGCCGAAGAGGGCCGTGTCGGGCTGGGGCGGGAAGAGGACGCCCGCGCTGGGGCTGACGTAGCCGGTCAGGGTGAAGACTATGGCCGTCAGCAAGCCCTGGATGACGAAGGCCAGCCGGATGATCAGCCCGTTCATGCCGAAGAACATCCCCTCGCGCCGCGCGCCGTTGAGCACCTCATCCTCGTCGGTGATGTCGGCCAGCAGCGGGTTGGTCAGCATGAGCAGCCCGGCCAGACTGAGGCCGAAGAGGGTCGTGCCCAGAATGCCGGCGGCGAACGTCTGCGGGAAGAAGAAGTAGAGCGCCGTGGCCGCGGCCAGCAGCGCCGCCGCTCGCAACGCCCGCCACGCCCCATAGCGCCGGGCCAGCGCCCACCACACGGCCATGGCCGGCAGCGCCGCCAGAAAGGCCGCCGCCAGCAGCAGCGAGTTTTGCAGGTCAGCGTCCAGCGTCACTCCGAACAGCGTCGTCGGCCCCTGGATGTGCAGCACGTACTTGGCGTAGAACGGGATCGACGACGCCATCGCCAGAAAGACGTACTGGATCATCAGGTTGGCGGCCAGGAAGATGATGAAGTTGCGATTGCGCAGCGTCAGGCGGATCGATTCGCGAAAGGAGGGCGAGGGCGCGGCGGCGAACTCCGGCCGCTCGCGGCTGCCCAACAGGCCGAGCAGGAGCGAGACGAAGGTGACGGCCGTCAGCAGGGCGGCCATGTTACCCCGGTTGCTCCAGTCGCCCCCGGCCAGCAGCGGCGGCAGGGCCACGCCAACCAGCAGGCCGAAGATGGAGAACACCTCGCGCTGGGCCGAGACGCCCGCCCGCTGGCTCTCGCCCTGGGTCATTTCGGGGAAGAGGGCCGTCCAGTTCATCACGTAGACCGACCAGAAGAAATCGAACAGCAGCACGATGAACAGGAAGTAGAACAGCAGGCTCAGCTCCGACCAGTCCGCGCCGCCGCCGGGCAGCCACAGCAGGTAGAAGGTGATGAGCAGCGGCAGCAGCGAGCCGGCCATCCACGGCACGCGCCGCCCCCAACGGGTGCGCGTGCGGTCGCTCCAATAGCCCACCAGCGGGTCGTTGATCGCGTTCCACAGGCCATAGAGCGCCCACACCAGCCCAATCCACGCCGCGCGCACGCCGAGGGTGTCGATGTAGAGGAACTGGATGTAGGCGGAGAAGGCCTGGTAGGAAAGGGCGACGCCGAGGGAGCCGGCGGAATAGAGGAGGCGGTGGTGGGGGCGGATGGCGGTCATGGATAAGGGCTTACTCCTGATTGTGCCAATACTAGCCGATGGCTGATTGGGGAGAACTTTATCATTTATGGGGGGAGGGGAACAAATGTAAGCCAGGGATTATTCGTGACATTCGGCAGAGATTATGGTTACAAACTGCGCTTGACGAAGATTAACTCAAGCCTTTATTCTATAGGACAACTCTTCCCAATCGGGTTCTATCAATCCACAACGATACTATGGATGGACGACTGTTGGGTATAACGCTCGCCATAAGCCAGTTCATCTGGGCTTGCAGGAGGATTTAAATGAAACCCCGGAATGTTTCGTTCCTTGCCGCTTTATTGGCATTGATCGTTTTCTTCTCAATTACGCTTGCGTTAACTACGGATGTATCAGCGGGGCAAACTGAGGAAATTCTACCACCGACCCCTCTTTCTCAGTTCCCAGCCGAGTTGTCTGCTGAAATGGGCATTGCTTCCAGTCAATATACGTCTCCCCCTGCGCGGCTCTCATCTGCCCTGCCAACCTTGGAATTTGATTGGTCAAAATATAAAGATCCGGTGCATGGCTACACACTCCGGTATCCGACTGGTTGGTTGGTGGAGCCAACACCGGCAGAAGGTTTCGGCGGTGTGACAATTTTGACCGATCCCCAAACGCAGGTATCGGTTTACGTGGGTATCATCCAGACGGAGCGCCTCGAGTCGGTTTCCTTAGCTGATTGGGTAGTTCCGAATAGCGATATTCAGGAGTATTTGACGGCTCAAGAAGCATTATCACTTGGAGTACATGAGGCTATCGAACAAATATATAATCGTGAGGGACGTGTAAGCCAAATGATATACGTGCCTTTTGGGGAGAATGTAGTCTTTCTCAACGTAGTAGGTATTGATCTCCGTTATCAGGCTCTCTTGAGAGAGATAGCCCAAAGCCTACGATATAGAAGCCAAGCCGACAGCAAAATGGATAGGAACGAACCGAGTTCCCGTCTTTACTTTGAACCGTCTGAGGACAGCGAGCGGGTAGAAGATGCGACCGACCGATCCGCCTCAGTGGTCGATTTTATTCTCCCATTTTCGGGAGTAGCTCTAATAACCCAGACAGGAGACGGCGGGCCAAGTCATTATTGCAACGGCTCTGACACTGATTGCCAGGCGCTCGATTTCGACACGACTGGCATCAATGGAATGGATGGGCGAATTTTCGCAGTGGAAGATGGCACAGTTCGCTGGTTTGGCTGGGATTCAACAGGTGGATATGGGAACCTGGTCAAAATACTTCATTCCAATGGCATGGTCAGTTGGTATGCCCACCTATCCTCGTTCGCCACAGACTACACACCGACTTCAGTTATTAAGGGTATGTGGATGGGTAACGAGGGGAGAACCGGCTGCGACGTCACGTATAACTGTGGCTCTCACCTGCATTTTATGATTAAGCAGGGTGAAGGTAATAATTACGGTGGCGTCGATATAAGCAATGGCCTTTTGCCTGGCGTTGAATTAAGGTCTGTTTGTCAAGGACTCGACTGTGGTTCGGCGTATGGCGGGCCTTCTCTCTATAAGGGGGAGAATCTGACAGGTATTTCGCAAGTCTTCGGAGACAATGACAATTCTCTCAATGATGAGATGGTTGGTGACCACGAAACCCGTTCAATTCGTGTGCCCCAGGATTGGGTCGTGATCACATATAGCGGTGAGAATTATACCGGTTTTCAAGAAGAATACGATGGGCCATTTACCGGTAATACTCACCTTGGCGTTGCGTCTTTGAAAGTAGCCTTTCGGGCTTGCCCGGCTCGAGTAATTAATGATTCGCCCGACACTGCTGCTGATGTTTGCGGGGGTGGAACGGACGACACAACCCCCCCCTCCGCCAGCGGCTTTAACGTCTCGGTCATCAATGGCCGCACCGCCGATATCACCACCTCCGGCGTCCAGGACAACAGCGGCGGCAGTGGCGTGAGCGAGGTGCGCTTTAGCGCCAAATGGGGCGGTAGCTGGAAAGGTATCGGCACGGATAGCTCCGCCCCGTATACCCTTTCGTGGGATATGTGCTCCAGCGGCGTGCCTACCGGCGATGTTGAGTTGGGCATGGAGGTGCGAGATAACGCCGATAACGTCTGGATCTGGAGCGAACATAACGGCAACCCCCACATCACCATGGATAGCGCCTGCGGCGGTGATGGCAATCCACAGCCCGGCGGCACCTGGCATGCCAATTTCTGGATGAACAAATATCTCGCTGGTTACGTCAATTGGGACGTCTATTATGTGTGGGATGATGGCAACTGGCCCTATATCTGGTTTGACTGGGGTACCAATGGACCAAAGGAAGGTTGGAGCGGCGACGAATTCTCGCTCCGAATTTGGCGTGACGTGTACTTCCCCGGCGGCCGCTACGAATTTCGAACCGATGCTGATGATGGTCACCGCGTTTACGTCGATGGGCAACTGGTCATCGACCATTGGTGGTCTGGCTCCGCCGGCGGTGGTAAAGACATTTCCCAAGGCACTCACGAAGTTAAAGTTGAGTACTTTGAGAACACCGGCGACGCCAAACTGAGTGTCATGTGGTATGGACCGGGCTATCCGCAACCGGATCTGGAGAGTCCCGGCGGCCGGATCACTTCGCCCTCCCATCAGTCGGGTATTAAATCCTCGCCTTTTACGGTTTGGGCCGAGGCCTGGGACGACGTTAGCGGTGTGGATTACGTTGATTTATGGGCGCATTACTGTATCGGCGCGGAGTGCACCTGGCGCAAGGTCGGCACGGATGGCGACGCCCCTTACGCGATTAATTGGGATTGGGCGACGATTGCCGAACAGCACGTCTGGCTGGCGCTTGACGTCTTCGATCAGACCGGCAAAATGACCGGCAGCGCCGGTGGCTGGGTGGAAGTTGATCTCGATAAGACTAACCCTTCGGCCCAGATCGATTCGCCGGAGGATTTTTCTTACCTTACAGGAAATGCTATCCCCATTGCCGCGTCGGCCGCGGATGGCGGCAGCGGTATCGGCGCGGTGCAGTTCTTCGCCGGCTATGACGACGGGTCGGGCAATTACTGGCACGAACTGGGTTTCGATACAGACGGCGGCAACGGCTGGCAATGGACGTGGGACGCCGCCGGCGCGGCCGATCAGCGCGACGTGGCCCTCTTCATATACGCCTACGATCGGGCCGGCAACTACTTCGGCGCGGCGCGCTGGGCCAACATTCTGGATCGCACGCCGCCCACATCGCAAGTTGCGCCGCTGCCGTCATCCCGACCACACACCATCAACGTGGTCTGGGCCGGTGCGGATAGCACGGCCGGCCTGGCCTCGTTCGACGTGCAGTTCAGCAAGGACGGTGGAGGGTGGCAGGATTGGATGGTCGCCACGACGTCTGCCTCGTCGTGGTTCGTCGGCGAGTTGGGCCATTCGTATAGTTTCCGCAGTCGGGCGACCGATCTGGCCGGTCATGTGGAAGGTTGGCCGGCCGCGCCGGACGCGTCCACGACAGTCGATTCGCTATGGCCTACGTCCGATGTATTCTGGTACGCGCCCGGCACGGCGGGTGATTCGATCTTTCTCTTCAACGGCAATGGCACCCATCGATCGATCTCAAGGCCGGTCAACGGCACGTATACCCCGCTGATAGGCGACTTTAACGGAGATGGCTTGACCGACGTTTTCTGGTACGCACCGGGGCTGGCCGCGGATTCAGTTTTCCTGAGCAACGGCGATGGCACGTTCCGATCCATCCCGCAGAAGGTTAACGGTTGGTATACCCCTCTCGTCGGCGACTTCAACGGCGATCTGGTAACCGATATCTTCTGGTACGCGCCAGGTGTTGGTGCCGACTCGCTCTTCCTGGCCAACTGGGACGGCACTTTCCACTCCGTGCCACAGCGCGTCAACGGCAACTATACCCCACTGGTCGGCGACTTCAACGGCGACACCGCCGACGACATCTTCTGGTACGCCCCCGGTACGGCGGCCGATTCGCTCTTCCTGGCCAATGGCGACGGCACCTTCCGCTCCGTGGCCCAAAAGGTCAACGGCACGAGCTATAAACCGCTGGTGGGCGACTTCAACGGCGACGGGGCCGATGACATCTTCTGGTATGGGCCGGGGGCCTACGTCGGCGATTCGCTTTTCCTGGCCAACGGCGACGGCACGTTCCGCGGTGTGGCCCAAAAGATCAACGGCGCGGCCTATAAACCGTTGGTGGGCGACTTCGACGGCGACGATAAGGCCGACATCTTCTGGTACGCGCCGGGGCTGACCGGCGACTCGCTCTTCCTGGCCAATGGCGACGGCACGTTCCGCGCCGTGGCCCAGAGTATCAACGGCAGCTATACGCCGCTGGTGGGCGACTTCAACGGCGACGCCGCGGCCGACATCTTCTGGTACGCGCCGGGCACGGCCGGCGATTCGCTCTTCCTGGCGAATGGCGACGGTACGTTCCATTCGGTGGGCAAAACCATCAACGGCACCTATACGCCGCTGGTGGGGTCGTTCGACTAGAAGAAAAGAGATAGAACGCTGATGACGCGGATTTGGCGGATTTTCGCGGATCAGAAATAATAGTTTCTTATCCGCGAAAATCCGCCAAATTCGTGTCATCCGCGTTCTATTTCTTTATTCAAGGAGAAACCCATGCCCCACACCCCCTATCTGATCATCGGCGGCGGAATGACCGGCGCGGCGGCGGCCAACGGCATCCGCGAACTGGACGAGGCGGGCACGATTGGCCTCATCTCGGCCGAGACCGACCCGCCCTATGACCGGCCGCCGCTGTCCAAGAAGCTGTGGGACGGCAAGCGCACCATCGAGCAGATTTACGTGGCCTTGCCGGGCAACGTGCAGCCCCATTTTGGCGTGCGCGTCGTCGCGTTGGATGCCGACAACCGCCGCGCCACCGACGACCGGGGCGAGGTGCATACCTATGACCGGCTGCTGCTGGCGACCGGCGGCGTGCCGCGCCGGCTGCCCTTCGGCGGCGACGCGGTCAACTACTACCGCACGCTCGACGACTACCGCGCGCTGCGGGCCGACGCCGACGGCGGGGCGCGCTTCGTGGTCATCGGCGGCGGCTTCATCGGCTCGGAAGTGGCCGCCTCGCTGCGCAAGCAGGGCAACGAGGTGACGCTCGTTTTCCCCGAGGCGGGCATCAGCGACCGCGTTTTCCCCGCCGGGTTGGCCGCCTATCTCAACGACTACTACCGCGAGCAGGGCGTGGAAGTGCTCAACGGCGAGAGCGTCACCGGCATCGAGGCCGGGGCCGACGGGGCCACGGTGCTGACCGGCAGCGGCCGTCGGCTGGCGGCCGACCGCGTGGTGGCCGGCATCGGCATCGTGCCCAACGTCGATCTGGCGCGGGCCATTGGCCTGTCGGTCGATAACGGCATCCCTGTCGATGCGCGCCTGCTGACCGCCCGGCCGGAAATCTACGCCGCGGGCGACGTCGCCAATTACCCCGACGCCGTGTTGGGCACGCGCCGCCGGGTGGAGCACGCCGATGCGGCGCGGGCCATGGGCCGGGCCGCCGGGCGCAACATGGCCGGCGCGGGCGAGCCGTACACCTATCTGCCCATGTTCTACTCCGATATGTTCGATCTGGGCTACGAGGCCGTGGGCCAATGCGACACACGGCTGGAGATTATCGAGGATTGGCGGACGCCCAACGAGCGGGGGGCGCTGTACTATCTGAAGGACGGCCGCCTGTGTGGCGTGCTGCTCCTGGACATCTGGGATCGGGTCGATGAGGCGCGGGCGCTCATCGAGGCCGGCGGCGCGCACACGGCCGAGACATTGAAAGGAACCTTTGAGTAAGCTTATGTTACAGGGCGAACGTGTGACGCTGCGCGCCGTAGAGCGCGATGACCTGCCGCGCATTCTGGCCTTCAAGAACGACTTGGCCGTGGAACTGGCCGGCGGCGGCGACCCGCCCTGGCCGCAATCGTTCGCCCGCCTTGTGGCCGACTTCGAGCGCGACACGTCCGGCGGCGGCCGCGACGGCGGCAAGGGTGGCGTCAACTTCGCCATCGAGGCTGACGGGCAGATCATCGGCTATTGCGGCGTGCGCGACGTGGATCCGTTTGGCCGCACGGCCGAACTGGGCATCACCATCGGCGACAAGGCGTATTGGGGGCGCGGCTATGGGCGCGAGGCGATCCGGCTGGTGCTCGACCACGCCTTCCGCCTGCTCAATCTGCGGCGGGTGTTCCTGCGCGTCCACGGCCGCAATGAGCGGGGCATTCGCGCCTATCGCGCCTGTGGCTTCGTCGAGGAGGGGCGGCTGCGGCTCCACGTCTGGAGCGATGGGGCGTATGATGATCTGGTGCTCATGGGCGTTATGCGCGACGAATTTAGGTGACATTTGTCACTATACCAGTCGTTCCATATTGATTTATACTTAACCCATTCACACAAGCGCGACGATATGGAGGTTGGTCGCGCCTGGTAGTGCCGGTTTGTGGTAGTCCGTCAAATGCCGCCGGTCGGGTGGGTGAGTCGGCCGGGTGGTCCACATTTTCTTGCCCAGCTACGGGGCCGCTCGACCCATGATCGAGCATGGAGGAACGCTATGTCACGGGCGCGTTTGCTCGGAATAGCCGTGGTCGTGGTCTTATTGTGCGCGGGCCTGGGCCTTTCGGCCGTCATGGCCCAGGACGTGGGGCAGGCCGCGCCGGCCGCCTCGGAAATCGAACCCAACCGTCCGGAATACGAACCGAATGACAGCATCTGGGAGGCCAATGGCGCCGATCTGGGCATGCTCTGGCATGGCGCCATTCGTCCGGCCGGTGACGTCGATTTTTATCGGATGTACGCCGCTGAGGGGATGCCCCTCAGCGTGACCATCGACATGCCGCCCGGTTCACCGCTGGCGCCGGTCGTGTCGGTCTATGACTGGAACGAGAATCTGCTGGATCAGGCATCGTGCGCCGGGCCGGGCGTCTGTATGACCTTCGTGGCCGGCGAATCGACCGACTACTTCTTCGCGGTGAGTGATGCCAACGGCGCCGGCGGCCGGTCGTACCAATATAGCCTGCTCATCGACCTCGATGACGTCTACGAGCCGAACGACTTCAGCGAGCTGGCCGCGCCCATCGCTTATGGCGACGTGGTCTGGGCCTTGTTCGCCCCCTCCGGCGACATCGATTTCTATTCGTTCATGGGCGAGGCGGGCGACGAGATAGGTGTCCATCTGTCGAACGGTAACCTGACCCTCTACGACGCCGACGAAAACCAGATCATCCCGCAATGGCTCGGCAGCCGCATGGTCTTCGCGCTGCCGATGGACGGTGTCTACTACATCCAGGCGACGTATGATTATTGCAGCCATTGTCCCTATACCCTGTCGATTGAACCCTTCGACCGGGCGCTCTTCGTCAGCCTCGGCTCCAGCGGCGCGGTGGGCGGGGTCAGCTTCACCTCGGGCGACATCCTGCGCCACTGGCTGCGGGCCGGCACGTGGGAGATGTTCTTCGACGCATCCGATGTGGGTCTGAAGGGCAATCTGGTGGCCTTCGACTTTGCCAACGAGCCGCGCCTGGTCTATAGCCAGACGCAGAACGTGCCCGGCTTGGGCGTGGTGGGGCCGAGCGACATCGTGTCCTTCTCCCCCTACAGCTTCGGCGAGGATACGTCCGGCTATCTGAACTGGTTTATGGACGGCTCCGACGTGGGCCTGACGACCGGCGGCGAGGGCATCGACGCGCTGGGCCATAATACTTACTCCTCCTATAGCCTGCTGCTGAGCACCAGCGGCAAGGCGCGCGTGCCCTATGGCGCGGGCCAGCTGGCGGTGGGCCGGGCCGACCCGGTGAACTTCGACATCTTCGGCTGGGGGGCCAATACGGCCGGCTTCTGGTATCCGTTCCAAGACGGCGACTTCTCGCTCGACGTGGGCGGAGCCAATCTGACCGGCCTTGATCTGGAAGGCAACGAATATCTGTATCTGTCGTTCGACCGGACGGTGACGCTCGACGGGGTGACGCTGGCCGCCGGCGACATCGCCATGTGTCATCTGGTGTGGTACATGGCCGGTTGCGAAACCGTGGAGAAGTACTTCGACGCGTCGGATGCCGGGCTGGCCGGCTATAAGGTGGATGCGTTCGATTTGGATTACGGTTATCCGTATCCGTATCCGTAGGAAGAATGATTTAACCACGGATTCGCACGGATTGGACGGATGAACACGGATTGAATGTGTTTACTCGTTCGATCCGTGCCTATCCGGGGTTAATTTATTCCTCCGCCACCGCGATTAGGAGCCTTTGAGTTGTTGCAGGTAGCGCCAGCTACTGATGGCCCCAATGGTGAAGGGCACGGCAAACACCAACAGGCACAGCCAGGCATACGTATCCACCGTCAACCCGCCCCAGCGGTAGAGCACAACGGCGGCTACGGCAGTCAGAATGCCCGTCAACAGCAGCCAGCGAGCCATGTGGCGGTTGATCTTGTACCACAGCGTCTCATCGGCCAGCGTACTGGGCACGCGGAAGCCGTACCACGGGTTGGGGGGCACCTTGTCCAGCAACATGGGGATGGACAGAGCGGCCAACAGCAGACCGAAGATGACGTACATGTAGAGTAGCGTTTGCATAGCTTAAATCCTATCCTAATCCCAAAACCCATCCCGCTGAAAGGCCGGGTCAGGATAATCATAGAACCCCCCGCCGCTCTTGTGTCCCAACCGGCCGCGGTCGATGTAGCCGCGCAACAGGTCGGCGTTGGCCCGCACCTGGGGGTCGCCCGTGGCCCCGGCCCAGAAGTCGGTGATCTTCCACACCGTATCCAGCCCCACGGCGTCAATGATGCCGAACGGGCCGATGGGCATTTTCATCACCCCCATCCAGGCCCGATCCACGTCCGCCACCTCGGCCACGCCGCCGGCCACCAGGCGCAGGGCGGCGTCGATGAGGGCGCTGAGCATGGCGTTGAAGACGTAACCCGAACTCTCGCGCCCGGCGACGATGGGAATCTGGCCGATGCGCCGGGCAAAGGCGGTCACCGTCTCAATGACGTCGGCCGACGTGTCGGGGTGGGCCATCACGTCGGCCACGTTGGCGTCCCAGACCGGCAGGTGGAAATGGAGGGCCACCAGCCGCTCCGGCCGGCCCGATGCCTGGGCAAACATCGACGGCAGCAGGGTCGAGGTGTTGGTGGTGAAGATGGTCTGGGGTGGGCAGAGGGTGTGTAGCGCGGCGAAGACCTGGCCCTTTATCACCGGGTCTTCGGGCACGGATTCACTGACGAGATCGGCCGCGGCGGCGGCAGCGGCCAGGTCGGTCGTCGGCGTGAGGCGCTGCAATACGTCGGCGTCGGCCCGCCCTTCGGCGATGAGGTGGCGGGCATAGCCGCCCACACGGGCCATGCCGCTCTCCAGCGCCGCGGCCGAGACGTCATAGAGGCGCACGTCCAGGCCGTGGATGGCGCATTGCAGGGCAATCTGCCCGCCCATTGTGCCCGCGCCGACGACGAGGACGGTGTGGATGTCTTCAGCGTTCATGGTTGTTCTCTCTGGTGATGAACCAAACTACACAGTTACGCAAATATTCTGAGGTTCGTAGTCAGCAACTTTAGTTGCGTTCCCCGTGCGGACTCCTGTCCGCCGACGGCGCTGAAGCGCCTGACTACGAACAAATTATGATTTTCAATGTAATAAGATACTCGTCTCAATTATAAAGGAAAACAACGGTGCGCCGAATGGGGCATTAACGCGCCGTGTGCCACAATCGCCACCCTTGCGCTAAACTACACCCACCAAACCAGTCACCAGAACCGGCAAGAGTGTCCCATTGAATCTTGAAAAAGTGTTAGCCCTCTACGACCGCGAACAGCGGCGCGAGATCGAATATCCCGGCATGACCCGCCAGGAACTGCCCGGCCTGGTGCGCTACTTGCGGCCGATGCCGGGCATGAGTTTTGTGCTCCATAGTGATCTGGATGAGGTATCGGCCGACACCGCCATCGACGAACAACTGGCCTATTTCGCGGCCCTCCAGCAGCCGTTCGAGTGGAAGGTCTATGCCCACGACCGGCCGGCCGACCTGGCCCAACGGCTGGCGGCGCGCGGCTTTGTGCTGGAGGAGCCGGACGCCATCATGGTGCTCGACGTGGCCGCCGCGCCGCCGGCGCTGCTGGCCGAACCGGCGGCCGACGTGCGCCGCCTGAGCGACCCGGCCCAACTGGCCGACGTCGTCGCCGTGCTGGAGCCGGTGTGGGGCGGGGATTTCAGTTGGGTCTACGAGCGTATGGGCGGCCACATGGCGATACAGGATTATCTCAGCATCTTCGTGGCTTACGTGGCTGGGACGGCGGCCGGTGTGGGCTGGACGTATTACAACCCCGGTCATTTCGCCGGCTTATGGGGCGGCTCCACCCTGGCCGCGTATCGTGGGCGCGGGCTGTATACGGCGTTGCTGGCGGCGCGGCTGCGCGAGGCGCGGGCGCGGGGTGTGTCCTATCTGACCATCGACGCCGGGGCCATGAGCCGGCCCATCGTCGCCCGCCACGGCTTCGAGGTCATCACCTATGCCACGGCCTGCGAATGGCGGCCGGCGGATGAAGGCGCGGGCCAATCAACGGCCTAGTAGCTCAGCGCCGGGGCCATGAACAGGCTGAACAGGCCGGCGAAGGTGTCATCGTCAACGGCCTTTTCGTCGTCGGCCGCATCGAGCGCGCCGGTATAGCCGAGTTCCTCGAACAGCGAGTCGGGTAGGCTGGGCATCTCGTCGCCATGCCACAGGCCGGGGGCGACGCGCGGCGGCGTCGGGCCGGCCGGTCGCCGCAAAGCGCGTTTCGATTCGTTGTAGAGCAATAGGTTCATCTTCGGCCTCCGTGGCATCACAAAGCGATGCAAAAAAAGAGATAGCCGCCCCGAATCGGTTCGATTCGAGTGGTTGAAAAGTAAGGTCAGATTTTAGATAACGCTGTGCGCGCCACTTATCGGCCGGCAAAGCCCAGTGATTTAGATTGTTGTGACGGACTATCTATCGTGAGCAACGAACGGGGGCAGTATACCATAGATAGGGGGGCTTCGTATGCCACAAGGTATACGAGTTAAGAGGACTCTCAGTTGGGTAAATTGGTGGTGGGAAAATTACTGCCCCGGAAACAACCCAAAATCATCAGCATCGACCCGGCGCGCGGCGTGGCTCAGCACGGCGTTGAGCACCTCGATCGCCATGCGCGACTCCAGCGTGATGCCGGCCCGCACGCCGACGCAGGGGTCGTGGCGCCCTTTCTGTAATTCAAAGTCGATCTCGGTCAGATTTTTGCGCACCGATTGCTGGGGGGCGGTGATGGAGCTGGTGGGCTTGAAGGCGACGCGGGCCACCAGCGGGTTGCCGGTGGTGATGCCGCCGATGAGGCCACCGTGGCTGTTGGCGGCGTAGCCCGTGGCGCGGATGGGGTCGTTGTTGGCGCTGCCGGCGCGCCCGGCCACGGCCGCGCCGTCGCCGATCTCGCACGCTTGCGCGGCGTGCAGCCCGCCCAGGCTGCCCATTAGCCGCAGCTTCAGGCTGTTGTAGAGCGGGTCGCCGGCCAGCGCGGGCACATTGAGGCCCACGACCTCGACCGCCGCGCCCAGCGAATCGCCGGCCACGCGGGTCTGCTTGATCAGGTCGGCGGCGGCGGCGGCGAACGCGGCGTCGATGGTGGGGATGCCGATGGCCTGCCACGACGCCTCCAGCNNNCACGCTGCCGCCGATGACGTCGCTGATGGTGGCGCGGTAGCTGGAACGGCCGCCGCCGCGAATATCGACCCGGCCGCCGGACTGGTGGTACTTCACGAGATCAGTGTGGCCCGGTCGCACTTCGCCCGTCGGCCCGGCGAACTGCTCGTAATGCCCGGCCCGCCCGGCGGTGGAGAGCACCAGGGCGGCGATGGGTTCGCCGGTGGTGTAGCCCGCTTCGTAGCTGGGGGTCGTGTCGTCGCCGGCGGCCAGCGGCGGCCCGGCGGTCAGCGCGGCGTGGTCGTCCTGGTAGAGG
>CXWJ01015822.1_pt1 | contig 17494 bp, 14 predicted proteins | sample 590841 | NCBI WGS metagenome assembly CXWJ01 (sample SAMEA3498367, study PRJEB10139) | wastewater metagenome | biome: wastewater treatment plant; material: activated sludge | place: Austria | collected 2015-01-21 | reverse complement strand
ATCTTGGAGAGTTGATTCAGGCTGCCTGCGACTTGTTCTTGGACGGGATATAGCGTGAAAATCCAATTCACCATCTGCAAACCGAGCGGATGGATTGCGAGCGCGAGCAAGATGGCGGCCAAACACGTACTGAAGCGCGGAACGTGATCGAGCAGTAAAGTCTTTAGCGGTCGGCCGGTGAGAGTCACCGTCATCATCAAGGCGGGCAGAGCGATACAGACGACTTGGCTGATGAACAACAGCAACGCCATGTAGCCAAAAGTGGCGGACTCTGGCGCATTGGCTGACATTGCCAAACCGACGAAAAACTGAATCACGTAAATAATTGCGACGCAGAAAAACGCCTCGGCCAGTGAAGGCGTGTCCTGGCGGTCACGCACTAAATGAACCACCCAGCGACGCAGATCGAATCGCTCGCTCTCACGAAATAGCACGGACTCTTGATTGAATTGGTACACGGCCCAGCGAAATGCCAGCCGACAGCAGATCAGCGTTACTAGACACACCGGCAGGACGAAGCGAATCGCTTCGGCATAATTGCCCTGCACCAGACTTTTCAGCAGCAGCACGACGCCCGCAACCGGAATCAAGCTGTTCCCCAAGTCCAGCTCCGCGCCGGGTGCCATGGGCAACATCATCAGCGGCATCGTGATCAATAGCAGCGGCATCAGATAATACTGGCCTTCCTTCGTGCTGCGGGCGAAAGCGGCACAGGCGAGACAGAGCGCGCTGAATAGGGCAGACATTGGGATTAGCGCCACGACCAGCCACAACGCGGCGCCGAACGGCGGCAGATCGAGCCCCTCCGATATGTCGGCCGACGGCAATATGCGAAGTTGCCCGATGATGTATTGAGCCGTAAAGCCGAGGCTGGTGAGATTCAACAAAGCCGTCGCCATGCTGAAGGTCATCACGGTGAGCAACTTCGCCCAGACGATCTCCGTGCGCAAGGCTGGGCTGGAAAGAAGCGTTTCCAGCGTCCCACGCTCTTTTTCGCCGGCACACAAATCGACGGCCGGGTAGAACGCACCCGTGAGGGCCCAAATGAATAGCACAAACGGCAGAATCTTCGACCAAGCGAGCGCTTGCTGTTGGCCGCGCTCGGCAACATCTTGCGACTTCAGCTCGAAGGGCCGGGCGACGGTCGGCGGCACCCGGCTGGCCAACAAATTGTCCCGTACGATTTGCGTCTTCCAAGTATTGAGCACTTGCACAATCTGAGAGTGAGCGAATCGCGACTTTTCGCGCGCTGCATTGAACAGGATTTCCGGCTGCGGAATATCGGTGGAGGCAGGCGGCGTGGCGGAGGCATCCTTATCTGGCGATGGTTGTTGTCCCTGTGCGACCGCTTGAAGCTGCTCGTGCAGATCGCGCAGACGTTTGCCGAAATCAGGCGGAAAGTTCAGGACAACCTGCACTTCGCCCGACTTCAACGCTTGCTGAGCGGCTGCCAAAGGGGAACCAGGATCGAGTGACGCGGCTTCATTATCCGCATTGACTGCCTGTTTCTCGGTTGCCTTTGCCTCGGCCGCGGTGCCCGCGGGCGGAGGCTCAGTTATGGAGTCCGTATCTCCATTCACAAACGTCAAGTTGATTCGCTGCGCCGTTGTCGGATCATCAAACAAACCTTCCGCAAAGTGACCGTCGGAGAACAGCGCCGGCAAATCATCCGCCCCTTTCAACTGCTCGCTCCCCACAACCAGAACCTTCGGTTCAGTCGTGCGCAAGAACTGCGAGAGTTGAAAGACGCTCATTCCAAGCAGCGGATAGAGCAACAACGGCAACACGGCGATCATGAACAGCGTCCGCCGGTCGCGGAGCTGGTCGCGGATTTCGCGAGCGTAGATCAGTCGTACGTTGTGCCAGTTCATGGGAAAGACAGGAAACAGGTATTAAAAATGTGCGGCTTGGAGCTCTTGTTGCTGTTGCTTGCGGATTAACTGGAAGAATAATTCTTCCAGATCGCGTTGTTCGTGTTGATCGCGGAGCTCTTCCAGCGTCCCTTCGGCCAGGAAGCAGCCGTGGTGCATAATGGCCAGGCGATCGCACAGCCGCTCCGCTTCGCGCATGATGTGGGTCGAAAAAACGACGCACTTGCCTTGATCGCGTAGCTCTGCGACGGCATCCAACAGCGCGCGGGCCACGAGGACATCGAGACCCGTCGTTGCTTCGTCAAATATCAGCACCGGTGGATCGTGCACTATTGCGCGGGCGATCGACACCTTTTGCTTCATGCCGGTAGACATCTTCGCGCCCAGAATATCGCGAAACTCCTGCATCTGGAACCGCTCGAACAATTGCTCCATGCGTTCGCCGAGTTGGTCTTCGTCCATGCCGTACAGGCGGCCGAAGTATTCCACCATCTCCCAAGCCGTCATCCTGTCGTAGACGGCTGTATTGGCCGACATGAAACCGATCTGATGGCGAACAAGCTCGGGCTGAGTAACGCAATCAAAACCGCCGACGATGGCCGTGCCGCTGGTCGGTTGCAACACCGTGCTCAGGATGCGGAGCGCGGTCGTCTTGCCGGCGCCGTTGGGGCCGAGCAAACCATAGATTTGCCCCGGCGCGGCCGAGAAGCTCACATTATTGAGCGCCTTGACGTCGCCGCGGACCAAGTCCGCGTAGGCCTTGGTGAGAGAACGGGCTTCGATCATCGACGACTCCGGCGGACGACGCTTCCTTGACTGAGCCCACGGAGACTCCTCTGCAGGCGACACTCGTTATAAGAGTTTAGCTTACGACCGGCAGCATGGGCAGTTTTTCCGAACCTTGCGGCCTAATCGTTTTTGTCTCGTTTTCTGCGTCGATCAGCTCGTAATGGACGTTCCGTTGCCGCGGGATGTAACCAATCTCGGTGATTGCGCCGCGGATTTCATCGAGCGAAAGATAGTGAACCGTACCCGCCTCCGCGACGACGTTTTCCTCGATCATTAAGCTGCCCATGTCGTTCGCCCCGTACAACAGCGCCAACTGCCCGATTTTAAGTCCCTGCGTGACCCAGCTCGATTGGATGTTGGCGAAATTATCGAGGTAGAGCCGACTCACCGCGTTCGTCTTGAGATACTCAAATGACCCGGCGGGGGGGATGTGGGCCATGTCTGTGTGTTGTGGCTGAAAAGTCCAGCAGATGAAAGCCGTAAAGCCGCCCGTTTCGTCTTGAAGTTGTCGCAGCCGTTCCAGATGCTCGATTCGCTCCGCGAGCGTTTCAACGTGGCCAAACATCATGGTGGCCGTGCTGCGGCCGCCGAGCTCGTGCCAGACGTGGTTCACATCGAGCCAATCATCGGTCATGACCTTGCCGCGCGTGATCGCGCTGCGAACGCGGTCTACTAAAATCTCCGCGCCGCCACCGGGCAAACTACCGAGGCCAGCAGTTTTCAAGCGTTCGAGCACGGTGCGAAGCGGTAGCTTCGAAACCTTCGTGAAGTGATAGATTTCTGGCGGGCTGAAACCGTGGATGTTCACCTGCGGGAAGCGCTGCTTGATATCGTGTAGCAACTCTTCGTACCACTCCAGTTTGAGATCCGGGTGGAGGCCCCCCTGCATAAGAATCTGATCGCCTCCCAGCTCCACCGTTTCCTGAATTTTTTGATAGAGCTCGTCGCGCTCCAGAACGTAACCTTCCGGCGACTTGGGCGTACGGTAGAACGCGCAAAAATCGCAGACCGCAGTGCAGACGTTGGTGTAGTTGATGTTGCGATCAATATTGTACGTGCGGTAATTCTCCGGATGGAGCCGGCGCGTGACTTCATCGGCGGCGCGACCCAGCGCTGCCAGGTCGTTCGACTGCAACAATTGCAGTCCTTCAGCGGGCGCCAGCCGCTCGCCGGCCACTGCTTTATCAAGGAGCGAGTTGTTATCGGATAACGCAACCATCGGGAGAGTAACCGTCAAGGAATTTTTTGGCACTCCGCGGAGCTAGTTGGTGCGCCACGCAGAGCTGGTGAAAGCGCAACAGCCCCGCCCGCTCTTCGCGACCGAGGATGAAGTGCAAGTTTTCGCTGAGATATCGGCCCGCGAGCTCCAGGGGTACGCCCAGCGGCGAAGCCTCACGAGCGGCGATCTCGGCAAGATGCCGTACGCCGTTGTCGCGGGCGGCAGCAAGCGTGGCGGCGATCTCCGACGTATCCACACCTGGGCGAGCTATCCAAGCGGCAAACACGAAGGGTAAACCGGTCCAACGCAACCAGCGTTCGCCCAGATCCCACACTTCGAGGAAATCCCCCTCGGTCGATTGGATTGCGCGGTCGCCGATCAAAAGCACGGCGTCAGCATTGGTGTTGGCCGCATCGCAGCCTATCGGCAGAGGCTCCCATTGCGGATGAACGCAGCAAAGTTCGGCCAGCAAAATTTGCGTCAGTGCTGCGCTCGTGCGCGAGCCTTCGTCGAGCGCTACGCGACGGACTTCGGAGGGAGGCACACGGAAGTGGAGTTTCACACTTAGAACCGGTCCGCGACAAGCCACGCAGGCATCGGAAACAACCGTGAAATCAGGCCCGCGAAACCATTCGACGCTGGGAATCAGCGCCACGTCAAGCCGCCCGGCGGAAAGGGAATCGGCCAGCCGACTGGGCAAATCATACAGCACTCGCGCATGGGGCGCGAGTTGCTCTAACCCATACACCAGCGGCTTACTATTCAGATAGTTAACGGCGCCAATTCGCATGACTACCGCATTGTAAGGGGCTGGGCTGTGTTGGACTAGGCCGCAATGCGACAGGAACGATTTTGCGTGCCGCTTGCAGCTACATCGAGAACGGTTGCTATGTCTGCTCGTTGGGCGCACCACAAGCCACTACGGTGCGGCGCAAAGTCCGGCCCTACGACTTATGCGAATTCCAACTTGCGGAATGCCAGCAGGCCGCGGCGGAGCGGCACTACCGTGGCGATGGCGCCGACGACAATCGCCGCGCCGGTGCCGATGATCAGCCACATGCGGAGATAGTCTGGGCTGAAAAAGGCGCTCCCCCACGGCCCCTTGCCGGCCAGCAAATAGAAATGGCAAGGGAGCGCGGTCAGCACCACCACCACCATGATATAGAGCGCGCTGAGCACCAGGTTCAGCGTGCCGCCGAACCCGGCCGCGATTTTAGAGGGGGAGGTTTCGCGAAAATTGGGCATCATCGCGCCGAAGCCGACTGCGATCGACGACAGGCCGAGGCAGAGCAAAATGCACGTGAGTTGATGAACGGCGATTACCAGCATCGGCACCTGAAGCATCATGTCGCTCAGCGCCACGAGCGCTGCGCATGGAATCCAAGAACCGAGCGACGCGAACCAGAATTTGCTCCACAGGATCGTGTCTCGATCGATCGGCAACAGACCAAGAATCCAGAAGCATTGGCCTTCTAGGCTGATCATTGGATAGATGAAGCGCGTGGTGAACGTAGAGAGAATCAGTCCGACGACGGCCAGATTCAGAAAGCTTACCATGTTGATCCAAGTGATGTAGCCGATGTCGCTATGGGGGTTGTTAAAGCGGTCCACATTCAGAAAATACAACCCGAGCAGGCCGAAGAAAATTAGGAACTGGGACCATTGCACCGGATCGCGGCGCAACAACTGCCAATCTTTGACCAGCAACAATTTCAACGGTTGGGGAGACGCACAAAGTAGTCGAGCGGCGATTCGATCTGACCAAGCGAGTCGCACTTGACGGCGCCGCGTGCGGCGGCAAGCGAAATTGACGTAGCTTGCGCGAAACCAACGCCTCGCCGCCCAAACCATTAGGACGTGAAAGAAAAGAGCATTGGAGATCAAAAGTGCCAGCGACATCGTGCTGCCGACAATGGGCAAATCGGCAGGACTATTCATGTGAAAAACCGTCGTGGGCGAACGGGCAGCATCAAGCAATCCGTTCGTGAGCCAAGTGCTCGGCAGCCATTCCTGCTCTGTGAAATGGAACCGACGCAGGGTTTCCTGAAACCACTCGTTGCCAAAGAGCCTGGATTGCGGACTGCTGACGGTGCGCCACACGGCGGGCACCGTGAAAATGAGTAACGCCAGGATTCCGCCGAAAACGATTAGGCTCCGCAGCTTCGGCAGTCTGTGAATGATGAATAAACAAAGAATCGCACCTATGCTGCAAGGAATGTAAACAAAGGCCAAGATCAGCGGCAGTAAGAAACCGTAGTAATACCACGGCGCGCCGACCACAATCCCGTATGCGATCATGATCGGACTGGAGAGCAGAAAGAACCCCCAACTGCTATAAAACACAGCCTCTTGGAATTTGTAGAGTACGATGCGCTCTGCACGCAACGGAAGGGTCAGCAGGTAGCGTGCCTCCCAGGAATTGAACAAGCCTGTGTAAAGAATGATGCCGGAAGAAAACACGAGCATCACATTAAGAGAGGCAAAGAACAAATGAAAAACGAAGCTCACGGTCTGGGCATGATACGTGGCTCCCGCTTGGCCTACGTGCTCTACAACAAAGCTGAATCCTTCATAAAACAGGACGAAGAGTCCGCCCCAAAAAAATAAACTCAACCCGACGACCAAGGCCGTTCTTAGTCGGGCCGTCCGCACGAGCTGTCGCAAATGAGAGCGTGCCACTTGATACCGCAATCGCCACAGCAGTTGTGCCTCGCGGTCTTCGGTAGAAAGCTGGGGTGAGTGATGGTCGCGATCTGTCAGCCGTTTCACAGCTGATGTTAGTGCTAGTTCGTTCATGACAATTTCGTTTTGTCAGCGACGGATTAGGTTCTACGGTGCAAGATTGGAATGCGATTTAGGCTCTGTTAGGGTCAAATACATGGTTTCTAGTGATTGATTCTCTGCTGAGAGATGTTGACGCAGGTGATCAATCGTGCCGTCATAGACCAACCTGCCATGGTTCATGATGCCTACTCGATGGGCCATTTCTTCCACTGCGGAAAGTGTATGGGTAGACATGAAGACACACATGCCGGCGCCCACTTCCTGCTTCAACAAATCCTTGACCAACCGAACGCTGTGCGGATCGAGCCCCACCATCGGTTCGTCGATCACCAGCAAACGCGGCTTGTGGAGCAACGCGGAAGCGAATACCGTCCGCTGTTTCATGCCGTGGGAATAACTTTCAGTAAGTTCGTTGACAAATTCGCCGAGCTCGAAGCGTTCGATCTCGCGGTCTGTAGCCAAGTTGGCCTGGCGCGTATCCATGCCGTACATCTTGGCGACGAATTGTAATATTTCGCGTCCGGAGAGTTTGTCGTACAGGAATGGTTGATCGGGCACAAAACCGACGAGTGAAACTGCTTCGCGAGTGTGGGTGACCACGTCGTACCCGCCGATACGAACGGAGCCGGTTCCAGGCCGAAGCAATCCAACGAGCATCTTGATAGCAGTGGTCTTGCCGGCGCCATTATGACCGAGCAGCGCGTAAAGTTCACCGGCACGGATTGCCAAATTCAAATGGTCGACGGCTAACTTGTCGCCGTACGATCGGCACACCTGGTCGAATTCGATCATCAGGGGGCCAATGCTGTGGGGGCTATCGTCGCGAATCTTTCCAAGTCCAATAGTTTGCCGGCCAGTTCGATCATGGCGGGCTCGTGGCAGCGTTCAAACCGGAGATTGGTGGCATTGATCATGTAGACGTCTTGTCGCAAGACCGTACCGTCGTCCGCAACCCACATCACGGCTCGCAATGTGTTATCTGCTGCCACACCGGCGCCGGTCAGCGTGCGCATCTCGATCTTGCGAGCGTTGACCCGCTCGTGCCGGTGTTCGATAACGCTTTCTTCGACCACTTCGGCCTGCATCAATTCCAGCGAGCTATTTGGCGGACGAAATGGACTGAATACTTCCTGCTGCCACTTGCGTCCCACGTAGACTGGCAGCAATTTAGACTCCGGCATGAGCTCGCTGGACATCCAGGCCTTGTTCGCCACGGGGTAGCTCACCTCGTGGCTGATGTCGCCCGACTGGATGCGCAACTTCAAATCAGGCCCATCAACGCGGCCCATGACTTTCATAGCGATGGGCATGTCGTTGATCTTCACAACCGTATCGAATGTTGACAAGCTGCCTAGCGAATCCAGCACTAAGCGGGTCCGCGTATCGAAAGAGACTTCACCCATGCTGCGAACGAGACTTTCCATCCATTGCGGAGCGAATTGCCGCAACTCAATTCGTTCGAGCAGCACGCGGCTGTAGATTTCTGTCGTGTCCAATGCGCCGGGTACTGTTTGGCTCACGGCGTAACCGACTGGCCGATCGCCGTATTGTATCTGCCAGCACATCGGTTCATTGCTGGCGCGAATTCCGTGAGTGGGAGGCTCGCCCTGAAAGAAAGGGGGGAGGATGCGGGCAACCATCAGCCACGACATCGTGCTCACCCACAATAACATCACCAGGGCGACGAAAATTCGGTTGCCCATCGAATTGGTCCTTCACCGTACACGTTTGCGCCTGCGCGTGTAAATTCCTTCCCAAGCCGTCTGTGTTAAGTCCCGGACGAGGTTCGCATCCTCATGCTATTGTTCACCGGATTGGTTAGGAACTTCGCTACGCCAACCTTTAACAGTCTACCCGCAAATGGCCATAAATGCTATGAATTGACGACGAAGGCGTTGGAGAAGCTCGCGCTCGCCCGTGGAGTTCCTAGTCTAGGTGAAAAGCCCCAAAGGGGGCGGTAAGGACTTCCGCGAAACCCCCTATTTTCGCGCTTGCTAGCGCGGCAGTTGCCGAAACCAGTTTCGCGATTGCACGAATGAGACTTTGTATCGAAGATTACGCCGCGGAGGGCTGGCAGCACTAGTAAGCCCTGCGAAAGAAGAAAATCTCTGCGACCGATCATAACGGAAAAGTAATCTCTATGGTGTCAGATCAATTTCAACAATGGACGCCGACACGGAGACGCTATGTTGCTACTAGCGTAGTAGCCATGTTGCTGCTCTGCGCGGTTGGCTGCCGTGGCAGCAAGGAAGAAGGTTCGGCGGCCGGAACATCAGTTTCTACAGCGGCCTCACCCGTCAAACAAATTGACGCGGAACATCCCGAGGTTCTGCTCGACACCAACCTGGGCAAGATCACGATTCGCCTGGATGCCGCTAAAGCGCCGGGCACCGTTCGCAATTTTCTGAATTACGTGGGCGAAGGCTTTTACGACAATACGTTGATGCATTATGTCGATGCCGGAAAGATGGTGCTAGCCGGTGGCTATTCGGCCGACCACAAGCTCAAGCCAGCCCACGGTCCGATTCGCAATGAAGCCCACAACGGACTAAAAAATATCCGTGGCACCGTGGCGATGACGCGCGACCCGTCGCTGATCGATAGCGTGACTTCGCAATTCTTTATCAACCTTGCTGACGCACCGCAACGGGACCATCAGGGGGACACGGCAGACCAGTACGGCTACTGCGTCTTCGGTGAAGTGACTGACGGACTGGATGTGGCCGAAAAGATCTCCCAGGCTCCGACGACCGACATGGGAGGCGATTTGGTGAAAACGCCCGAACCGGCAGTAGTGATCACTTCGGCCCGGATTATTAAATAGCGATTGGCTTAGAGATCAACGGGTGATGGCCGGTTCCTGAAAGCGGCGGTGATGCTACTGTCGTCCAATTCGATTCCGCGTGTAATAATTGTGAGAAGTCCGCGGGTTACTGCTTGCGCGGGTGTCGAACTGCTGCGGCCATCATTTTTTACACCTCCGATCGAAGACGAATGTCAGTTTTCAACAGTTCCTTTAGTCATCTGCGCGACCTGTTCGGCCGCTCGTCGCGCGGTCGGCTCGCGCAGTGGTCGGCGAACGTGCCACGCATCGCCGAACTAGAGCCCGGATTGATGGAACAAAGCGACTTCGATTTGAAGAAGTTCAGCTTGTCGTTGCGCTATCGGGCTCGTAGCGGCGAGCCGCTCGATCGGCTTCTCGTCGAAGCCTACGCACTAGTGCGGGAGGCGGGCAGGCGGAAACTGGGGATGCGGCACTTCGATGTCCAACTCCTCGGCGGCATGGCTGTTCATCATAACTCGATCGTGGAGATGCAGACGGGCGAAGGTAAAACACTCACTGCCACATTGCCGCTGTACTTGGCCGCCCTCGAAGGGAAAGGGGCCCACCTCGCTACGGTCAACGATTACTTGGCCCAGCGCGATGCGGATTGGATGCGACCGCTGTATGAAATTCTGGGCCTGAAGGTCGGTTGTATTCAAAGCCAAATGCCCCAGGCGGAACGACACAAACAATACGCCTGCGACGTGACGTATGGCACGGCCAATGAGATGGGCTTCGACTTCTTGCGTGATCGGTTGTTGAAGCGGCGGATTAGCGAAGGCCAGCGCGATTTATTCGGCGCGATGCTCGGCAAAGCGGGCGCCAGCCACGAAGAACCCGTACAAGGCGAGCTACACTTCATGCTCGTCGATGAGGCAGACAGTATCCTCATCGACGAGGCCCGCACGCCGCTGATCATCAGCGCGCTGCCAGGCGAAGAGGAAGAACGCGAAGCGGAGGCCTACCGCTGGGCGGCCAAAGTCGCGCCCGATTTTGAACAAGACGAACACTACGACTACGACCACAAGGACAAGACGGTCGAACTGACGCTGGCGGGACGACGGCAAGTGCGTGAGATTCCCAAGCCGGCCGGCATGGATCGCATGCCCCTCTCGACGATCTATGAGCATGTGGAGCGCGCGATCAAAGTAGCCCGCGAGATGTTTCTGGATCAACATTATGTGGTCCGCGACGGTGAGATCGTCATCGTGGACGAATTCACAGGACGGCTCGGCGAGGGCCGCAAGTGGCGGGCCGGCATTCATCAAGCGGTCGAGGCCAAGCAAGGGGTCGATATCACGTTTGCCACGTCCCAGGCAGCACGGATCACGGTCCAAGATTTCTTTCTCCGCTACGCCCGACTGGCCGGCATGACGGGGACGGCCATCACCAGCGCCGGCGAACTGCGGAAGATCTATAAGTGCCAAGTTCTGCCGGTCCCCACGAACCGTCCGCCGATCNNGCGGTACGGATATTCGGCTGGGCGAAGGCGTGCCCGAATTGGGCGGTCTGCATGTCATCTGCACGGAGTTGCACGAATCGCAACGCATTGATCGGCAACTCATCGGCCGCTGCGGCCGCCAGGGCGACCCTGGCACATATCGCCAATTTCTAGCGCTCGATGATGAAATCCTATTGAACGGCTTCGGCCCGAAACGCGCCAAAAAACTCAAAGTGCAGGGCGAACAACTAACCGGCCAAGGCCCCCTCGCCGGCTTCGAGTCGTTATTCTATAAGGCCCAACGGAAGATCGAACGCAAACACTTCCACGATCGCAAGGTGCTGCTCTACCACGAAAAGGAACGGCAAAAGATGCAGCGGCAGATGAGCCAGGATCCCTATTTGGACACGCCGGGGTAGGTGGCCGGCCATCTAGATTGCAGCCCCTCTCAATCACAGCGGCTAACTCTTCTCCACCCGCACCACCACACACTTGAACGCCGGTGTTTTGCTTTGCGGATCGAGGTGGCGGCTAACGAGAATGTTGCACTCCGGATAATACATCGCCGCGTTGCCCGGCTTGAGTTTGGCGAACTCGGTAGCGAGGATGCCGCGCATGCTGCCAGCGGGGCCATGAATGGTGACGCGGTCGCCATTATTTACGCCGAAGCGTCTTAAATCGTCGGGATGCAACAGGATCACGTCGCGGCGGTCGATGCCGCGGTAGATGTCTTCGTCTTCGTAGACCACCGTATTGAATTGGCCTTCGCTGCGGAGAGTCATCACGCGAATTTCGCCGGCGGCCGTGCCCAAGAGTGCGGGCAAATCGTGCGTGTGTAAGTTCGCGCGGCCGTCGGGCGTGGCGAAGCTTGGCTTGTGAAAGGTGCGGCCGCCGATTTGAAATTCCTCTTTCGTGCGATCGATGTCGGCCAGCTTTTCGAAGCCAGGAACAATGTGCGCGATGGCGTTGCGGATTTGGGACGTGTTGCGGAGGGCAGACCAATCCAAAGGAGGAGAATGGTGAGAACTTCCGTTGCCACTGGTCGGTATTCCATTGCCTTCCGCCTTTGTAAAGACGCCTTCGGCAATGGAAGCGATAACATCCACCTCCGCGCGCGGGCCGTCGTGGCGGCGAGGGCCGCCATCGCTCAAGCGGACGTAGTTGAACATCGATTCCTGCGTGGTCGCCTGAGGCTCCTCGTCCCGTGCCAGGACGGGCAAGATGATCGTCTCGCGAGCCAAGCCGTGGGCATGCCCTGTGTTCAAGGTCGTATTGAGGTAGACGAGTTGGTCGAGGTTGGCGAGCGCTTCGCCGGCGAAAGTGGCGTCGGGATTAGAGCCATAGAGATTGCCGCCGAGACAGAAGCCAACCTTCAATGCGCCCTTGGCCGCACCCTCCATGCAGGCCATCGTGTCGAGGCCGGGCGTCGTAGGCAACTCCACGCCGAAGTGGTTTTGGAGCCGATCGAAGACGATATCTTTGAGTTTCGGCGTGACGCCGACCGAGCCAATTCCTTGCACGTTCGAGTGACCACGAATGGGCATCAAGCCAGCCCCCGGGCGGCCGACCATCGAGCGCATCAATGCGAGATTGCAAATCGCCTGCACATTCTTGACGCCGTGGGCGTGGTGAGTGATTCCCATCGTCCAACTGAAAACGGCGTTCTTGGCGGCGGCAAACCGCTTGGCGATTTCATCGATGTCGGTCCTCGTGACGCCACTCTTGGCCAGGATCTCTTCCCAGGTCGTTGCTTCTAACCGCGATTTAAGTTCCGGCCAACCTTGGCAGTGTTCGTTGAGGAACGCTTCGTGATGGGCGCCGATTTCGAGAATGCGTTTGGCGATGCCAGTCAGCAGTGCCAGGTCGCCGCCTATGTGGGGTTGCACATACAAGCTCGCGATGTTGCTGCCGAATAAGAGGCTCTTGACGTCGCTCGGTACGTTGAATCGCACCAACCCTGTTTCCACCAGCGGATTGATGACGATGATTTCTCCCCCGCGCCGGCGGACGTGTAGCAACGTCCGCATCAGCCGCGGATGGTTGCTCGCCGGGTTGCCGCCGATGACGAAGACCAGATCGGCCTTTTCTAAATCCTCCAATTCGATGGTAGCAGTGCCGCTGCCGGTAACGCTCGCCAGACCGACGCCGCTCGCCTGATGACAATAGTAACTGCAATTGTTGACGTTGTTCGTGCCGTACAGCCGGGCAAAGAGTTGCAACAGAAAGCCGGCCTCATTGCTGCTGCGCCCGCTGAAGTACCAAAAAGTTTCGTCGGAAGCGGTCGCGCGGAGCTTGGCCGTGATACGCTCGAAGGCGTTCTCCCACGAAATAGGTTGGTAGCGCCCCGTCTCGCGCGTGTAAAGCACAGGTTCGACCAGCCGGCCACACGCTTCGAGCTCGCGCGGCGTAAAGATCTGCATCTCGCGCGGCGTGAATCGACGCCAGAAATCGCTGGTGATCGCGCCCTGCATGTCCGCGACCATCGCCTGCAAGCTTTTCTTACAGACCTCGGGAAAGTGGCCCAACTCATTCACCATGCCGCCGCGCTGGCCCCCCATGCCCAGGGCGCACGTCTTGCAGGCGTTCTTAGAGCGCATCGCCTTCCAGAGAGCCAAGATGCCGCCGGCTTCGCGAGCTTTTTTCCACGTATACCATACGGCTGGCCAGCCGCCGCCTGAATTCATTTGTTTCATAGAGAGGTAGCGCGGAGGTGCAAAGAACCGGCGCAAAGAGCGTTACTGGTAGATGGGGCTTTCGTCAGATACGTTAACAGATAGCATAACCTACCACGCCACCAGTTCGCACCCACAACTCAACTCAAGCTCGCTGAAGCGGGATTGCCATGGAAGATTCGATAGAAATTCCGCTTGCTGCCCGTCCGGTTCTGGGCCGCGTCCGGCCGCCCGGATCGAAGAGCATCACGAACCGGGCGCTGGCGTGTGCGGCAATGGCCGATGGCATTTCAACGCTCACCGGCGCACTCGATAGCGAAGACACGCGAGTGATGATCGAATGCTTGGGCCGACTCGGCATCGAAGTAGAGCGAAAAGACGAGGGCCGGACTCTCGTGGTGCCGGGCACGGCGGGACGGATTCCGGCGTTCGAAGCGGAGCTCTTTTGCGCCAACAGCGGCACGACGATTCGTTTTCTCACGGCACTCGCGACCCTCGGCCAAGGCGAGTTCATCTTGGATGGCATTGCGCGAATGCGCCAGCGGCCAATCGCCGATCTGATCGAGGCGCTGAATCAATTAGGCGCAGATGTGCGCAGCCGACTAGAAAACGGCTGCCCGCCGATTCTCGTGAAGGCCAACGGCTTGCCGGGTGGCGAGGCGACCGTGCGCGGCGATATTTCCAGTCAGTTCTTGAGCGGTCTCTTGATGGCGGCGCCGGCCGCCCATTCCGACGTCGTGCTGTCCATCAACGGGCCGCTCGTTTCGCAGCCCTACGTGACGATGACCACCGCAGTCATGCGAGCGTTCGGTGTTGAAGTCAATACAAGCCCCCAGCTCGATCGCTTCCAGATTCCCGCGCCGCAGTTTTACCAGCCATGTGAGTACGCGATCGAACCAGACGCCTCGGCCGCCAGCTATTTCTGGGCGGCTGCAGCCGTGACGGGGGGAGAAGTTACGGTCGAAGGGCTCTCGACGAACAGCTTGCAAGGAGATGTGGCGTTCGTCGATTGCTTGGAGCAAATGGGGTGCGAAATCCGTCGCGCGCCAGATTCGATCACCGTTGTCGGCAACAAACTCCGCGGCATTGACGTGGACATGAACGGGATCAGCGACACCGTTCAGACGCTAGCCGTTGTGGCGCTATTCGCGGAGGGCGAAACGACGATTCGCAACGTGGGCCACATTCGCCACAAAGAAACAGATCGCATCGCGGCCGTGGCGACCGAGTTACGTAAGCTGGGAGCAGAAGTCGTTGAGCATGAAGATGGCCTGACAATCCGGCCCGCTAAACATCGAGCGACAGCCATCGATACCTACAACGATCACCGCATGGCGATGAGCTTTGCACTCGCTGGGCTGCGCATTGCCGGTGTGCGCATCAACAATCCGGGCTGCGTGGAGAAAACGTATCCGAACTATTTCGCCGATCTAACTACGATCGTGAGATGAGTCTGCTGCCGGCAGCTACAGCGTGTCTGTCGGAATCGGCACAACGTCGGTAGCGGCCATGGCAGTGCCACCGAGACCGATGCCGGAAGCTGCGGCAGACTGTAACAACTGGTCAGCCCGCTCCAGGAGCGAGAGCCCCGAATGGCTGGCCGCATATTCTGAACCCGGTTCCGAGGCGCTAAATCTTGCGCCGCAGTGTTGGCAGACCACTTGCTTGCCCAAATATTCAACGCGAACTTGCAGGTTTCTCCCGCAAGTGGGGCATTCCTGCACAAAGTACGTGCTCCGTGGCATTACGGCGTCTCCTAGTACCGGCCGGTCGCCTGGCGTTCCCCTTAACGGCGGTTCAGTATATGCGGGTTGGACCAAGGAATCAATCATTCTTGCCGGCCAAGCCTGACGAAGTTTATTGAGGGACAATGCTAAGATTTTGCTAGCAGGCAACTTACGAGTTTTCTGGCCGACGGGGAGAAATCTTTGCCCTCGGCCGGCGAACATTTTTTCTAACGCTTTACTGGGTGGAACGACCAATGCCGCAACTCTTACGGATCCGGCCTTTAACCTACCTAGAGGGGCAAGGCCGCATAATGGTTCACGCCGGATTGATCCTCGCCGCCTCTCTTTGGACCGGAACGGCAACCTCGGCGCAACCCACGATTACTCCGGCAACTCCTGCCGCCACGCCAGATACAGCCGCCGCCTCCACGCCCCAATTGCCACCCGATTTTCGCGCCCTGGAGATCGCCGTGGAAAACGACTTTGCGTCGCAGCGCGATTTCCAGCAGAACGATCTGATTCATCGAGGTCAGGTGGAGCATGCGCTCGACGTCGTCCGCGAGGCGGGTTGGGACGTGCCCGAACGGGAAGCGATCTTGAAGCGGACCCTCAGCGACAATTCGTTTCTTGTGAGCGAATTGTCGTCTCAGTCAGGCCGCGCGTTCATGCGTAAGATCGCGCGCTTTCCAGGAACTTATTCGCGACTCGACCGGCTGAGCTCGGTCTCTGGTGGTAAGGCAGCCGTGCGGAAGCTCGTAAAGCAAAAGGGCGGCGACGAATTCGTGCAGTACTTGGCCACGACCAAAGGGGGCCAGAATCTGGGCGGCATGATGACTAGCGCCCAACAAGGCGTTGATCTCAACAAGCCGACGGGGCGCATCTACACCGTCGAAGATCTACTCGCGGAGTTGAAGAACGTCTACGCAGAGAAGTTTCAGTAAGACGGCTTGAGTGGCACAGGAATGCTGCAAAGTCACTCTTCTGGTCCATTTTCGGCCAAGGGCCGACGACTTTACGGCGAGACGTTGACCGATAACCTGGACCTGGCCCCCTTGCCTTTGACCGTTTTACTTGGCCGAGCTGCGAGGGCGGAAGCCGTCGGTGCTGAGCGTCGAAGGCTGAGACTGTGGCGCGACGTTGACCCCCGCGCCACCTGCAGGTTGTACCCCGTATGCCGGTAACGCCGTACCGTCCCACGGCGATTGCAGCGGCACGATCTGCACCGCGTTGCCGGCCGCTGCCGGAACAACCGTGTAATAGCCGTTCGGCTGCGTTTGAGCGGGCACGCCGCTCGCAGTCGCTGGCGCTGGATAACCGGGCAGACGAATCCGCGGGGTGGTGTCGACCGGTTCTGACGCGGGCGAAGGAACGGCTCGCAGTTGAACATTCATGCTCGAAGGAGCCACCGCGGGCGAAACAGCTTGGCCCGGCACGCCGTAATAAGGCTGCCCTGCCAACGGTTGCAGTTGGCTGGTCGGAGCGACTTGGGGCGAGCGCCAAGCAGCGTTTGAGGCTGGGGCTGCTGTCGCCGCGGGCAGAACGCCGCTACTTGGCGTGCCGGCATCCGTCGGCTGATTGTACGCCGCAGGTAAAACGCCGGAGGTGGGCGCGGCGGCGGCAGTCGGAGAAGCGGAGCCGTTTGTCGGTAGCGGCGTTGCGTCGGTGACAGGTGTGATCGGCGCTGGTTCTTGTGGCGGCGGAGGCGAAGGAAGCGCGAATCGAAGCGATTCGTCGTCGCTGGGAATCGCTACGCTCGGCTCATTGGAAAACGCGACAGGGGGCGAAGCGGGCGGTGCCGTGCTTCCTGGTACATCAGTGGTTGGCGCAAGGGGTGATTTCCATTGAGTCCCTGCTGCCGCGCCAGCTACCGCGGCGGCCGGTGGCTGCGCGGAGCTTTGCATCACCGGCAATGGGTCGCCCTGGTAGTAGGGTTGGGCCGTGCCCGGCGCAACCATCTTGGTCGATGGCGGGGGAACGCGATTCGGGGCCAGGAACGGGTTCCCGATGCCGCCCGATTGACTGCGACACCCGGTAATAATCGCGCAGACCGCCAGCGCGGTTGCGAGAATCGCCCTGAGCGAATTCGGATGACGGCGTTTCATCCGCGATATCCCTTGGCTGGTGCGCCACACGGGGCGCGGTTTCCGGCTCTCACTGGTAGAAGAGT
>CXWJ01002428.1_pt1 | contig 17500 bp, 15 predicted proteins | sample 590841 | NCBI WGS metagenome assembly CXWJ01 (sample SAMEA3498367, study PRJEB10139) | wastewater metagenome | biome: wastewater treatment plant; material: activated sludge | place: Austria | collected 2015-01-21 | reverse complement strand
CCCTCGCACGACTGGTTTTTCTTTTCCTGTTACAACACCGAACAGGCCAATACCCTGCTCGAAGTGAATGCTTCGCAGAAGGATAAAGACTTTATCATGGCTGTCAACTGGAAAAAGTGTGAGGAATACGCCAAAGCTGGTAAAGGCAAAAAATCGAAAGTGCGCTACGCCCACAATGTGTACAACGATGAAACGCACACCGGCACCTCTACTATTGAGACGGAAACCATTGTGCTCGACCCGAAGGAATTGAAAGACATTGTGTACTTCATGCCCTGCCCGAAATCGCCGCACGGCTGCGACGTGGACCCCACCGGCGAATACATCTGCGGTTCAGGTAAACTGGCTGCTGTGATTCCCGTCTTTTCTTTCAGCAAAATTCAAAAAGCCATCGCCGACAAGAGTTTTGAAGGCGAGTTCGACGGTATCCCGGTGTTGAAATACGACGCAGTGCTGCACGGTGAAGTGAAAAAACCCGGCCTCGGCCCCCTCCACACCGAGTTCGACGGCAAAGGTTTTGCCTACACTTCGTTTTTCGTATCTTCTGAGATCGTAAAGTGGAACATCGAAAAATTGGAAGTTGTAGACCGTGTGCCGACTTATTACTCCATCGGTCACCTCTGTATACCCGGCGGCCCCACCCGCAAACCACACGGTAAATACGTCATTGCCTACAATAAAATCACCAAAGACCGTTACTTGCCCACCGGACCGGAACTGACTCAATCCGCTCAGTTGTACGACATCAGCGGCGACAAAATGAAACTCCTGCTCGACTTCCCGACCACAGGCGAGCCGCACTATGCCGAAGCGATTCCGGCCAGTCTGATCACGCCCAAGTCTGTTAAGTTTTTTAAAATCGAAGACAACCATCACCCCTATGTCGCAAAAGGCGAGAAAGAAGCCAAGGTGTTCCGCGAAGGCAACAAAGTGCACGTCAACATGACATCCATCCGTTCGCACTTTGTTCCTGACAACATCGAGGGCGTGAAACTCGGCGACGAGGTCTATTTCCACGTTACCAACCTCGAACAGGACTGGGACGTACCGCACGGTTTTGCGGTGAAAGGCGCCAACAACGCAGAAATCCTCATCATGCCGGGCGAGACCTGCACCCTCAAATGGGTACCAGACCGTGTGGGTGTTGTGGCCATCTACTGCACCGACTTCTGCTCGGCGCTCCACCAGGAAATGCAGGGCTATGTGCGCGTTTCGCCGCGCGGCTCCAATGTTCCGCTGACGTTCAGCACGGGCAATAAAGCCGAGCCGACCGGAGCGACGAAATAGGCAAATAGTTGAGGGAATTGATTTGTTGAGAGGTTGATTTGTTGAGGAGTTGAGAAGTTGGGAGGTGAGGAACGTATTCTCAACCTCTCAACAATCTCAACCTCTCAGCCTTCTCAACCTCCTCAACTTCTCAACCTCCTCAACCTCTCAACTTTTCAAACAATGACTCTCAGCACAACAACCCGCATCATATTGGGTGTGGCGAGCCTTTCGCTCATCGTCACTTATTTCGTTCCGCTGTGGCAAATCCTGCTTTGGGCGCCGCAATACCCGGAGGGCCTGACCATGAAAATCTGGATGGACAACCTGACGGGCCAGGTGGACATTATCAACGGCCTCAACCACTATATCGGGATGAAGCACATCAGCGTCGAGATGTTCCCGGAATTCAATTACCTGGGTATTCTGGTAGGCTTTCTGATAGCAGTCGGAGTGGCAGCCGCGGCGTTTGGCAATGCGCGTATCCTGTTCTTTTTCACACTGTTATCTTATGTCTATGGCGTGGCGGCGATGTGGGATTTCTGGCGCTGGGGCTACGACTACGGTCACAACCTCGATCCGAACGCGGCCATCAAAGTACCCGACATGTCTTACCAGCCACCGCTCATCGGTTACAAGAACCTGCTCAATTTCACATCCTATTCCGGCCCGGATGCCGGCGCCTGGGTCATCATCGGGGTTTGTTTATTGGCGACGATATTGTGGTGGTGGGAATTTTTCAAAGACAGAAAGAGGAAAAAAACAACCGCCAGTATAGCCAATAAAGCAGCTGGTGCGATATCCGCATTTGCACTAATTTCCCTTTGCTCCTGCACTACCGGCCCCGAACCCATTCGCTACGGAAAAGACGAATGTTTTCACTGCAAAATGACATTGACCGACAAGCGATTCGGTGCGGAGATCGTGACCAATAAAGGCAAAGTGTATAAGTTCGACGACCTCAACTGCTTAGTCAATTACCTCCAATCCGGAGAAATTAACCAGGATCAGATTGCACAAACCGTAGCTGTGGATTTCAAAAAAACAGCTGCTTTCGTGGACGTGCAGCAGGCGTTTTTCCTTCAGAATGAAGCGATAAAGAGCCCGATGCGTGGCGATGTGGCAAGTTTTTCCGACAAAAAAGACCTGGAGGCGGTAAAAGCCGAAGTCGGCGGAGGCAAGGAGTTAACCTGGGAGGAGGTGAAGGCGGTTTTTTAAAAGACAAAAGTTTTTTTTGACAGGATTGCAGGATTTTCAGGATTTGTGAGACTGTTTTTTCAAATAGAAAATCCTGCAATCCTGTCGAAAATGATATTTGTGATACAACCTCGTCTGAAAGGTATCAGCGCCATCATCCGGGAGACTTAATATCAACAAAAACAATGGCATGAAGCACTTGATTTTTCTCATCATGTTAACATTTGGCAGCCAAATGCTGGCAAATTCGCTCCATGTCGGCGCCAACCAACCCTATTCCGCCATCCGCACAGCGTTGGAGCAGGCCCGGGCCGGCGACACCGTTTTTGTCCACGCAGGCACCTACGCAGAAGGCAACCTGGCGATTGACAAATCCCTGACTTTCATCGGTATCGGCTATCCGGTACTCGACGGACAGCACGGTTGCGAAATCATCACGGTGACGGCTTCGGGCGTCACTATCCGGGGTTTCGAGATTCGCAACAGCGGCCAACTCAGCACCCTCGATGTAGCGGGTATCAAAGTCCTCTCAGCCGACAACGTAGTGATCGAACATAACCGTCTGCGCGACTGCAATTTCGGTATTTACCTGTCGAACACTAACGATTGCCGGGTGACAGGCAACGACGTGCAGGGCATCCTCAAGGAAGAGCAAAACAGCGGCAACGGCATCCACCTCTGGAAAGGTTCGCGGATTTTGGTAGAGAAAAATTACCTGGCCGGCCATCGCGACGGCATCTATTTCGAATTTGTGACGGACTCCGAAATCCGTTACAACCACAGCGAGCAGAACCTGCGCTACGGCCTGCATTTTATGTTTTCGCACAACGACCATTATCACCACAACCGGTTCCACCACAACGGCGCCGGCGTGGCGGTGATGTACTCGCGACAGGTGCAAATGACTGAAAATGAGTTCGGCTACAACTGGGGCAGCAGTGCCTACGGCATTTTGCTGAAAGATATCTCAGACAGCCACATCTGGAAAAACAACTTTGAACACAACTCCGCCGGTGTGTATATGGAAGGCGCAAGCCGCATCACGCTCGAGCAAAACCAGTTCCGTGAAAACGGCTGGGCGCTGCGGGTACAGGCCAGTTGCGACGCCAACGTGATTCGCCAAAACAACTTTTTCGGCAATTCCTTCGACGTGTCCACCAACGGCAGTCTTGTGCTCAACACTTTCGACGGCAACTACTGGGACCGCTACGAAGGCTACGACCTCGACCGCGACGGCGTGGGCGATGTGCCGTTCCGTCCGGTCAGTCTCTATGCCGTAGTGGTGGAACGCATGCCCTACGGCCTCATGCTGTTGCGCAGTTTTATGGTTTACCTCATGGACAAAGCGGAGAAAATCATTCCCTCGCTGACACCGGAACAGCTCATGGACGAAAAGCCTGCGATGCGACCATTGGAGACGTAGACTTTCCAAGTTTGAAAACTTGGAAAGTCTGAGAAAACACCACCATCTTTTAAAAAATAAAATCACATTTGTATGAAAACCAGCCTTTTAACTCGCATTTTTTTCGCAGTACTGTTGGCCTTTTCGCTTGCCGGCTGCACGAATACCCCCACCGGCCAAACGACCGCTGCAAGTGATGCCTCCGCCCCTGCCGGCGCCGGTCAATCGGCCGTTCAGGACGACATGTCGCAAAAAGACGTAGTCAAAGTGGCCGCCGGCAGTGCCGATCACACGACCTTGGTCACCGCCGTGAAGGCCGCTTCGCTGGTGGATGTGCTCTCCAACGCTGGGCCGTTCACGGTATTTGCTCCTACCAACGCCGCATTCGATAAGTTGCCTGCCGGCACAGTAGAAGGTTTGCTGCAGCCGGATAAAAAAGAGACATTACAGGATATTTTGCAATATCACGTCGCGGTCGCCGTGTACAAACCCGAAATGTTGCAGGACGGTCAGGTGATCAACATGGCAAACGGCGGGAACGTCACGATTGGCGTGAAAGACGGAAAAATTACGGTCAACGGCGCCAACGTCATTGCTACTGTGCCCGCTTCCAACGGCATCGTGCATGTGATCGATGCAGTGTTGCTGCCGAAGTAAGGTAAGGGTAATTAGAAGTAATTAAAGTCATTAGGAGTCATTTTTACCGGTTTGCAAAACAGATGAATACGGTTTTCGAATCAAATCAATGACTCCTAATGACTTCAAATGACTTTTAATAACCCGCTTACTCAGGCTTTTTTCAAAAAACAGGCTTTGAGTACCATCACCGATCCCTCCACTTTGCCTTCGACCTCTTCAGGGTCGTCGGTCAGGCGGATGTTTTTGACTTTCGTTCCCCGTTTAATGACTGCGGAAGAACCTCGTACCTTCAAATCTTTGATAACTGTTACAGAATCCCCTTCAGTGAGCAGGTTTCCGTTGGAGTCTTTTACTTCCATCTTTTCAATGTTAAACGTTGTCGGTTAGTGTCTTTGTGTTTCAAACAGCGGGGCAGGTGTCAGGCGGCAAAGATAACTTATTCCTTTGCGTTTAATAAAAGCCGGGCTATGTAACCCCTGAAAACCTGAAACCATAAAACCCTGAAGCCAGAAACCTTGTAACCTTGTATCCTTTTTATCATGCTCGAATCCATCCACCTCACCAAGTATTTCGGTAAAATGAAAGCCCTCGACAGCGTCAGCGCAAGCATGAATGCGGGCCAGGCTATTTCGCTCGTGGGGCCGAACGGCTCGGGTAAAACGACCTTTCTCAAATGCCTGCTCGGCCTCGTGATCCCCGACAGCGGTGACATTACTTTGAATGGAACGCATATCCTGGGCGACTGGGATTATCGCCGCCATATCGGCTATATGCCGCAGATCGGGCGCTACCCCGACAATATGCGTGTAGGGCAGGTATTCGATATGATAAAGGAAATCCGGCGCGGCACGTTCAAGCGCATCGACGACGATCTGATGCGGGCCTACGAGGTGGACAAATTTGCAGGCAAGACCATGCGCACCCTCTCGGGTGGTACCCGTCAGAAAGTGAGCGCCTGCCTCGCTTTTTTGTTCGACCCTGACGTACTCATTCTCGACGAGCCTACCGCCGGACTCGACCCTGTCGCCTCTGAAATTTTGAAAGAAAAAGTGCTGGCTGAAAAGGCGAAGGGCAAACTCGTGTTGGTCACTTCGCACATTCTCAGCGATCTGGACGAGCTGACAACCGACGTGATGTACATCATCGACGGAAAACTTCAGTTTTATCAGCCCATCGAACAACTGAAGGCCCGCACCGGAGAAGAAAAACTCAATCGCGCTTTAGCACAAGTAATGAAACAAAACGCTCAGACATGAAATCGACCGCATCACCTGTCCATCCGACGACTGTCGGTCGGCTGAACGAAATTGATACATTTGCAGCGTCACAGCCGGATAAGTTGGGAGTGCCGGGGATCATCAATGGGATTGCCTTCCCATCAACCCCGGTCGCCAAAAATTTGCCGACAGCGATGCCGTCGACCGTCCACCGTCCACCGTCTACCGTCTACCGGAACAATATGCTCCGTATCATCAAGTACGTCCTTTACGACATCCTCCAAAACCGGATCGTCATCGGCTATACCCTTTTTTTGCTGGCGGTGTCGTTCGGATTGTTCAACCTCAGCGACGACCCTACCAAAGGTTTGGTCAGCATGCTCAATATCGCATTGATCGTGACGCCGTTGGTGAGCATCGTATTCGCGACCATTCACTTTTACAATTCGTATGAATTCATCGAATTGATGGCGGCGCAACCCATCCGGCGCAGTGTCATTGTGTGGAGTCAGTTTTGGGGGCTGGCGCTGGCGCTGACCTTAGCGATATTGGTTGGAATAGGTATTCCGATTGCACTTTTTGCGCCTAATGGTATCGGATTGTCCCTGCTGACAGCGACTATCGGCCTTACCGTCGTATTCGTCTCCATTGCCCTGCTGGCTTCGGTTGCTACCCGCGACAAGGCCAAAGGCATTGGCGTGGCATTGTTGCTCTGGTTCTATTTTTCGCTGTTGTACGACGCGCTGGTGTTGTTCCTGATGTTCGCATTGGCCGATTACCCCTTAGAAAAAGCCATGCTCGCATTCGTTTCCCTCAACCCGATCGACCTGGCCCGCGTCGTGGTGCTGCTGCAAATGGATATTTCGGCGCTGATGGGTTACACGGGGGCATTATTCCGCGAATTTCTCGGTACCGGCTGGGGCATTGCATTCGCAACGGTCGTGCTGCTTTTGTGGGCAAGCCTGCCTATGCTGTTGGCGGTGCGGATTTTCCGGAAAAAGGATTTGTAAAAAGTGCCGGGACGACGCTGATTAAGGTGCCGAACAGGGTTCGGCGGTACATACAAGAGGCTGTCGCACAAGTTTCTTTTTTGACAGGATTTACAAGATTTACAGGATATTTTACTTAAAACAGGTCAATAATCCTGTAAATCTTGTAAATCCTGTCGAAACTTTGACTTGTGACAGCCTCTTATTTTTTTGTCAATTCAACTGCACCTTTCCCTCAACGCGTGAACATTTCCGGTATGCGGAAAGGTATCATGGCCAGCAAAATGGCAATGGTAATAATGGCCGCCGGAATGCTGACTACGAGCAATAAGGTGTTGATAAAAAAGTGGTTGGAAGTAGCGACGGGTTGATACTGAACCCGTGTAAGGCGAGGCGCTGCCAGCACCTCTTGCGTGATGTTTGTCATAATATGCGTGTTTGATGTGAAAAAAGCGGATTAAGAATTACCCTCCTTTTACGAACGCAGCAATTTTTTGTTTCCTGGCGCAGCAGATAATTTTCAGCCTAATATATGAATCCTTATTGTTCAAACTGTGGATGATTGTGTACGTTTGTCCATCGCTTGCGAGCCGGCAACTACATACCGGCCGTCGAAACAAGGAAATACCAACTTTTCATCACTTAAAATTTTTACAAATGGAATTGAACACCCTCATCGTCATTTTGGTAGTCGGCGCAGCCGCCGGCTGGCTGGCCGGTTTTATTCGCCAGGGCTATGGTTTCGGTCTGCTGGGCAACATTGTCATCGGCATTCTGGGTAGTTTCATTGGCAACTGGCTGTTCGGAGTCCTCAATATCCACATCGGGTCCGGCATCGTCGGACATATCGTGACGGCGGTCATCGGAGCATTGGTCTTGTTGTTTCTGATCGGGTTGGTTCGAAAATCGGGCAATTGAAACGCCAGGGTTGATTTTTTACCGAACTTTCCGAAAGCAACAAGACTTTTGGAAAGTTCTTTTTTTGATAAAAACTTGTTAGTAAAACGGTTATGATTCGCTCCTTTCTGCTTTCTGCCTTTTCTTTACCCGCCATAGTCCTGACGACGGCGGGCCTATTGTTTTGTGTCACGGAATCTTCCTGCAAAAACTTCATCGGAAACCCGCACAAAAAACCGCTGCCGGAACGCACCGTGCCGGCGACGCACGGCGACCTCCGGGTAGAACCCGCCAACTGGTGGGCCGGCATGAAGCACAACCAGGTGGAAATCCTTTTTCAGCGACCCGATCTGGCATCGTATGAAGTACGGCTGGGTAAAACCGAAGGCGTGAAACTGTTGAAGGTGGAAAAAGGCGAGAGCCCGAATTACCTCTTTATCACACTGGAAATCAGCGCCAAAGCCCAGCAACAGAAAGTGCCGGTGATTTTTACCAAAGGCACAAATACGTTCACCCACGAATACCCGGTGCTGAGCCGCAACCGCGCCGTCAAAGCCCAGGGCGTGACTTGCCGAGACGTGATGTACCTTATTTTCCCCGACCGCTTTGCCAACGGCGACCCTTCCAACGACAACGTGGCGGGTATGCTCCAGGGACTGCAACGCGACTCGCTCGTGGGGCGGCACGGCGGCGACCTGAAAGGCATCAGAGACCACCTCGACTATATCGAGGATTTGGGATTCACGGCAATCTGGCTCAATCCCGAACTCGAAAACGACCAGGCCGACGCTTCCTACCACGGCTACGCGGTGACCGATCACTACCGTGTGGACCGGCGTTTCGGCACCAACGAGCAGTTTCGCGACCTCGTGACCGAGTGCCACCGCCGGGGCATCAAGGTCGTGCGCGACGTGGTGCTCAACCACATCGGCGACAACCACTACTGGATGAAGGATTTGCCTGCAAAGGACTGGGTGAACCAATGGCCGGAGTTTACGCGTACTACCTACCGCGCCCCAACCCTGCTCGACCCTTACGCCTCCGAATACGACAAAAAACTGTTCAGCGACGGCTGGTTCGACAAACGGATGCCCGACCTCAACCAGCGCAATCCGCACGTTGCCAATTATTTAATTCAACAGGCAATCTGGTGGATCGAGTGGTCGGGGCTCGACGACCTGCGCATCGACACTTACCCCTATTCCGACCAGACATTCTGCACCCGCTGGGTGACGGCATTGCTGGAAGAATATCCCAACCTCGGCATATTCGGCGAAGCCTGGGAACACTCCGTGGCAGTGGTGGGATTTTTTGCCGACGATCAGCCGATGAAACGGGCCAATTTCGACTCCAACATGCCGGGCATTATCGATTTCCAGTTGTGTTTTGCTATCCGCGAGGCGCTCACCCGCGAACAGGGCTGGACAGAAGGCATCGCCAAAGTGTATTACACGCTGGCGCAGGACTATTTTTACAAAGACCCCTATAAAAACCAGATCATGCTCGACAACCACGACATGACGCGGATTTACTCGCACATCGGCGAAAACCCCGACAAATTCAAAAGCGGCATGGCTTTCCTGCTCACCATGCGCGGCATCCCGCAGATCTATTACGCCACGGAAATACTCGGCACGGGTTTCGAGGCGCCTTCGCACGGCAACATCCGCAAGGATTTCCCCGGTGGCTGGGCGGGCGACCCGGCTAACAAATTCACGAAGGAAGGTCGTACCGTACAGGAAAATGATGCATTCGACTTCACCCGCACGCTCATTCGCTACCGCAACGCCACACCCGCTTTGCAAACGGGCAAACTGATGCAGTTCGTCCCGGAAAACGGCGTGTACGTGTACTTCCGCTACGACGATGCCAAAACCGTGATGGTGGCCATCAATTTTTCCGGCAAGGATGCGACCCTGAACACCAAACGTTTTGCCGAGCGGATGAACGGGTTTGGGAAGGCAAAAAATGTGGTGACGGGGGAAATGGTGGGTGATTTGTCGAAGGTGGCGGTGGGGAAGAATGGGGTGGCGGTGCTGGAGTTAATGCGCTAAAAACCTTCGTAAATCTTCTTCAAATCTTGACTGGTATGAAAAATCCGGGTGATAATGCACTCGCGCCCGGTGAACTCATATACGATTTTATATTTCCAGACCTTAATATAACGGAAGTTCTCCGGACGAAACTTCAACAAGGGGTCAGCGGGATAACTTTCCGGGTACTTGCGAAGGCGGCTGACCGAAGACACCAACTCTTTTTTGACTTTTTTTGCAACGATTTCAGAAGCATTTTCCAAAAGATAGTTGTAAATCTGTTCGAGGTCTTCACCTGCTTTGGAATCCCAACAAACGTCATATTCTTCCATTCTCACCAGTTTTCAACTTGTTTTTCAAAATCTTCATGCCGAATAAACTTACCTGCCTTTACTCGTTGGCTGGCAGCCACGACCTCCTTCACATATTGCTCTCCGGTCAAAGGATCACCATCGGCGGTGTATGCGACAGCCATCGATTCCTTCATTTTCAGGAGGTTTTTCAAAATAGCGTGATAGGTCTCTAAAACGGCTTTTTCTTCCGTTTCATCCACAATTTCGTGAATAGAGTGGCGAATTTGTTGCGTAGTCATGGTCTGATTTTTTTACAAAGATAGGTTTCGGGAATGAAAAAGTGCAAGAAAAATGCGCTCATTTCTCACTCCTCTCCTCTCTGATTCACAATCCTTCCGTCCTCCATTTCAATGACCCTGTTGGTATTGCCGGCAAAACCCTGGTCGTGCGTTACGATGAGCAACGATTGTTTGTATTCTTCGGACAGTTGTTTGAAAATATCGAATACGATGTCGCTGTTTTTTTTATCCAGGTTGCCCGTCGGTTCGTCGCCCATGATGATGATGGGGTCGTTGATCAAAGCCCGTGCAATGGCAACCCGTTGTTTTTCGCCGCCGGAAAGTTGATTGGCTTTTTTATGCACCAATGCATCCATCCCAAGGGTTTTCAGGCGCTCCATAGCGCGGTGTTCCACCTCGGCTTCCGGGTACTTTTGGAGCTTCAGTCCAGGCAGCATGACGTTTCTAAGCACCGTAAATTCATTCAACAGGTAGTGAAACTGAAAAACAAACCCGATTTTTTCATTCCGTACCCGGGCGAGTTGCGCTTCGCTTTTTCCCCGCATCATTTCACCGTCAATCCACAAGTCGCCTTCGTAATCGGTGTCCATTGTGGAGAGAATATACAAAAGTGTGGATTTGCCGCAGCCGGATTTGCCGGTGACGGCCACAAATTCGCTTTGCCGGACCAAAAAACTGATGTTTTTCAAGACCTCTACCTTTACCGGGTCTTTAAAACTTTTACTGATATTGTTGGATTGAAGTACGATCTGCGTCATATTATTTCCCCCGGATGATGATAACAGGATCGATGGCGCTTGCTTTTCGCGCCGGGAAAAAACCTGCAAAATAAGTAGTAATCAGGGCGAAAACAATCCCAATGATGTAAAATACCGGGTTGTAATTGACCGGGTAAGTTTTGATGGTCGGTAAAGCGGCGGTATTGAAGGGAATCTGGTCGATAAGCAGTGAGAGCGCAAACCCGAACACAAGGCCCAGCAAACCACCCAGCAAGCCAATGCTCAGCGCGATGCCGAGAAAAATCTTCTGCACATCGCTGCCCGAAAAACCGGTGGCTTTTAGGATGGCGATGGTGTCCATTTTTTCATAGATCATCATGTTGAGGATGTTGTAGATGCCAAAGCCTGCCACGATCAGCAAAGTGATGCCCACCACGTACGAAATAAGTGTGCGGACAAAACTTCCGGTTTCGAACTGCGAATTGGCGGTCTGAATATCCTCCGCATCAGTCTGAAACAACTGCGCGTATTCTTTGGCAACGGCAGGCGCCAAACTGAGGTCTTTCAGTTTGATCTGAATATCAGTGATGTAGTTATTGGCTTGTCCCAGCAGTTTTTGAGTAGTCGCGATAGAAGCAAAGCTCTGCACTTTGTCAAAATCCTGGATGCCTGACTGGAAAAAACCGACTACTTTCAGCGGCAAACGGTCGCCTTTGGAGGTTGTCACCTGCACGACGTCGCCGATGTCGGCCAGCAGTTTTTCCGCCACGCCTTTTCCCAAAATGATGCTGTTGCCGACGTTTTTCAGGTCGAGCGGCTGACCCGCCCGGATGTAATCTTTAAAAAAAAACAGGTCTGTTTCCGCAATCACGTCGATGCCGCTCACATTACCGTTGATGTCAATCGTGCCGGCGTTATACAAAACAGGCGCATTGATTTTGGGCGCGATACCCAATACCCGCGGGTCGGCTTTGACGGCTTCCATAATGGCCGCACTGTTGTAAATCTCCAGCCTTCCACCGGTCGATTTGATGGAATTGATAAAATTGTAACTGGATTTAAAATCGTCGGAAATATTGATGGGCTGATTTGGGTTGGGCTTGATTTCTTTAAAAAGCCTGACATGCGGGGTTCTGTTCAAAATCAGGCCGTCCAACAAATCATTCAACCCGTTCATAAAACCCAGCAAAGTAATAAACATCGTGATGCTGAACGTCACGCCGATGGCCGCAACGAGCGACTGCCGCCAACGTGCCAGCAGCAGCGATTTGGCTATGTCTGCGATGAGTTTGTAGTTCATTGGATGGGTTTCAGGATGGTTTCACCAGCGTCGAGGCCGCTGAGAATTTCCGCTTTCAGGTAATCTTTCAGTCCGACTTCCACTTTCCGTTTTTCCTTGTTTTCCAAAATCACGAGTGAATCACTCAGCAAAAATGCCCGTGGAATAGTCAGCGCTTTTTCTTTGGTCTGTATGACGACGTTGGCCTCGGTGGTCAGGTTCGGGTACAAAGTGGGCGGCTTTTGTGTAAAATCGGCTTCAATCGTAAAAGTCCGCGAGCGCTCATTCATGATCGGGTCTATTTTCGACACCTGCGCTTCAAACACCTGCCCTTTGTAACTGTCCAGCGTCAGCAAAACACGCTGCCCCTGCCGGATACGGACGATATCATTTTCGTCAATTTGCAGTTCAGCAACAAAATCGTCGGCATTGCCGATAACGGCCACCGGATTTTGTATATTGACAATTTCACCTTCTTCCTTTTCAATACTGTATACACGCCCGTCGGTCTGACTTCGGATGATGTAATCCTGCGCCATGTTTTTACTGATGGAAAGCAATTTTTGGGATTGTGCGGCGGCAAATTTGAGTTGTTTTTCCAGGTCATTGTACCTCGAAACAGCCGCCTTGTAATTGTATACCGAGGTTGTATAAGTCAATTCGCGCTGTTCCAGTTCCACTTTTGAGCCTATTTGTTGTGCCCAAAGGCCTCGCTGCCGGACGAGCAACATGGAATCGTTGAGCATTTTGCTTTTTGCTGTTTCGATGGCGCCTTTCAGTTCAGCCAGCCGTTCGCCCTGTGTATTCCAATTGGCAAAATCGGCAGCAAGTTTGGCATTTTCAGCGCTCAGCCTGGAGGTTTCATTCTCAATCAGAAACAATGCATCGCCTTTTTTTACCACGTCGCCTTCTTTAACCAATATCTTTTGAATCAAGCCACCGGCGGTGGAAAAAACCTGATACTGGTTCCTGCTCTTGATAATGCCCGAAGCATATACGGACTCGGTGATGCGCTCCACCGTAGGTTGTGCTTTTTCAGGTTGCTTTTTACAGGCTAAAAATAACAGGCCGGTTGTAACAACGAGGATAGTATATCTCAAAATACAGATATTTGATAAACAAGTGTAATGTTACAGCATTTTGTGAATTTGCTGATGCATAACCTGATTCCCGGCAAATATAACAACAATGCGTCACCCTCTCCCACTCCTGTCGATAACGGTAGCACTCGCCTGCTGCGTTGCAAACACCTGTATATCCTGTACATTGACGTGCGGCGGGCGGGTTACCATCCAGTAAATCGCCTCCGCCACGTCACCCGACTTAAGCGGCTGAAAATCATTGTAGATGCGGGCGCGCTCGGCGTCGCCGTCGAAGCGGGTGACGGCAAATTCCGTCTCTTCCACGTGGCCGGGACTGACCTGGCTCACGCGGATGTTGTAGGCGTGCAGGTCGAGGCGCATGGCGCGGGTGAGCGCTTCCACGGCGAATTTGGTGGCGCAATACACGTTGCCGTTGGCATACACTTCCTTGCCGGCGCTGCTGCCGATGTTGACGATGTGCCCCCGGCGGCGCGCCACCATACCCGGCGTGACCGCCCGGGTTACATACAGCAGCCCTTTAATGTTCGTGTCGATCATTTGATCCCAGTGGTCGAGGTTGCCCTCGTGGATGGGGGCCAAACCTTTGGCTAATCCGGCGTTGTTCACAAGAATATCGATGTTTTGCCAGGATTCGGGCAGATTGTCGAGCGCGGCCTGCACTGCGCCGGCCTCCCGCACATCGAAAGGCAGCATGAGCACATCGGCGTGAAGTTCTTCTTCGAATTCGGTTTTCAGGAGCACAAGGCGCTCTACCCGCCGCCCGGTGAGGATGACGCGGTGGCCGTTGCGGGCAAAAATCTCAGCAGTGGCCCGGCCAATACCCGAAGTAGCGCCGGTGACCAGCACCGTCAGCACTTCGCGTTTTTCAAGGACGGGTTGCGGTGCGGGTATTGCCTCGGCAGGCGGTAAGGCAGCGTTTTTTTCGATAGCGATTGTTTCTTTTTCAACTGACAAAACAGGCCTGAACATGCGGTCGTTCTCCGGCGTCCGGAGCGCGGGGTTGAGCAGCACGGCCTGGGTATAGTGGGCTTCGGCCTGCGCCGGGTCGTCGTTTTGAAGAATAGAGCCGGCCAGGGCAAGGTGCACCTCCGCGTCGTTGGGGTTTTGTTCGAGGGCTTTTTGAAGATAGTGAACGGCCGTCTCCCGGTAATCGCGCAGGTGTTCGGAGGTCATCAGGCCGAGTTTGTGGAAGATGTTCGGATACGTGGCATCGATTTCGGCGGCGCGATCCCAACAATATTTGGCAAAAAGATAATCGCCTTTTTCAGCGGCCATATCGCCCATGAGGTCGTAGGATTTGGCTTCGTTTTCATCGGCAGAGGGTAGAGGGTGGAGGGTGGATGGTGGAGGGTTATCGATGGGGCGTGTTTCATCCGGTACGTGAGGTTCTGGAATCTCCACTTCTTCCTGTGGGTTTACCTTTGCCTGCGCATGTTCGAGTTCATGTCTGATCCGTTCGTTTTCAGGATATTGTTCTACGGTGAATTGCAACAATTCGAGCCCGCGTTCGGTATGGCCTTTGTCTATCCAGAACCAGGCGTCCCGAATGGCTTGTTCGATCTGAGCCTCTGCGTTTTGCATGTCGATCTCTTCCGCTTCGGGCGATGTGAATTCAACATGATCGACGTCCCAATCGGCCCGGGTGAACCCGGCGGTGGATTGGTACTCTTCTTTTTCTATTTCTCTTTCCCGGGTTATTGTGTCCAAACCGTTCAGATGTCCATTGCCGGGCAGCTCCTCTCCCGCCGATAGCCGATCCATTGAAAAATTCAGGTCTTCTTCAGCCCATCCGGACGACATCGGTGCAGATTCTCCGGTTGCATTAATTTCGGCAGGTTCGGGTATCAACGCTCCGTTAATGACCGGCATTTCCGCCAACTCTTTTTGTGGGGCGCTTTGCGGTATGGGTGGCGTCGTATCCTGGGGAATATAGGTGGCATTGACCAGTTGGCGATATTGTGTGTGCCATTCCTGTAAACCAAAATGACGAAAAAACAAGGCAAAATCTTCGGCAATAAATTGCTCCCACGTAACATACCCGCTTTCGCGCAATACGCTGATCAATTCACCTATTTCATTGGCAATGTTGCGGGTAGCATTCAGCTTTGCTTCCAGGGCCGCCTTCACCTCGCCTTCACTGTGCTGATACCGGTCGCTCAGTCCGAGCCACGCGGTTTGCCAATAATTCATGTACTGGAGGGCGTGCACCATGCGATCGAAGTGGGTTTCGACCGCTTCGAACGTGACGCCTTCGTCGTGGCTCACTTTGCCGTCGGCAACCACAATGAGCAGGCGCCCGTCGTGTAAAAGTGTTTGCAATGCGGGCAACACACCGCTCATACACGCGGGGCTTTTGAAAAAATTATCGGTCACGAACAGGATGGCGGGGTCGTTCGCACCCTGCAGACGATTACAAAAGTCGCCCGGTCCATCGCCTGTTTGATCGGTGATATGTTCGAAGGGTATGCCGATACGGCTGAGTTGCTGTTCGACATTGTCGGCCAGTTCGGCGTTGTCGTGGCAGTACGCGAGGATGATTCGGTTCATGGTCTGGACGCGGGAATGAACTTGTTGTGGTGGAGTAATAAATTTTTTCTTTCAAAAAATTTATTACNNTTGCTTGCCTGTTGTATCGGTTCAATGGTTTCCGGGTATTCAGGATTCTTTGCGCAGCGTTTCGATCAGATCGGAAAACTCCTTTTTAAACGCGCCGTATTTGGACGTAGCCGGGCCGTCGAAGCCGGTATGTATCCGGCGTACCCGGTTTTTTTTGTCCAGGATAATCATGGTGGGGAATGCCATGACTTTGTTCAGTGCAGGAAAAATTTTTTCCGCTTCGGCCTTGTCGTTTTTCCCGGCATATACAATGTCAAAGGGTATGCCCATTTTCTTTTTATACTCCGAAAGGTGGGCATTGGCCTGGTTGGGGTCTTTGTGGCGTTCGAAAGCGAAGCCGACGATGGCGAGGTCTTTGGCGGCATCTGAATGTTCCTGCAAAAATTCTTTGAGAAACACCTGTTCGTCGCGGCAATTGGGGCACCAGGTTCCGAGGATAGTGAAAATTTTGATTTTGCCGTCGAATGCCTGGGAAGGAAACGTCAAATCGCGGCCTTCAGGTGTTTTGAGGGAGAAAGAAATATTTGCCCCCGTTTTCAGGCCGGTGAGCGAATCGGCGTCGCCCAATTGGAAATCCGGGTCGCGCCAGGCCGACCACAGCGCCCGGTAGTGTTTGCCGGAGCGGTATTCTCCGAATAAAGTGTCGCCGCGAATGCTCCCGCCAAAGAGGTAGGCATGCCACCCGTTGAAACTCGACATCCAGAATTTTCGCCCCTGCACTGTGCCTTCGAGAAAACGATAGTCACCTGTTTCCGTGCGGAATGTGCCTTCCAGCCGGTTGCCGGTTTGTTTGAATTCGCCGATGGCTTTCTCCGGTTTTTCGGTATCGGTGCCGATGAGCGCCGCCCATTCGCCGCTGAGGTCTTTGTCGGGTTTTTGGATCAAATTGGTGAAACGGTAGTCGCGCCCGGCCTGGGCATAAAAAGGGATCCGGTAATTTTCGCGGGTTTTCACGACCCATTCGCCCTGCATGGTGTTGCCGCGTATTTCAGCATGGATATAAGTTTGGTATTCGGGGAAATGGATGTTCATCGTGTCGCGGGCGCGACTGCGGTCGCGGCCGTACTGGATGCTGTCGAGCCGGATACGCTCCGACCCGTTGATGATTTCGATATAAAAACGCTCGTTGTCCAGGTATTTTACTTCAAAATTGAAGGGCAATTCACCGTCTTTGAACTGTTCGTGCAACACGAAAATGGTGTCTTTGTCGCGCACCGGGACACGGAATTTTTCCAACTCCAACACCCCCCGCCAGATACCCGGCGCAACGCGGGTAAAACTCGTATCGGTAGTGATGCAGTGCGGTGCAAACAGGGCCAAAATAAAAACCAAAACACTAAAAATCAGGTATTTGTACATTTCCTTTGCGTTTGAAAATTACCGCTGAAACAGGGCTGTGGGTGAGTTGTTCAGCAAGTGCGCAAAGGTAGCCTATTTTAGAAGAGGGTGTCTCGTAAGTCATTGGACATTGGACATTGGGCATTGAAAATTGGACATTTTATATTTAATAAATTTAAAATTAGCAATTTAAAAATTTAAAAATTCATAATG
>CXWJ01007711.1_pt1 | contig 17543 bp, 15 predicted proteins | sample 590841 | NCBI WGS metagenome assembly CXWJ01 (sample SAMEA3498367, study PRJEB10139) | wastewater metagenome | biome: wastewater treatment plant; material: activated sludge | place: Austria | collected 2015-01-21 | reverse complement strand
AGGAGGCCACTATGAATCGAAAAACGATCATGCTGGGCGTGGCCGGCGATAGCGCCTCGGGCAAGACGACGATCAGCAAGGGCATCGCCGAGGCGCTGGGCGCCGACAACGTGACCGTCATTTGCTGCGACCATTACCACAAATACAACCGCGTCCAGCGTCGCGATCTGGGCCTCAGCGCCCTGCATCCCGACTGCAACTACATCGACATCATGGAGCAGCACTTCCGCCTCTTGCGCGAAGGGCAGCCCATCCTGAAACCGACCTATAACCACAACACCGGCGACTTCGACGGCCCGACCTACGTGCAGCCGACGAAGTACGTCATCATCGAGGGACTGTTGCCGTTCCATTCGCGCCTCATGCGCCTGTGCTTCGACGTGAAGGTCTACCTCGACCCGCCGGAGGAGTTGCGCCGGGCGTGGAAGATCAAGCGCGACACCTCCAAGCGCGGCTACACCCATGAGCAGGTGCTAACCTCCCTGCAAGGCCGGGGCGACGTCTCGCCGCGCTTCATTCACCCCCAGCGGGCCTACGCCGACATGATCGTGCGCTTCTACCCGCCCGACGCGGCCATGGACTCCGGCGACAGCCATCTGAACGCCCAACTGGTGTTGCTGCCCACGCTGGCCCACCCCGACCTGAGCGACGTGTTGAGTCACGGCCCCAACGGCCCCACCCACCATCCCGCCCTGCGTCTCGACCTGGCCCGCTTCGAGGGCAAGCCGGCCGACTTTCTGGAAATCGACGGCTCCGTGGCCCCCGACAAGGCCGAGGAGCTGATGGGCATCATCCGCAGCCACCTGCCGCCCAACGCCGGGCTGGACGCGAGCAAACTCGGCCGCTATCTCTACGGGCTGGAGGAGCGGCGCAGCTACCCGCTGGCCCTGACCCAACTGTTGATCGCCTACCATCTGGTGCGGACGGCCGACCAGATGGCTTATGCCACCGACCGGGCGGTGGCCCCGGCGGCTAATTGAGCCTGCCTTAGCCCTGACAGGTTGGCGAACTCCCGTTCGCCAACCTGTCAGGGCTTTCCCCCAGCCCCTACCTCGTGACGAAAATCACCTAGAGTGGTGACAAATAGCACTACTTTCGCCGGGTAGTCTTCCTCTATACTGTATTTTGTTCCAAACCATTTCGCGTCTGTCCGGCGCCGGGCGGCGAAGTCGATCCCTCTTCCGGCGCCCCAAACGCCCAGATTTACATAAGGAGAATAGTCTGATGAAACCGCGCATCGTTGGATTGTGCCTGCTGGCCCTAATGCTGCTGTTGGTCGGCATCATGCCGGCCGTCATGGCCCAGGGCGAGCCGAGCAACCCTCCCCCGCCGACGCCCGCCGCGCCCATCCCGGCCGCCACGCCCCGGCCCCACCAGGGGCAGCCGGGCCTGGTGCCCTCCTCGCCCAATGATTTCACCGTCTCCGGGAAAGTGACGGACGTTTTTAACCAACCCGTCGCGGATGTTTGGTTCGACGCCTATAACACCAGCACCGGGGATTACTACTGGACAACAACGGATGCCAGCGGCAATTATTCGTTCTCCCTGCCCGCCGGGGACTACGAAATCTATCCCTATAAGTCCGGCTGGGTGTTCAAGCCTGAGATGCTCCAGGTCACGGTCGGCCCGAATAAGCCCCACAAGAACTTCCAGGCCGTCGATGCGGGTTGGCAGGGAGCCTTGTTTAACCCGATCGAAGACGGCTACACCAACGAGGGCAGCAAAACCACCAACTATGGCTCGGCTTCCATTCTGCGGGTCAAGAATGCGGCGGCCGACATGAATGCTTACATCAAATTCGACGTCCCTGACCTCGTGCAGGAAACGGAACCCGGCACATGCTTTGTCACCGGCGATGGCTGGCTGTTGACCTACGCCAAAGAGCCAGGCCCCGACGGCGGCGGCGTCTATCGCGTCGGCAACAACTGGAATGAGACGAGCCTCAATTGGAATAACGCGCCGGTGATCGCGGGCGACCCAATCGGCCAGTTCGGCGCCGTGACCGACGAAACCAACGCCTGGGCCTACCTGTCGAAGCCGGCGACTGGTGACGGCATCTACAGCTTCGCCATTCGTAACAATTCGTCTGACTCGGTCGATTACACCAGTAGGGAGAGTGGCGATTATACGAAGCTCATCGTCAGCTACCGGATCGAGTACAAGGATTTCCTCAGAGCCAATTTTACCTGGGACGACTCGGGCGGGTTGGCCCCCTTCACGGCCCAGTTTACCAACCAAGCGTATGGCTGCGTCACATCGTGGCACTGGGACTTTGGCGACGGCGCCACAAGCAATGAACCGAACCCGACCCATACCTTTACAACAACCGGCTGGTACGACGTCAGCCTGACCGTATCAAATGGTCAAAACAGCGATACGCATACAATGTATAGCATATTTGTTGCCGATCCTGTTACGCAGTTCTACATTAGCCCCGCTACCAATGCCACAATCGGCGGCATCGCCGCTCAGGCGGCCGACGTCCTGCTCTATGACCGGCCGTCCAACACCTGGACAATGGTCTATGACGGCTCGGACCACAACACCCTGAAGAATATCAGCGCTGTGGACGTTGACGGCCCAGACCTGCTACTGACCTTCAGCGCCAATCAGGCCATTCCCGGTCTGGGCACGGCCACGCCGTATGACGTCGTCCGCTTCACGCCCGACGTCCCCTATACCTATCCGCTCGGCGCCGGCAGCTATTCCTGGCACTTCCAGGGCAGACCACAGGGTCTGACAACCGCCGGCGAGAAGATTGACGCTTTTGTTCTTTATTGGGGAAGATACGTCTTCTCAACCTCAGGCGCGGCAACGTTGCCAACCAACCCAATCCTCAAGCGGGCCGACGAAGACTTATTCACCTGGTATCCCAGTCAAAACATTTGGGACGGTTGGCCACTGGACGGATCAACCATCACAGGCATGGCCGCCGAGGACATTAACGGCGTCTCGGTGGATGAGGGAACCAATGATCTGTACATTACCATCCTCGGCCCCTTCAATCTTGGCGGGGTCTCCGGCGACGGCAAAAGTATCGTCCGGCTGGATGGGAACGGCATTGAACATGGGACGCCGGTGCTCGTGCCCTGGCTGGCCCCCGGCGCGACCTTCCCCTCCACCATCGACGCCATCGAGGTGGCGCGCTAAATTAATGCAAACCTGACAGGCCGGCGGACAACAATCCACGACCGGCCTGTCAGGCCCAATTTGTAAATCGCCGCCATCGAGTTGGCGCGATGTTCCTCCAAACCGGCAGGAGTTGGGCGTTGGGCGTCGGCAGCCAACGCCCAACTCCTGTCCGTTCTGCTCATTGAATCCCAGAAACCGAGTTTTTTCCTGAAAACTCGGTTTCTTTCCTAAATATTCGGTTTCTTCCCTGAAAACTCGGTTTCTACAATTTTTTGCTATAATCCCTATCAGAGCGGCAAGCAGCCTGGCGGGGGTTTATTCACCCCTGCCCCCCTGCCCCCCCGCTCCCCTGCTCTTCCAAAATCCACCTCACAGGAGACCACCCATGATCGTCACCACCGCCCAGCTATTCCAGGAAGCCTACGGCCGCTATGCCGTCGGGGCCTACAACATCAACAACATGGAGCAAGCCCTCGGCCTGTTCCAGGGCCACATCGAGGCTCAGGCCCCGTTCATCATCCAGCTCAGCAAGGGCGCGCGCAAATACGCCAACGCCCGCGTGCTGGAGGCCATCATCCGCGCCGTGGAGAGCGAATACCCCGAAGCCATCTTCGCCGTCCACCTCGATCACGGCNNGGTGATGATCGACGCCTCCCACGAGACGTTCGCCGAGAACGTCGCCATCACCCGCCGCGTCGTTGAGCGCGCCCACGCCAAGGGCATCAGCGTCGAATCGGAACTGGGCATGCTGGGCGGCGTCGAGGAAGACATCAAGGTCGATGAGAAGCACGCCATGCTGACCGACCCCGACGAGGCCCAGGCGTTCGTGGAAGCCAGCGGCTGCGACAGTCTGGCCGTCGCCATCGGCACCAGCCACGGGGCCTACAAGTTCGCCGGCTCCCAGGGGCTGCACTTCGACCGCATCGAGGCCATCCAGGCCGCCCTGCCCGGCTTCCCGCTGGTCATGCACGGCAGCAGCAGCGTGCCCCAATCCGAGGTGCAGCGCATAAACGCCGCCGGCGGCGCGCTGAACCCCAACGCCAAAGGGGTGGACGACAGCCAGTTCGGCCGCGCCGCCAAGCTGGGCGTCACCAAGGTCAACATCGACACCGACGGCCGCCTCGTCTGGACGCGCGTCCACCGCGAATTCTTCCGCGACCACCCCGAGGGCTTCGACTTCCGCACCCCCGGCAAGGAGTACGTCAAGGCTTACGCCGACTTCATCGTCGATAAGAGCCGTAAGCTGGGGTCGGCCGGGCACTTGGAAGAGGTTCGCGCCGCGGTGATGTAGGGCGGGTTGGTAACCCGCCCACCCCCGGCGGCCGAGCCACATTGTGCGGCGGTTATGCTCGGCGGGTTTCAACCCGTCGCGTCGCGCCGCTCCGCCACAATGCCCGGCGACCGAATCCGGCGGGATCAATCCCGCCGCTGCTATACGAAACCCGGCTGAAGCCGGTTGGAAGAGGGTAGCCTCTTCAACCGGCTTCAGCCGGGTTTTGTGTGCCAGCGGCGGGTTATCCGTTTTGACAACTAAACACGGCTATGTCAGGTAGGGGCGAGGCGACGGCGAATAACCTCGTCAAAACATAGAACCTCGTCTCGCCGTCGCCTCGCCCCTCTTCGCCCCAGAGGGCCAGGCAACCGGGAGTGGAGGCTAAGGTGATCGGCCGAACCTCTTCCCGGTTGCCTGGCCCCTACACCTGGGTTATCCGCATTCATTCATCAAAACGCATCAACCTGCCACGCCAACCTATCACATCCACCACCCGGGCAGGTTGCCAACCCGCCCAACATCACAGCGCGCGGCCCAGCGCCGGTTCCGGCTTGCACATCCGCATCAGGGGGCTGCCCAGGCTGTAGGGGATGAACTCCCCCAACGGCATCACCTCGACCAGCGCCGACATCCGCGCCGCAAAATATGTTATAATCGTTCCGCGACGCCTGGATGGGGCGTCGCGATTTTCTAAAGAGGAGAAACCATGCTGGTCGAACTCTCCCGCTTGCGCATCAAGCCCGGCAAAGCCCAGTGATGAGTAGCCCGCCATCGCTTTCGCTTTCGCAATCGTTCTGTGGCAAGCAACCGACGGTCTCATTCACTAATATCGCCAGGAGATAAATCCCCATGAGTGAAAACAACAACAAAACCCAATTCACCGACGCCGCCGTCACCGCCTTTCTCGATGCCGTCCCCGACGAGCGCAAGCGCCGCGACAGCTACGTCATCCTGGAGATGATGCGCGAGATTAGCGGCGAGGAGCCGCGCATGTATGGCACCAGCATCGTCGGCTTCGGCAACGTCCATTACAAATATGAGAGCGGCCGCGAGGGCGATATGCCCGTCGTCGCCTTCTCGCCCCGCAAGCAAAACCTGACCCTCTACATCACCACCGAAGACGACGAATACGAGGCGTTGCGCGCCCGGCTGGGCAAACACAAGGTCGGCAAGGTGTGCCTCTACATCAACAAGCTGGCCGATGTCGATCCGGCCGTCCTGCGCGAGATGATCAGCCACACGGTTTCCATTGTGCGCGCCGGTTGACCGTTATGATATAATTTCCCCAATCGCGTATCCCGCCGGGCCGTTGCTTTGTTCCGGCGGTTTGCCGGTTATCTTATATTCCTGTCGCCGGTCGCCTGGCCGGTGGCCCAGTTTGTTGTTGGGAGGATTTTGTGAACCAGATTGCGTCGTTTTCCGTTCGTTTCGTTCGTCTGTCGCGGGTGGCGTTGATCCTGCTTCTCGCTTTCGCCCTGTTGCCGGCGGTGCTGGCCCAGGACGAAAGCCCGCCGCCCATCATCGGCGGCCAGGTAGCCGGCCCCGGCGAATGGCCGTGGCAGGTGGCCCTGATTGGCGCCGGCAGCGACCCATATTTCGGCCAATACTGCGGCGGCTCGCTCATCGATGTCGAGTGGGTCGTCACCGCCGCCCATTGTGTCGTCGGCGACGATGCCGGCGACGTGCAGGTGCTGGCCGGTATCCATGACCTGGGTGACCCCGAGGCCGGTTACCAGCGCCTCGACGTGGCCCAAATCTACGTCCACCCGCAATATGAACAGGCGGCCCAATACGATAAGGACGTGGCCCTGATCCGCCTGGAAGACGCCGCCGACCTGGGGCCGACGCCCGGCGGCGAGATGGTCGCCACCGTGCCCCTGGTCTCGGCCGGGGTCGGCAGTCTGGCCGGCGAACAAGCGGCGATCTCCGGCTGGGGCAGCGACGGCAGCGGCTATCCGGAAGACCTGATGGAAGCCGTCGTGCCCGTGGTCACCAACGCCAACTGCAACGATAGCAACAGCTACGACGGCGACATCACCGCCAATATGCTGTGCGCCGGGTATACGGCCGGCGGCGTCGATACCTGCTCCGGCGATAGCGGCGGCCCGCTGGTCGTCGACGGCCCGAACTGGAAGCTGGCCGGTATCACCAGTTGGGGCAACGGCTGCGCCCTGCCCAACTACTATGGCGTCTATACCCGCGTGTCGCAGGTCGTGGGCTGGATCGAGGAAACGATGGGGACGGTGACGCCGCCCACCGAACTGGACGTCTACGTGACGGCCACCGGCGCGGGCACGACGAGCGACGGGCAGGCCTTCGACAAGCGCGACATCCTGCGCTGGGACGAAGGCACCGGCGACTGGTCGCTCTATCTGGACGGCAGCGCCCTCGGCCTGCCCACCAAGGCCGACATCGTGGCCTTCGACATCCCCAACCCGGCCAACGGCTCGGCCAACATGGCCTTCGCCAAGAATGTGACCATCGCCGGCGTGGGCACAATATTGCCCCACGACCTGCTGCTCCACGATCCCAACGGCTTCGCCCTGCGCTTCGACGGCTCCGACGTGGGACTGTCGGCCGCCGGCGAGAAGCTCGACGCCGTGGAGATGCTGCCGGGCAACCTGTCGCCCATCGGCTCCAACTGCGACAAGTACATCCTGTTCAGCACCAAGACCGGCGGCACGGTGCCGGCCCACAACGGCGGCAACCTGCAATTCTCCGGCGAGGACGTGCTCGGCTTCTGCTCCACGCAGTTGGGCACGAACACGCAGGGGTTGTGGCATCTGCTCATCGACGGCTCGGCCGAGGGCATGCCCAAGAACGCCACCGTCAGCCTGTCGGCCGCCGCCGACGGTCAGACGATCTACCTGACGACCAAGGGCAATTTCAACGTTGACAGCGCGTCGGGCGGCCATTCGATGATCTATACCTACAGCCTGGCGACCGACCAGTTCAGCGGCCCCATCTGGAGCGGCCCGGCCGAGGGGCTGCCCAAGACGGTAGATGGGCTGGATGTGATCGCACCGTAACGGTTTATTTATGGGGGCGAGGCGGCGGCGCCTCGCCCCCTTTGCTCGTAGTAGGCACTTTAGTGCCCGTCTGAAGAACGGCGATAAATCGCCTGACTACAAACGATAGACTTAGCCACCGGGTTTCTCGGAAGAAACCCGGTTTCTAGATATAATCTCCCCCATGACCGACTACCAACCCCCCGCCCTCGACGAAGCCCCACCGCCCGCCGACCCCACCGCCGACGCCGCCGACGCCGCCCCCAAGCCCGATCCGCTCCGCAGCGTCTACACCAGCTCCTTCGGCGAAATCCTGAAGCAGACCGGCGTCAGTCTGGTCGTCAGCACCTATCAGGCGGGCAAGGTCATCCTCATCCGCTATGACCCGGAGACGGGCACGGTCAACACCCACTTCCGCTCATTCAACAAGCCGATGGGCATCGCCGTCGATGCCAGCCGCCTGACCATCGGCGGCACCAACACCGTGTGGTACTACCGCAACATGCCCGCCGTGGCCCGCAAGCTGGAGCCGGCCGGCAAGCACGACGCCGCCTATTTGCCGCGCCGCATCCACGTCACCGGCGACATCGACATCCACGAGATGGCCTGGTCGGCCGACGGCGAGCTATGGCTGGTGAACACCCGCTTCGGCTGCCTGTGTACGCTGGACGCTGACCACAGCTTCTACCCCCGCTGGCGGCCGCCCTTCCTCACGGCCCTGGCCCCCGAAGACCGCTGCCACCTGAACGGGCTGGCGATGCTCGGCGGCCGGCCGCAATTCGTGACCGCCCTGGGCGAAACAGACACCCGCGGCGGCTGGCGCGAGAACAAGGCCAACGGCGGCCTGCTCATGGAAGTGCCCACCCGCTCCATCCTCCTGCGCGGCCTGTCGATGCCCCATTCGCCGCGCTGGTATGACAGCAAATTGTGGTTTCTGGAATCGGGCGAGGGCAGCATTGCCCAGGCCGACGTGCGCCATGGCGCATGGCGCACCGTGGCCCAGATGCCCGGCTTCACCCGCGGCCTCGACTTCTACGGCCCGCTGGCTTTCATCGGCCTGTCGCAGGTGCGCGAAAGCGCCACGTTCAGCGGTATCCCGTTGGTCGAGCGGCTAACGGAGCGAACGTGCGGCGTGTGGGTAATCGATCTGCGCGACGGCCGCACCCTGGGTTTTCTGCGCTTCGAGGAAGGAGTGCAGGAGATCTTCGCCGTCCAGGTGCTGCCCAACGTTCGCTTCCCGGAGATGCTGGAATGGAACGACGACCGGCTGAAGCACAGCTATGTGCTGCCGGATGAGGCGTTGGCGGCGGTGCCCGAAACGATGCGTGAGTGAGAGAAACGGCGTCTGTGAACTGTCGTCTGCGGCTACAGGGTATTCTATTGTAGACACCGGCTCGCCAAGTATAATCAGCGAATGATGATGGATTTTACAACCGGAAGCTTTTCATCAACCCTGTATCAGGGCGATTGTTTCGACGTATTGAGGACCTTGCCGGACAACTCGGTTGACTTGATCGTCACCTCACCTCCCTACGCCGATCAACGGAAAAGTACCTACGGCGGGATACATCCAGATCGCTACGTCGAGTGGTTTACGCCAACCGCTATAGAGCTATTACGCGTTCTCAAGCCCACCGGAACATTCATCCTCAATATCAAGGAAAAAGTCGTCAATGGCGAACGCCATACCTACGTGCTCCAATTGATCTTGCGCATGCGCGAAGTTGGTTGGCTATGGACCGAGGAGTTCATGTGGCACAAGAAGAACTCCCACCCCGGCAAGTGGCCCAATCGCTTTCGGGATAACTGGGAAAGGCTGCTACAGTTTAACAAGGAAAAGCAGTTTGCCATGTACCAGGACGCGGTCATGGTGCCGATGGGCAAATGGGCCGAGTCTCGGCTACGAAACCTGAGTGAAACGGATAAGCGCCGTGATAACTCAAGAGTGGGCAGTGGCTTTGGCAAGAACGTGTCCAAGTGGGTGGGGCGCGATATGGCTTACCCCAGCAACGTCCTCCACATGGCGACCGAGACGAGTAACAAGAACCATAGTGCCGCGTTTCCCCTGGAACTGCCCAGTTGGTTCATCAAACTCTTTACAGTTGAGGGCGACCTTGTGCTTGACCCATTCATGGGGCAGGGTACTAGCTGTGTGGCGGCGACACAACTACAACGCAACTCAATCGGCATTGAGCTAAATGAGGAGTATTATGGCCTCGCCTGCTCGAATGTTGACAACACCTTCAAGCAATCGCCTACCTATGGCCAGCCTAGCCTGTTCAGCGTCTTGAATGAATCGCACGGCTTGACGGAATGATGCCCACACTGCTCGATTACGATGCCCTTCACGAGTATGTGACTCGCCAAGTCATAGACCCGTATTACAGCAAGCGCATCGAAACCTTGCGTCTACTCAGCCTAATCAACAATCGGGGAAGACAGAAGGCCCTCCTAAACCGCAAGAACCCCTACCTGTTCAGGGCTAAAAATATACAAACCTCCGGCGAGTTCGTGCAGTATGCGCTGGATGGCTTTCTCTCATCATCAGAGGAGACTCTGTTTGGAAATCTGCTGGAGGGCTTGGCTATTCACATATGCGAGCAGGTCTTTGGCGGCCATAAAGCGCCAGCCAGAGAGATGAAAAGCGTCGATCTCATTTTCACACGGGACGAGACACGTTTTATTGTCGGGATCAAATCAGGCCCTAATTGGGGAAACCAGGACCAGAAAGACAGAATGGCCAGCAACTTTAAGATAGCCAGGGCCATTCTCAGGGATAAAGGGGAAACCTTGCCAATCGTTGCCGTCAACGGCTGTATGTACGGCGTTGACCAATACCCGTGGAAACCCAACAGCCACGACCCCGAACTTAGCTACTATAAGTATTGCGGCCAACTGTTTTGGGAGTTTATTTCGGGCGACGAGATGTTGTATCTCCGGTTGATCAGGCCACTGGGCGAGGAAGCAAGGACGAGGAGCGATGCCTTCAACAAGCTATACCACGCCAAGATTAATGAGATGACCACCGAGTTCAGCAACAATTTCCTGGGTGAGGACAATCAGATAGACTGGAATAAGCTTATTCACTTTGTCTCGTCAAGCCCAAAAAGAATGGCGGATTGACAGCGAAGCGCCGGGCTACCTATCGGCCGTCAGTAGCACCCGTATCCCCGACGGATCAACAACCCATACTCCAGCAGAGTCCCGCTCAAACGGATAGCCGGCCGCAGCCAGCCGCTCGGCGATGGCGCTCACCGCCGCCGCGTCGGGCAACACCAGCTCATACCACAACAACCGCGCCGCGTCGGCCGGGGCGGGCGACAGGTTTTCGCCGGCCCAGGTGTTGGCCCCCAGATGGTGGTGATAGCCGTTGTACGACAGGAACGTCGCCGACGGGCCAAAACGCAGCACCCGATCTAGCCCCAGCGGCCCGGTATAGAATTGCTCCGTGGCCGCGATAGTCGCCACTTGGAGATGCATGTGGCCGACAAACGTGCCGGGGGCCATGACGTGGCTGTCCGGCGGGCCGCTTAGCTCGGCCAGGATGCCGCGCGCGTCCAGCGGGTCGCTGGCCATGCGCAACTGTTGGCCGAGGTAGGGCCACTCGGCCCGCGGCCGGTCGCGATAAATCTCGATGCCGTGGCCGTCGGGGTCGGTCAGATAGAGCGCCTCGCTCACCAGATGATCGGCCCAACCGCCCAGCGCCCCGTCGATCGCCAGCAAATGATGCAGCGTGCGGGCCAAATCGCGGCGCGAGGGCACGAGGATGGCGAAGTGATACAGCCCAGTCGCCCGCTGCACCGGCCGCGCCCCCGGCTGCCCGGTCAGCCGCAGGAAGCCCACGTCGCCCGCGCCTAATTGCGCCGTGTCGCCGTCGCGCCCCAGCAGCGTCAGGCCGATGACGTCCTCGTAGTAGCGAATCGAACGGTCAAGATCAGCCACGGCCAGGGCGACGCGGCCGATGTGGGGTGGGGGCATGGGGATTGTGGTCATGGGTATATTATAGCCGAGACCTGACAGGTTTTCCGAAACCTGTCAGGTCTATAGCCAACTCCAACTTACGCCACCACTTCGGCCACTGGCTCGGCCACCTGGGCCAGCTCCAGTTCGATCTCGATGGTCACCTGCTCGCTGACCAGCCAGNNCGGAGAAGCCGGCGCTGCTGCCGCCCCACGGCCCCTTCATCACGCCCGAATACTCCACGTCCAACACGACTTCCTTGGTGACGTCGCGGATAGTCAGGTCGCCGATCAACTTGCCGCGCGTCGGGCTGTGCTGCTCCACGCGCTTGCTCTGGAAGGTCAACACCGGGTAGGCCTCGGCGTTGAGGAAATCGGGCGACTTCAGATGGGCGTCGCGCTGCGCGTCGCGGGTGTTGATGCTGTCGGCCTTGATGGCGACGTTGACGGTCGTGGCCGTCGGGTTGTTCTCATCGAAGTTGACGGTGATGTCGGTGTCGGCAAACTCGCCGCGCACCTTGCTAATCATCATGTGGCGGGCCACAAAGTTTACGTGGGTGTGACTTTTATCTACTTGCCAGGCCATTTGATATACTCTCCTCTGCTTTCTGATTGGTGATGGTATCGTTTTGCTTGTTTTTATGTGGACTTCAGTCCGCTTATATGTTAGAATGATAGCGGACTTGAGTCCGTTTGTCAAGGGGTATTTACCCGAAACCGAGTTTTTTCCTGAAAACTCGGTTTCTAGCTCAAAGGATTGAAATGAAAGAAACCGAGTTTTCAAGAAAAAACTCGGTTTCCAGGAACTGGAAGGCATATGGATCGCATTGATTTAAACCCGGCGGGGGGCGTCGGGACAACGGAGCGCCACGAGCGGGCCGACGCCGCCGCCAATCGCGCCCTCATCCTGCGCACGGCCGAGCAGCTATTCCGCGAGCGCGGCGTCGCCAACGTGTGCATGGCCGAGATCGCCGAGGCCGCCGGCGTGGGCAAGGGCACGCTCTACCGCCGCTTCGCCAACAAGGGCGAGCTGTGCCTCGCCCTCATGGACACCCAGATGGCCGAGTTCCAGAACGCCATGCTGAACCTGTTCGCCGGGCTGACGGCCCAGGGCGTGCCCTACCGCCGGCAACTGGCCCGCTTTCTGACGGCGCTGGTCGAATTCACCGAGATGCACTCGCCGCTGCTGGTCGAAGTGGAGCGGGCGGGCATGATTCAGGGCGACCCACGCCTGAACCTGCCCCACTTCTGGCAATATATGACCGTCAGCGCCCTGCTGCGGGCGGCGGCGCGGCAAGGGGAGCTGGCCCCCGGCCTCGATCTGGACTACCTGGGCGAGGCGCTCCTGGCCCCGCTCCACGTCGATACCTTCCGCTTCCAGCGCCACGTGCGCGGCTACTCCACCGAGCGCATCGCCGCCGGGCTTAGCTCGTTGGTCGAATTGCTGGCGGCCAGAAATTAAACACGATGTTCGTAGTCAGGCGCTTCAGCGCCGTCGGTGGACAGGAATCCGCGCGGAACGCAACTAAAGGTGCTTACTACAAACTTTTCGGCGCGGAACGCAACTAAAGTTGCTTACTACAAACTATTCGACCTCTCGGGAAAGATGTTATGGACAACCGCATGATCCTGACCCCCTACTTTCTGGATAAGTACGACCCAGCAATCGCCGCATTGGCCGGCGACGACTGGCGCGTGGTGGCTCCCGACCTGCCCGACGGCGACCAACTGGCCCGCATGAGCGCCATCCACCGCGCTCTGGCCGCCGAAGTGCGCGCCGCCCTGGCCGCCGGCGAGCGCCCGGTGTCCATCGCCGGCGACTGCTGCGCCACGCTGGGCGTGCTGGCCGGGCTGCAAGGGGCGGGGCAGGAGCCGGCGCTCGTCTGGCTCGACGCCCACGGCGATTTCAACACGCCCGACACCACCCCCAGCGGCTTCCTGGGCGGCATGCCCCTGGCCATGGCCGTCGGCCTGGGCGATCAGACGCTGGTCGAAGGCGCGGGCTTGCGGCCGTGGCCGGAGTCGAAGGTCATCCTCAGCGACGCCCGCGACCTCGACCCCGGCGAACGCGACAACGTGGCCCGCGCCGCCATTCGCCACGTGCCCGACCTGGCGAGCTTGCTGCAACCCGGCGCGCTGCCCGACGGCCCGCTCTACGTCCACTTCGACGCCGACATCATCGACCCCTCTGATGCCCCGGCCATGACCTACGCTGCCCCCGGCGGCCCCGCATCGGAGACGGTGCGCGACGTGCTACGCAGCCTGAACGCCACCAACCGGCTGGCGGCCATCTCCGTCACCCTGTGGACGCCCGCACTCGACCACGACGGCGAGACGCGGGCGGTGGTGCAGGGGGCGATCAACGCGCTACTCGGCCGCTAACCTGCTGCCAGGTGCGACGCACTTTCTTAAGTGCGTTGCACCTGGCAGCCAGTCACGTTAAGCGAATCGCCTCTTATCCGTTCCCATCCGTCTTTTCCGCCTCATCCGTAGCCAACTCTTACTCCGCCATCACCGTCCCCGTCGGGAACGTATCGATCAACAACCACGTCGCCGCGAACGCGCCGTTGTCGCCCACGGCCGTCGTATGGGCATAGCGGCCATCGACCACAAAGGCCGTTTCCAGCCCGATGACACTCACGCCCTCGGACGTGATGTGCAGCCCGGCGCCCCGCTCCAGCCCCACGGCCACCGTCGCCGGGTCGGCCATGACGTGGCTGACCAGCCGCCCGTAGAGATAATCATAGAGCACCCGCGGCTCGATGACGGCATCGACCAGCCCCAGCCCCGGGGCCATCGTCAGATAGCCGTCGAGGAAGGTGTCGCTCGACTGATACTCCACGTTGCCGCTGGTCGGCGACGGCTCGGCGGTCATGCTGACGCCCAGCGCGGCGGCGGCGGCGTTGTCGGCCAGCAGCACGCCGCCCGACATCCACCACTCCCGCAGCGCGGCGGCCGACCCGCCCTCGACCATGCCGGTCACCAGTTCGGCCATCAGTTCCTGGTCGCGGCCGGTGAAGAAGATCGCCCCCGCGCCTTCCAGCCGCCCGGCCAGCGCCGCGAAGTTGGTCGCCGGGGTCAATGCCACCAGTTGCGGCCGGGCCTCCAGCCCCTGTTGCCGCAGCCGGTTGCGCCAGAAGCGGGCAAAGCCCAGCGCCGCCGGTTGGCGCGGCGCGGCCGACAGCACGATGACCGGCCCGCCGTTATCGTTGGCCGCCGCAATGAAGGCCGACACCACCTCGCCGCGCACGTCGTTGCCCACGTCGCCGCCGATCAACAACGCTCCCGCCCCGGCCGGAGCGATCAGGTGGGCAAAGCTGCGCCCGCTGATGTCCGGCGCGTCCTGGGCCACGCCATCGACCACCGGGCGGCGCGTCGTCAGGTCATAGGCGTATGGCCCGGCGGGCAGGATGTGGTAGCCCACGTCGTGGATTTCCAGGATGGCCGCATCCCCCACGTACTGGGCATCGGCCGCCGCGCCGTAGGTCTCGCCGTCGAGGGCGATAGCCGCGTACCAGCCGGCCACGTCGCGGGCCAGGCCGGTCTCGTCGATGACGCCGCCCGTGCCCCAATCATAGCCCACGGCCAGCTTGTCGCCCGGCTTTTCGACCATGGCCTGCAACAGGCGGGCGGTTCGGCCGCGCTCCAATACGTGCTGGTCGATGACCGCCTGCGGCTGGCCGAAGATGAGGCCGCGCCGGTCGGAATCATCGGGGCCATACCACAGATCGACCGCCCCCTGATGCAGCCCGTCCCAGGCGGAGTTGTTGCCCACGTAGCCGCCGATCATATAGCGGCTAATGACCGCCGCCCCGGCACTGTTGCCGCCCACGACCGCGCCGGCGGCGAACCCGGCGGCCAGCGCCGCCTCCGACGGCGTGTTGGCGATGACCAGCATGGCGATGGTCTGGTCGCCGCCCAGGATGTAGAAGCCGTCCACCTCCAACCCCAGTTCGGCCACCCTATCCGGGTTTTCGGCGTCGCGGCGGATCATCATGTCCACGACCGTGGCCTCGCACGTCTGCCCGGCGCCGGCGATGGCCGCGCAGGCTTCCTCGATCTGCTCGGCGCGCGATTGGGCCAGTTGCAGATTCTCCCGCCGCAGCCGCGGGCTGATGTCAAAGGCGTTGAAGTGGTAGGTGATCGGCAACACACGAATCAACACGTGGCCGTCGCTGTCGTGTTCGGCGGCCTGGGCCGCGAACAGCATGAGCGTGTCCTCCTCGTAGCCCGCGCCGATGGGCACGAGCCGGGTCTCCCCCTCACCGGCCACCAGCCCCACCATCACCAATAAACCCGCCAGCGCGGCCAACACGGCCCACGCCCGCCAATTGCCCCACCATTTCTTGTGCATAGTTGCGCCTCCCGACATGTGTCTTCATCCTGATTTGAGTACGTTAATCCACTATTGCCCACTAATTCCGAGGTTTGTAGTTAGCAACTTCAGTTGCGTTCCCCGGTCGCGTTCCCCGGTCGCGTTCCCGGGTTGCCTTCCCCGCGCGGGTTCCTGTCCGCCGACGGCGCTGTTGCCGATTAAGAAATTAAACACGGATAGGACACGGATATAACGGATGGAACGGATTGAATCTACGCTCTATCCGTATGATCCGTGTTATCCGTGTCCTATCCGTGTTTAATTTTTTTATCTTCAAAAGCGCCTGACTACGAACAATACTATCCCTGGTAAATGATTCGCTGTCTGGGCCTATTATAACCGCCAATCGTTGATTAGAAACCGGGTTATTCAGAACAGAAGAAACCCGATTTCTACATAGGTTCCCGCACGCTCGTCCTTGTGACACGGCGAAGCCCGTATTATACTTTCGATCAGGCCCACGTTTTCCTGCCATTACCTGAGAGTACCAACCATGAGAACCGACCAAGCCGACATCATACTCACCCTCAACGACATCGAAGAACTGTTCGCGGAACCGGCGGCCGACCCGTGGCAGCCCACCGCGCGCTATCGCTCCGGCATCGATGAAATCATGGCAAAGCTGCGCACCCTGCCGCTGCGCGAGGACACGACCATCGCCATCCGGCTCCCACCCCACGCCCTCGACGATGCCCCGCCGGCGCGCCTCCGGGCGGCCGTCGACCGCTATTGCGCGGCTCGCATCGCCGCCGATGAAGACGAAATCGACGCCATCAACCAGGAAGGCCGCCGGGATTTCATTATCAGTATCCTGGCCGTCGCCGGGCTTGTGGTTGTGATAGCCATCGTAATCATGGCTCTGGGGCTGGAAGGCCCGTCGGCATCGGCGCTTATCGGCTGGGCGGGTATCGCCTCGTGGGCCATCTTGTGGAACCCCGTCGATACGATTGTTTGGGGTCGGCGCGGGTTCAGGAAAGATACCAGGTACTGCCGCAAGCTCATGGAGACAGAATTGCGGATTGAACCACGGCTGGAGGGATAGACAAATGGACGCCATCAACTCCCGGCAGATCGAACAATGGGCCGACGACTTGGCCCGAACCCTGTGGCCGCTGTGGCAGGGGCAGCCGACGCTGCGCCGTTTCAATCTGCACGACGAGACGCCGCTGGCCGGCATGCTGGTGCCGGCCATCGCCGCCTTTGCCGGGCGTCTGATGACCCTGACGCCAACGGCGGGGCAATTGGCGCAACTCCCCGGCGCCCTGGGCGTCTTCTTCGGCAACCCGGACACGGCCGCGGCGCTGGATCGCTACGCCGCCGGCGAGACCGGGGCGGCCGATGAATTGTTGCAACTGCTCGTGAGCGCCGGGCTGGACGCCGACCTACCACTGCGCGTCTACTTCGGCGTGGCATTGGATACGCTGCTGGCCGCGGCCGAGGCGTCGCTATGGCACAAGCCGCCCAGCCCGCCGCTGGAACAAGAGGAAGGAACGCCACCCCCGCCGGCCCTCTTTGGCGACGTTTCACCCCACCTGTACGCCGACGCCAAGCGATTCGTCGCCGCCTACTACCGCGACGGTCTGAGCCGGGTCGAAATGGGCCGGGCCGTGGCCGCCGACGGCGCGACCGTGATCTACGAATGGGATCCCGCGCCGATGGCCGGCGGGCCGCTCGAAGAGATGGCCGAAAGCGCCGGGCCGGATGAGGGCTGGACGGCCGCCGAACCGGGCGACCCGCTCGAATCGGTGGGCGAGATGGCCGCCGGCAACGGCGCGGGCGAGCACGAGGAGCCGCCC
>CXWJ01004519.1_pt1 | contig 17555 bp, 26 predicted proteins | sample 590841 | NCBI WGS metagenome assembly CXWJ01 (sample SAMEA3498367, study PRJEB10139) | wastewater metagenome | biome: wastewater treatment plant; material: activated sludge | place: Austria | collected 2015-01-21 | reverse complement strand
CTTTAGACCACTGCAGCATCGCACAAGAGGCGACCGCCTCACTTCGTGCAGGTTGATGCATTCGGCGACGGTCGTGTAGGGTATCGTCCGTGTCGCCAAACGATCCCTGCAGGCGTCCGCAGCTCGTTCGATACCGTAGGGACTCATGGCAAAAATGGTGGGGCAGCCGACTCCACAGAAGAATCAGGGAGACGTGGTTTCCACGGTCTCACCGCATGGCCACGATAACGGGAATTTCGTATTCTACGAGGGCAGTCACGAGAGGGTTTATGGATCGGCCCACCTACTATGAGGGAGCACAACCACTATGCAGACCTACAAAACTGTTTTCTGTGCCGTAGCCATCGCTCTGTGTGCTGCGCCCATCGCAGCAATTGCAGCCGATCCTCGTCCCTGCGAGCTCTTCTCAACGAAGGAGATCGCATCGGTGCTAGGCGTCACGCCAGAACGCGGTCAGCCTAGTGGGTCTGATGTGAAGGAGAAGGATGGTCTAGCTGCAACGGAATGGACATGTGCATGGTCAGTAGGGGGGCGTCATTTTCATGTGGTTGTGACTCGCTTCCGCTCCGCCGCCGATGCAACTCGGGGTTGGAAGGAGCTGGTGAAAGTTGCAACGAGTTCCTCAGAAGATGACGATCTTCCTCAGCTGTCTGAGGTACCTGGGCCTGGCGAGCAAAATTTATGGGAATCTAAGTACAGAGACGGCTCTGCATTCGAGAGCAGCATGAACAGCGGTACATGGATCGCGCGCAAGGGCCAGACGGTGCTGGCTGTAGTCGTAGTCCTTATGGACGTGAAGCGACCTGAAAGCCTGCGCGAGCCGATTCGGGACCTCGTTGCGTCAGGTTTGAGAAGGCTGCCGTGATACATGTGCTGTCTAACCTCTCGCGTGAATAGGCGTCCCAAAGCTCGGGAATAAGAATTGTAAAGACCTTATCGGCATGACTGGAAACTCCCAAAGCAGTTCCCGGATGGTCAATCGGCGGACTCCGGCGTCTGCAATGCAGGAGATCACTCTGCGAGATGGACATGACTGGCTTTTTTGCCACAGATCAGACTCAGCATGAAGCACTATAACGGTGGTGCAATGAGTTACGGCCCACCGACCATGTATGACAGGTTCTTATGCGGATCGGCGTAAGCCCTTTTCTGATAGCGGTCAGTCATGTACCTCTGCTTTGGGTCGAAAGCGGTCGTTCAATAAACTACCACTTGTGAAACAGAAGAGCGCCAACACACTACGTTATTGGAGCAGCAGTTATGAGGGTGGCTCAGAATCTTTGGCAATGCATGACGCCGTGGGCCTCAAAAAAAAGGGGGCGTGCCGAATGGCAGGCCCCCTGATCATGATGCAGTCTGTAGACTGAATCGGTTACTTTAACGCTTCAATACCGGCACCGAAGTTAATGTGAAACGCGGCGCCATTCATTACCAGGGCCGGTACTGACTTGACTCCGGCTGCTTCCGCCTCATTCACCCGCGCCTTGTTCGTGCCGAGATGGACGTGTTCCACCTCATATTTCGACGGATCCAGAGCGTTGGCCACGCTCTGCTCAGCTGCAACGCACACCGGGCATCCTGCGTGATAGAAAATCGCTTTGCTTTTCATCCAGGTCTCCTTTCAACTGAAACGGGTTGGGGTAAGATTGTCTTATCTGCGACAGGGGAGAAACAGCGCCAGGCTCAAGGTCGCAGGCACGTTGGGCTCCCTGGCCACTTATGGACAACATACTGACGGTCTCACAACGAAAGCAATACGAAAATGATCTGGGTTCGTGAAGGCCTCCCGGCTTTCGAGAAATGCCATTGGAGTCAGAGTATATTTTCTGAACATAGCTTGTGAACAATGGGCCATGCCGTACGCTCAATGAATAGTCAGGACAGGACCATCTCTCACAGGTTCTTCTGCCAACCAGCAAACCGCCTTTCCCAAGTCGATCCATCTAACCGTGTGGAACGCATTGCCTGGTCCGACCCCTAGTTCCGGTCTCGAGCGGAAGTTCGTCGCCGAGATCGCACCGCCGTATAGGGGGTCGCAGGCCTGCTGCATTAACGTTGGATATCAGCGGTTACTGTAGACAGTCTGCTGGATGGACGTGTTAGACCTTCGGCTCTTGCTGCGTCGTGCAATGAATCCCTCCGCCACCCGCTGCGATTACGTCGACGTTGATCTGAACCACGTCACGCCCAGGAAACGCTCGTTGCAGTTCGCGTTGAGCGGCCGCATCGGTTCGTTGATCTCCAAACTCAGGGGCAATCACTGCGCCATTACAGACATAGAAATTGATGTAGCCGGCGGCGAAGTCGTCGTTGGCAAACCTCTCTCGAACCCTTGAAGGTGTCTCCAGCACCACCACGTCCAGTGTTCGGCCTTCGACATCCGTTGCCCTGCGCAGTAGTTCCAGATGCCGTTTTGTCACCGCATGATCGAAGGACTTCGGGTCAGGGTCATAGCCAACGATCACCACCCCTGGGCGCGCGAAGCGCGCATAGAAATCGGTGTGTCCATCGGTGATGTCTTTGCCCTTGATGCCGGGCAACCAGATGATCTCCTCCAAGCCAAGTAACCGCTTCAGCTCTCGCTCGCACTGGGCCTTGCTGACACCAGGATTGCGGTTTTCGTTGAGCACGCAACTCTCGGTGATGATTGCCGTGCCCTGTCCGTCGACCTCAATCCCGCCGCCCTCAAGCACCAAGTCGGTTTGCATGCGGCGCACACCCGCATGCTCAGCGACGAACGTGGCGACTTCGGCATCGTCGTCACAGTCCTGTTTCTCTCCCCAGCCGTTGAAGTTGAAATCAACTCCAGCTTTGCCACCATGTTCCGTCACGACAAACACTGGACCGGTGTCACGCATCCACACATCATCAAGCGGGCAGACAATCAGCTCAACCTTGTCCTCCATCAGTTGTTGGGCCCGTGGTAAGTCAGATTGACGAACCAGCATCGAGACTGGCTCGTACTTGGCAATGGTGATGGCAATCGTTGCCACATTGCGCTGAACATCCTGCAAGAGCTTCCTGCCCCATATTGCTTGGCGGGCACCAAAGGCCATCCAGGTGCGTTCATGAGGGGCACTCTCATCCGGCATGAACCACACGTCTTGACGATTCGCCATTGCCAAAGACCCCTTTGTGCCGCCAAGCAGAGTGGCTGCGGTAAGGAGACCAAGTGATTGAATGATGGTGCGTCGACTGATCAAGGAGTCTTTCTCGTTGAAGGTCTAACCATGTTTAGGCAGAACCATAATAAGAACCGGATCTGCCATGTTCTATCCGCACCACACACCGTCAAGGCTCGTGAAGGATATCCCATCATCGAAGGTAGGGCAATGCGTGACGGCCCATCGACCATGTATGACTGGGTCTTATGCGGATGGGCATAGGCCCCCTTAGAGAAGGCGCCATATCCCTAGCCCACTACAGAATAAACGACCGGCAACCCCATTGAGACGTTCTTGGATGGGACCGTATCCGGCTACCTCTCGTAGATGGGAAATGGCTCATATTTTGGATGCAATATATATCGCTTGACTCCTGTACCCATTGCGCCCAGGGTGAAGGTGCCAGGTGTGAAGCCCCGCTGGCTGTCCTATCTCTCGCGCTTCCTGACCCTTCCCAGCGTGACCGATTCCCCAGTCTCCGCCGTTGTTACACCAGAGGTATCGTCGCTGCCCTCTCACCTGAAAACGCGGGGCTCGTTGTGTCGCCGAGAGGGGCGGGAGGCTCTCACCTTCGCACCAAGGAGTCCACGATGAATCAGGTGCAATTCAGGCGATCATGCCGCGAATCAAACCCAAGGGAGGGATGGACATGAGAAAAATGATCATCAACAAGAGCTATGGTGCATTGAGCGTGAGCCCATAAGGCGTTTATCCGATTGCGTGAGTTGGGGCAGCAGGAGGCTCTGCAGGAGACCGATCGAGGTGCGTATTGGCCTGCGTCAGCCACACCGCGGGAACCGAGTCTGAATCAGTGCGGGAAGCTCATTCCACGAGACGATGACAAGCTGGTTCGTGTGCTTGAAGAGCTTCGGGAAACAGCCAATGGGCATGCCGCCGAACTCAAGATCGTCTCAATCCCTGACGACGTGCAGCGGGTGATGACCAAGACAGACGGCCACGAGCAGGTACGCGAAGTGCACCGCACGTGGGAATGAAGAGGCGATGACAGTCAACGCGAAACAGGATCGGGAGGACGGGCTCGTTTGAGATGGTGAGATGACGGATGCGCATTTGTATCTTCCCATAAGCGTTCTTGGCTCGATCGAAAGGCATAGACATGGTTAGCATCCTCATAACGTTCGCGTTCATGGCACTCATGCTCCTGATCGTTGGTTTCATCTCTTACGCGAATAGCGAGTGACCAGCTGCCGCACAGTGGATTGGGAAATTCCCGTTTCGTGCCTCAGCCCGGGCTCTCGTGAAGTATCGATACATGCAGACGCGATGTGCGTCCTGACTCCCTGGTAGCGGTCGATCCTGTATTTCTGCTTTGGGTCGCGACCTGCCGGTCGCTTCCGAAAAAATCTGTCCGATCACGTCTCAGTTTCTCCACAATATACATCGCTTGACTCCTATTCCCATTGCGCCCAGGGTGAAGGTGTCAGGTGTGAAGCGTCGCTGGCTGTCCTAGTCCCTCGCGCTTCATGACTCTTCCCAGCGTGACCGATTCCCCAGGCTTCATCGCGTTCGTGCACACATCTTCGTGGCTCACTGATTTGGACTAGCCCGCATTATTCATGACTCTTCTGCTGCAATCGTCGATCCGCTGTTGCGACAAGCCTGCGGCCAGCGGGCTCGCCCCTCAGACCCTCGACGTACTGCACGAGTACGCCTCGGATCCTCCGGGCTCCGCGCGCCGGTCTCACGACGCGGTTGGGCGATTTCGCCACGAACAGTCATGAATAATGCGGGCTAGCCTTTCATAGGACTGGTGGCGCTGTGCTAGAAGCCTATGTCTGGTAGACTGTTCTCCCTCTTCAGTCGCGGTTTCCTACTTGGCTCCGTTCCGTTTAGTCCTGAAAGAGTGATCCGCTAGACCATCTGGCCTGCCCCTGAAATATGGCCAGGGTAGGTGTGGTGCGCCATGTGGACCTGATTGGAGGAGTTTTGTCCCTAGGTCTTCTTTAGCGGATTTTTGAGCCCTCTTTCTTACTCACCCCTCTTGACAGAAACGAAACCGCGCTCCTGCTGCTGAGAGCCGTCATCCCCAGAAATGTGTTGAACCTGTGGATAACCATGGGATTGGTGACACGAGTGCCAGGATTGGGGCGGTTTGCTTGGATCGTGTCAAGATTTATTTCTAGGAATATGCAATAACGCAATGAACTCAGGCTGTTGCCACTATTACTTGTGGTGATGCCAGGATGAAGCGGATGCCTAAAAAATAGGCAATTTGATAAATCCACACGCCATTTGCACCGTCTTTTATTGAATTCTGCGCTTTATGCACAGAGCTATCCACAGAAGGTGTGGAATGTGAATTCTCGTGCCACTTCTCATTATTAACGGCAGGATTTTAGGCACCCATCTGGATTTCTGAGGTTCCATCGCGGCTGAGACACCAGAGGTCTTTGCGTGACCGTTTCATGTCAGGTGGAGAGATGGATTCTCGGCGGGGTTGGGCCTTGCGAGCTGAACGGGCTTCCATGATTTGAGTACGATGCGGAGAGGCTTTTTTAATCGCCTCTCAAGCATAAGGTGGAGCATGGCCCGGCTTCCACTTGATGCTGCATCCTATGCTGGGTCTCTGATTGCCCTCAACAGGCTTGCCGGTGAGCACGGCTTGGATGGCTGCGCGGAGATCATGACCCGTGACCGGCTTGTTGTTGCCGGGGCGGCTGTCATCGAGCTGCCCATGGTAGGCCAGACGGCGATCTCGATCAAAAAGATAGAATTCCGGAGTACAGGCGGCGCGATAGGCTTTCGCGACATCCTGGGTCTCGTCGTGACAGAATGGAAAGGTAAAGCCCAGACGTACGGCCATTTCTTTCAGCCTCGGTGGGGCATCATCGGGATAGTTGATGGGGTCATTACTGCTGATGGCAATGATCCCTAGATTCGTGTCTTGATAGTCCTGTCCGAGTTCGGCCAGCTCTTGTTCCACATGCACCACATAGGGACAGTGTCGGCAGATGAACATGACGAGTAGCCCTGTCTTCACACTGAATGAGTCGAGCGAATAGCGTTGTCCAGTCACGACGTCCTGTAAACCGAACGGCGGTGCTGTGGTTCCAAGTGGGAGCATGGTTGAAGTCATGGCCATGAGAGAACGTCTTGCTGTGTGATTGAGTGGGAGGATGCCGTATGTGTACAGCCGGGTCAAGTGGCAATGGTGGGGCATTTCTTGCGTCGTTCTGAGGGGGGGACTATGCTGAGCCGTGGGGCTCTGAAACTTGCGGGAAGGGGTCAGTGGTCGTTGATGAAGGGAGGCGGCGTATGCTGATCGTGTGGTTGTTGATCTTGTTGGGGGTTCCCGTTGTGACGCTGGCTCATGATGAGACAACGCCTGCCACGTCAACCCTTACGGTCAGTGAAACAGGGATTGTGCCGCATGCGCCGGATACGGCTTTTGTCATGTTCGGTTTGGAGACGGCCAGTAAGTCCCTCGCCGACGCACAGAAGCGCAATAGCACCGTCATGAGCAAAGTCATGGACCGGCTGCGGGACTTACAGATCGACAAGGAGCGAATTCAGACGTCATCTTTTACGGTGTCGCCGCAATATCGACCGCCATCGAACCGTCCTACCGATGTCTCACCTGCATCCCCGGAAATCATCGGCTATGTGGTCAGTAACATGGTGACTGTGGAAATCCGTGCCCTGGACAAGGTTGGCACGGTGATCGAAGAAGTCTTAAAGGCCGGAGCGAACAGCTTTCAGGGGTTGCACTGGGGGTTACGCGAGGAGCAAGCAGTGCGGCTCAGTGCCTTGAAACAGGCGGCGGCCAAGGCCCGTGAGAAAGCATCAGTGCTGAGTGAAACGTTGCACGTGAAACTTGCACGGATTCTCTCGGTCACTGAAGGAGGCCAGATGATCCGACCTCCTATGCCCATGGCACGTATGGCCATGGAGGCCAGCGCCGGTGATGTGCCGATCTCCTCGGGGGAACTGAAGATCGAAGCCACGGTGACGCTCGTCTACGAAATCGCACCGAAGTGAAGTAGCAGGTTGACGGATACCTTGACTTACGCTTGACTCAATTGGCTGGGTCTTTGATTGCGCTAGATTCTGATGCTCTGATTAAGTATGCTTCGTTTCTTCTATGGTGTCGCAAATCTTAAAGGTTGATCTCACCGAGCAGTTCCGTCGATTACCACACGCTCCTATTGTTGAGGCGGTGATTGAAATGCGGGCTCGCGCTGAGGTGCCGTGGGAAGAATCGACCATACGAGGACGGCTCACGCCACTACTTCCAGGCTATCAAAAAATTGAGTCACAGAGTGAGTTCGAACATGACATGCAGTTCGGGCCTGGGCAGGACGCTGTGCAACGGCACCGGGATCTCGGTTGGAGAGGGTTACGGTGCGAGTCTGCCGATCATCTCCATATTGCTCAATTTAATCGCGACGGATTTGTCTTCAGCCGGCTTCGACCTTATGACCACTGGGAACAGTTTCAAGGCGAAGCGATGCGACTGTGGGGGATTTATCAGGGGCTTGCCAGCTCATCAGGGATCCAACGACTCGGTCTTCGTTTCATAAACCGCATCGAACTGCCGGTTGATGGTCCTCCTCCGGATGATTATCTGCGCATGCCGTCCGAAGTGCTTGCCGGGATGCCTCTCTCTCGTGCTGGCTTCTTCCACCGAGACGTGCTTGCTGTGCCAGGGTATCCCTACATTATTACCATCGTTCGTACTGTTCAGCCGATCCAGGTTGCGGGCAGTAAAGGGTTTGGATTACTCCTCGATATTGACGTGTTCTCGACCGAGCCATTTGACCTTCGTGACGATCTACTGACGCAGCGTTTGATTGAGATGCGATGGTTGAAAAATAAGGCGTTTTTCGGCAGTCTTAAGGAGCAGGCTTTGAAAAGTTTTCAATGATGTTTACAACGCTTGGTTCTTCCCAACTTTCCTACGGCAATACTCCCACTCATGGTGCCAGTGAAGAGGCCCGATTTATTGCCAAGGAATCCCAGAAAGGGCGTCGTCGCTTGCGGGAGGCTCATTCCATAGGTCTCGGCGCTGATCGGGCCGTTGAAGAGCTATTCGTGGTTGCAAGAGAATGCGGAACGCCGAATTGGGATGGGTATGGGGCNNATGGGGCACAAGCAGTCCAGGAAGAAACCTGCTGGCAAGCGTATCGCTTCTTGGAGGCTTTGCCTTTGGGTCTTCCAGTTCCGACAGTGGGTGCTGAGGCCGACGGTCATCTCACCTTGGAATGGTATCAAAATCCCGCGCGAGTACTTTCAGTGAGCATTAGTTCGAATGGCATGGTCTACTACGCGGCATTGATCGGCAGCAGCAAACGATCCGGTACTGAACCGTTTCTCGGCGAAGTGCCAGAAGATATCCTACGCACTATTCGTCGTGTCTTCTCCGCATGAATCCTTCGGTAGCGGAACAGCCAGTCACTGAGGCCGAGTGGTTGGCGCGCTACATCGTTCGAAAACAACATGTGCGAAGAGATGGGACCGTCAAGCCGGACCCATTTATCCCATTCAAGTACGTGGAGTTGTCCGTAACGCGGCACCTTGAATTATCCGAGGAGAGGATTTGGGATATCGGGGATCGGGTTGCTTCTCAGACCAATACACAACTCCAAGGCCGAGCCGATGCCCAGGTTTCGTCGTACATTCGGCAACGACTGCGAGTTGTAGCCGCGCCGGTAGAGCACAATCCCAACCACGCCAATGTGGTTGACTGGCCTTCCGACAAACAAGCGCAGAAGGAAATCGCCTTGGAGATTGTGAAGCACGTCCGCTATAAAACCAAACCCATCACAGATTCATAACCGGTGTCCTTGTGTAGCCCGATGATGATTTCTTGGCCCTAACAGGGTATCCTTCGGCGCAATTGTTCGTATCCACCACTAAGGACCAGGTGAATGGCGAAGAAAGCCAAGTCTGCGGCGAAGGCAAACCAAACCGCTCCCTACAAACACACTGAGGCGAAGAGCCTCATGCGGCCTGAAGTGGGGACGCAGGCGCAATTCAAGAAAAAGAAGCCGAAACAGACCTACAGGTACGATGATTCTCTCTCTCCCGTGTTGGACTGGGATGCCAAGAATCCAGCCCGTGAGCAAGGGGAGCAACTCATCAAGCAAGTCCTTGACGCCAAGAGTCTGGAAGAGGCCAAGGCTGCTGCGTCCAAGCTCAAAAGTCTGAGTAAACCGTTCTTAAATTGGGCGGGCAAGGCCGAGCGGCTCTCATTTGATGTGCCGACCTTGCCGCTCTTCATCCATGAACGGCTCTCCACCAAAGCCATCATCGAAACGCTGGCCGGGCATAAGACCGACAAGCAAGAGGACATGTTCGCCCTGTTCGGTGATCCGCAGCATTCGATTACGGATCAGGTGTTGAAATCATGAAGTTCTGGATTGGCGTAACAGACAACAAATGGTTCGAGTTCTTGTCCGCACGGTCACCAGATGAGGTGAATTTTTGGCGCCCAAGTGGACTGGGTTCATTTCAGGCGGTGCCGACCGACTCCCTATTCTTATTCAAACTCCATAGCCCCCATAATTTCATTGCGGGGGGAGGTTTTTTCATCAAGCATTCTAACGTGCCTCTTTCGTTAGCCTGGGAAGCGTTTGGAGAAAAAACGGAGCCGCTTCACTAGAGGAATTACGTTTGAGAATTGAAAAATTCCGAGCCAAGAAGCCGCGAGAGCATGACCCTGTTATTGGCTGCACTATTCTGGCAAACCCGTTTTTCTTTGAGAGAAAAGACTGGATCCCTGCTCCATCCGATTGGTCGTCAAACATCGTTCAGGGCAAAACTTATGACACTAAACAAGAAGTCGGACGAGATTTATGGGGCAAGGTTCAGGAGCGGCTTCAGACAACTCATATCCAGCAACAAATCGGCAAGACGTACAACGCACCAGTGGCAGCTGAAGAAGCGGCAAGGTATGGAGCTGAATTCTTGACACGGGCAAGGTTGGGCCAAGGTGCCTTTAGGATTTTAGTTACAGAAGCATATGCTCGGCGTTGTGCGGTTACAGGAGAGCGAACCCTGCCAGCACTAGAGGCGGCACATATTATGCCATTCTCCAAATCAGGCCCCAACCTGATAGCAAACGGCATGTTGATGCGGTCGGATCTCCATAAACTCTTCGACCTTGGGTATATCTCAGTTACTCCAAACCTGCACGTCGAGGTTAGTAGAAAGATCAAGGAAGAATATGAGAACGGGCGAGACTATTATGCCTTGCACGGGAAGGTGTTGGCTGTAACTCCAGCTGATCCGAACGATCGGCCTTCAGGTCAGTTTCTCCAGTGGCATAATCAAAACGTGTACCTCGGCTAATTGAAAGGAGAGAAGGCTGATGATCAGCAGCGACTTGCTCACAGCACTTCTTCAGTTCAGGCAGAAGCGCAACTGGGAACAGTTTCACACGCCAAAAAACCTGGCAATTTCTCTCTCGGTAGAGGCGGCGGAATTGCTCGAGATTTTTCAATGGAAAACCAATGATGAAGTCGCAGCGCTGCTTGCCAGTGAGTCGAAACAGCAGGTTCAGGATGAAGTGGCAGACGTAGCGATTATGCTTTCCTATCTATGTCATGATCTTGACATAGACTTGAATGCGGCAGTTCGTTCAAAACTCGAAAAGAACGAAGTCAAGTATCCTGTGGAAAAGGCTTTCGGAAACTCCAGGAAATATAGCGAATGCTAAAGTGGCATTTTAGGTTACTGGAAGGTTGTGTCGGCTGAAAGGCTTTGCAGGGGGACATGATGAGTCATGGACTCTATCGTGCCGCCGTAAGAGTGCTCGACGACAGGGGTAACGAATTGCTGGTGGTGAAGAAGATCTTGTAGTCTGATAGCTGTTTGGGCCGGTGTCTCGGATGGATATATAATGCCCACAATCAGTGAGTTCTTCGGCATTGTGATTCGTATGTACTATCAGGACCATGCTCCAGCTCACTTCCATGCCTACTATGGCGAACACAGTGCCGTGATGGAGATTGAGACGCTTCGAGTGCGGGAGGGGCGCTTACCGCGTCGGGCGTTGGGACTTGTGGTCGAGTGGGCGATCGAGCATCGTGAGGAACTGCTGGAGGACTGGCGGTTGGCTCAGGCGCACCAGCCGCTGCGTCGCGTTGCGCCATTGGAGTAGGACCATGAGCAAGGTAGCAAGCGTGGCCGCGTTGGACGATTACCGGTTGGACGTGACGTTTGCTGACGGCATTCGCGGGATCGTCAGCTTGAAAGATCAATTATACGGCCCGATGTTTGAACCGTTGAAGGAAGTCCTGTACTTCAAGCAGGTTCGCATTGATGAGTTTGGTGTGATTTGTTGGCCGAACGGTGCCGATCTGGCTCCGGACGCGCTGTATGACGAATTGGTGACGCAGAGCCGGGTTGCCTGAGATCATGACATGTCGAGTCTGCAGCGGGCATATGCAAAAGGCGACGACCGATTTGCCGTTTAAGCACAGCGACCGATCCATTGTCGTCATTAAAAACTTGCCTGTTCTGATGTGTGAAAACTGTACAGGGTATTCTTTGAGGACGCGGTTATGGCGACAGTCGAGCATATGCTCGATGTTGTGGACGATGCAGCCGAACTGAGCGTGGTCACATATGCGCCTGAGAAAGAGCCCTCTTCTCGTTGACCATGAGCGCCTACGAAGTCCCTCAACCGATCCTCAATTCTCCCTTTCAAGAGCCTCAAGAGCATTGGCGTGTTGTGGAAGGCGAACAGTTGGAGTGGCCACATGGGCGCCGCCCAGCCACGTATTTTTACAGGCCCAGAAAGCCAAACCGGACACGGAGGCCAGATGTGTCGTTGGCACTGCTGCTGAGCTGAAGCTCGTCACAAAACAGTGGGAATAATCAACTTCACTATGACCCTGTTGAATGGTCAGAAGTATCACTCTGTGCTGGATTTTCTCGTTCGCCTGAAGACCAAAGCGGCGAGCTATCTGATCTTGGAAACCAAAGGTTACGATACGCTGGCTGAGGTGAAACGTGCGGTGGCCGAACGATGGGTTGCAGCGGTGAATGCGGATGGCTGCTATGGGAAGTGGAGGTATGCGGTAGCTAAGAAAGTATCGGATATCCCTGGATTGCTGAGCTAGCCGGTTACCATTACTCTTCCTTTTTTGCTCCTCCCTCCCACAACTTCACCGTGCGATCCCAGGAAGCGCTGGCGAGGCGTTTGCCGTCTGGAGAAAAGGCCAATCCTCTGACCGGTCCACTGTGGTCTTTGAGGGTTCGGAAGTTTCGACCGNNAAAGGCCAACCCTCGGACCTGGCCACTATGGCCTTTGAGGGTTCGGAAGTTTCGACCGGTGGACAGATCCCAAAACTTGATGGTTTGGTCGTCGCTCGCGCTGACCAAAACTTTTCCGTCCGGGGAGACGACCAGACTACGGACCCAGCCCTTGTGGCCGGTCAACGCTTTCTTCTCGACCACCGTCGGCATCTCAAAGAGCTTGATGGTGGTATCCCGGCTGCCGGTGATCAGGAGTTTTGCATCAGGAGTGAAGGTCATCGCGCCGATCCAGTAGTCCATCGGCTTCTGGAATCCGCCGTCGTCTTCAACGAAATAGCCGCGGGTCTCGGTGGAATCCACTTGGTCTTTTCGCCAATGACCGTCGTGGAGGATCTTTTCCTCGCCGCTGGGGAGTACTTCCCATACTTTAATTTTTCCGATGTCGGTTCCGCTGGCGAGATGGATGCCGTCGGGTGAGAACGCGACGCATACCGACCAATGGTGATCGTACTCGTCTTTACCTAAAAGGGTCATCAGCTCGGTGCCGGTGGTGATTTCCCAGATTTTGATGTCTTTGTTGTGGCTCCCACGCGCGAGCATGAGTCCATCCGGGGAGAGGGATAAACTGCACACGCTATGGTCGTATCGAGTGAAGAGGAGCTTCACCGGTTCGCCGGTCTTACCGTTCCAGAGCCTGATGGTGCGGTCTTCGCTCGCCGTCGCGAGGATTTGCCCATCCGGAGTGAAGACGATGGCGCGGATATCGTGGGTATGACCGCGAAGGGAACGGAGCAGCCGACCGGTTTCAATGTCCCACATGCGGACGAGGCGTTCGGCGCCACCGCTCGCCAGTACGGTTCCATCGNNTATTCCATCGGGTGAAAAGGCAACCGTCCACACTCCATGTGAATGACCACGGAAGGTGTTGACCTCCCGGCAGTCAGTTCCCCAGTACTTCAGGAAATCAATCGGCGGGGTTGATGTGGGCTCTATCCGAACGGAACCGGGTGCGAGAAAAGGAGTCATCGTTGGATCGGACATAGGTCGTGCGTTCCCTTGGCTGTCTGGTCCTTGATTGGTGAACAACCCGGCCAGTATAATTTCTTCGATAATTCAGATCGTAAGAGATGCCTCACGATCAAGTCAACTCTTCGACGAGTCTGTCTTGTGTGAACAGCAGCCTCTGGATCGATGCCGAGGGTGTGCAGCGGACGTCGCTGAGATCTCACGCTGATTTTTCCGACTCCCTTGCATCCGAACGGTCCGGCGGGTTGTATGGCAATGGCCTCATGATGTGATTGAGAGTACTTCAATGGAAATCAGGTTCCAACCAGCACTGCTTCAGGAAGTGATCGACTCGTTCGTGGAAAAGACGGAACGAGAGGGGGATCCAACGTACTACAAGGAATTCCACGAGTACGCTGATCCGATTTACGAGAAGTTCATCCTTGAAGATCGAGAGGCCGAATTTAAGAAGTTGTACCAGTTCCTCTTCGGCACCTGGGGGTTTTCGGACATCGTTCGTGATGCATTCAATGAGTATCCGTTGTTGAAGGAGAAGGTGGGGATCGTCCTCGTCAAAGGGGTCTTGAAAGAAGATCAGGAAGGCGTCGATATCCTCAGAAAATGGGGATCGGTTGAAAAGGACCTGGCCAAGGAATTTGAAGAGAAGGGAATGAAGGGGGTCGGGATTAAGCTGATTCCACGTCGATTCTATGATCCGGCGCTCACTCGGTACTGCCGCCATGAAATGATGCATATCTCCGACATGATCGATCCGTTGTTCGGCTACGATCCGGACACCAAGGTCGGGTTGAATCCCGGGGAAGAGACACTCATCTTACAGCGCTATCGTGTGTTATGGAGTTTGAGCGTGGATAGTCGGCTCGTGGCGGCGGGCAAGGAACCGATGTTGAGCAAGGAGGATCGATTCAAGGAGTTCCGGTCCTGGTACCGAAAGATTCCGCCTCCTCAACTGAAGTCGGTGTTCGAGGGGCTCTGGCAGACCTCCTATTTCTCCCACTCCGAGTTGATCGAAATGGCCGCCGATATCCTTCGCGTGATGGACCGGGCCGTAGATGTCGAAGGCGGCGAGGTGCCGGAAACTCAGAATAAAATCATGCTGATGCCAGGGTTCCCGTGCCCGCTCTGCCGGTTTCCGACCTATGCGTGGGTCGAAGATATGGGGACCAAACTGGAATCCTACGTGCTGGACTTCATCCGGGAGAATCACCCTGGGTGGGATGTCGAATTCGGAGCCTGCGACCGCTGTGTGGAGGTGTATAAGTTGCGTGCCGACGGCGTCATGTAATGCGAATGGTGAAAATAGCAGCCAGCTTTGTTCTCGCTTCGCTCAAGGCCTCAACGTACATACACCGTACGCCTCGGCCTTTCGCTCGCTGCGGCCGCGCTGGACAGCTGTTTTGACCATTCGCAAGATCCTGTGTGCTTAAATGGCAACAAATCCCTCATACGGCCGGCGAGCATTCCTGAAAGATTCCGTCGTCTCAACCGTCAGGGCGGCGCAGGAACTCGTCAAGCACGCGGAGGCCTCCCCCAGCGAGACTGCCGTGCCGGCAGTTCGGCCGGACTGGTTGCGCCCTCCCGGCTCTGTGGCGGAGGCAGTGTTCCTGGACCGTTGTACCGCGTGTAATGATTGTGTCACGGCCTGTCCCCCTGGAGCCATCACTGCGCATCCGGGCGATGGTACCCCGATTCTCTATGCTGATCAGTCCCCCTGTCTGTTGTGTGAAGATTTTCCCTGCATCACGGCCTGCCGAACGGACGCGCTCATGCCGGTCAGCGGGGTCGACCAGGTTCGAATGGGAACGGCGGAGATCTCACATCGACTCTGCACGGCTGGTCAGGGTTGCTACGCCTGTGTCTCGAAGTGCCCGACCAATGCCCTCGCCCTGGATGTGGCCTTGTTTCGCCTGGTGGTTTCTTCAGAAAGCTGCGTGGGGTGCGGGATGTGCGAGATGATTTGCAAGACGGTGAATGATCGTGTCGCGATTCGTGTGATCCCAGCCAGGCAGATGGTGAGGGCCGTCCCATGAACGTGAGGTGCTTCATTCATGATTGGATCAGCACGATCGTACCCTCAGGGAAGCTGGTGAGTTCTCCCTTGACTTCACACCGGCCATTTCATATACATAGAGGGCTTTTTCGTCACACCTTGGAACGTGATGGTTGAGAAACAAGGTGAAGCTGACGGACAGGAGGCGATTTCTATGACGAGTCAACAGCCGATGCACAGAGTCTCTGCATCTGCAGCCGCCACGATGCCGAATCCTTCCACACTGAAAGATTCTCCGGCCGTTGAGCGAGCACTCAGTCGCAGTAAGATCTATCTGCAGATCTCCTGGAGCCTCCTCTATCCGGAGGATGAAGAATTCCTTGACTATTTGCGGTGCGGGGAGTTCGTGGAAGATGGTCGGACGGCCCTTGATGCACTGGGCATCGCTCTTGGCACTGATGGGGGCCAACGTGCTAAGGACAAACTTCTCGCGCTGAAAAAGCAGTTGGACATGGTGGAGGAGCTGATCTCTTCAGAATGTGTCAATTGGCAGCTGAGCGATCTCCAGGCAGAACATCGTCGCGTCTTCAGTAACGTGATTACGCTCGATTGCCCTCCCTATGAAACCTTGTTCGGAAACGACCACGTGTTTGCCCAGTCTCATGTGATGGGCGATATCTCTGGATTCTACAAGGCGTTTGGAGTCGAACTCTCCAAGGATATTCATGAACGGCTCGACCACCTCAGTGTGGAGTTCGAGTTCATGCATTTCCTTGCGTACAAGGAGTCGTACTCACTCTGTCATGATGGGTCTGAAAAGACCCTGATCGTGGTCGAGGCACAAAAGAAATTCGTAAAAAATCATATCGGGCGATGGGTACCCTTGTTCTGCCGTATGTTGGCCAAGAAGGCGGATTCCGGCTTGTTCAAGTTGGTAGCCGATATGACTGCCGATTGGATGGAATTTGAGGCGGCGTTCTTAGCTGTGACGCCTCAGCCCTATACGGAGATTGATTATCGACCCGCAACGTTCAGTTCGCCGGAAGGGCAAACCTATGAATGTGGTGCGCAAGACCAAGGGAATGAGTTGAGCATGTTGCTGAACGAAGTCGGGGCCCAGTCCTTCATGGACGTGAAAGAGAAGGACAAGGATCAGGAAGAGGGTCGGCCTTCTGGAACTGCGTGAGTGATTGTCGAAATGCTCGGGACGTTTCACAAGTAAGATGTTATCTTTCATTCAATTTTCACGAGGAGGGAGTAATACTATGAGGGTAGCGCAGACGACCAACAGGAAATTGGTGTTTGCCATTCTTCTCTCCGCCCTCACTGTCGGCCTGATGCTGACGTTGGGGCGAGTACCACTCGCCGTCAGTCAGCCGGTGACCATACCGGCTAAGACGGTTAAGGGTCCAATTCCCATGGACGGTGCCAATCCTGTCTGGGAGAGCGTGCCGGGAGTTATCGTTCCTCTGAGCGGTCAGCTCATCACCACCCCGATGCACCCGAATATTTCGGTGAAATCGGTGTTCGTGAAGGCGATGACGAACGGGAAGGACGTGGGGTTGCGGTTGGAGTGGATTGATCAGACGAAGAATGACACGGCAATCGGCCCACAAGATTTTCGCGATCAAGTAGCGTTGATGTTTCCGGTGAATACGGCTGGAGCTCCGCCTTTTCAGTGTATGGGGCAATCCGGTGGAACCACCAACATCTGGCGTTGGAATGCTGAGTGGCAGAAGGACATCGGCAAGGATAGTGCGGGAATCTGGGATGTGGACGATCAGTATCCCGGCATTTTCTGGGACTATTACTTTGAAGAGCCGGCGGGAGGCGTCACGTATCCTGACCGTATCGGCCGCAGCCTTGGGCCGTTCAACTCTGGGATCTGGTTTGGGAATATCATGTCTGACCCGACGCTTCGTGTGAGTGCGGTCGAGGNNCAGCACTCTCACGACACAAGCTCACCAGGATGTCATCGGGAACGGTGTCTGGGAGCCATCAGGATCCGTGAAGGGCGGTGGATATACCGGACCAACCTGGCGGATTGTCGTGAAGCGGACATTGGAAACCAGTGATGCGAACGATGTACAGTTCAAAGCGGGGATGTCGGTACCCATCGCGTTTGCCGTGTGGGATGGTGCCAACGTCGAACG
>CXWJ01005264.1_pt1 | contig 17581 bp, 15 predicted proteins | sample 590841 | NCBI WGS metagenome assembly CXWJ01 (sample SAMEA3498367, study PRJEB10139) | wastewater metagenome | biome: wastewater treatment plant; material: activated sludge | place: Austria | collected 2015-01-21 | reverse complement strand
GGCCGGTGTGCCCACCGTGCGGCGCGAACTGGTGGCCGGCGGCTATCGCGGCGAGATCGTCGTCGGCGGTCGCCTGGGCATTATGGCCGCGGAGTGGGACGAAACCGGCGGCCTGGACCCGGCCAAGGCCAACGAATGGCTGGCCGGGCAACAGCCGCCGCGGGTGATGCTGGAAAAAGTCACCGCCGCCCGCTTGTATGGCGGGCTGGAAGTGGAGACCACACTCGACCCCAACGCGCAGCCGTTCCTCTACGACCACGCGATGGAGGGCACGCCCCTGCTGCCCGGCGTCATGGGCACGGAAGCCTTCGGCCAATTGGCGACGGCGCTGGCCCCCGGCTACCGCGTGGCCGCCATCTACGATGAGCAATTCCACGCACCGTTCAAGTTCTACCGCATGGAGAACCAGACGCTGTACCTGAGCGCCATCGCCACCCCGGTGGGCGAGGACAAGCTGGTCGTGCGCGCCGCCTTGCGCTCGGTGCGCGACCTGGGCAAGCCCGGTCTGCCGCCGCAGGAGAAGCTCCACTTCACGGCCAAGGTGCTCCTGGATCAGGCCACCGACCAGCCGGTCATCGACTTCACGCCGCCGGCGGCCGAGTCGCTGCCCATCACCGCCGAGGCTGTCTATCGCGTCTACTTCCACGGCCCGGCCTACCAGGTCGTGGAGCGGGCCGGCGTGAGCGGCGATACGGCCATCGGCCTGATGACCGCCAATCTGCCGCCCAACACCGCCCCGGCCGAGGCCTTCTCGGTCATGGCCCCGCGGCTGATCGAGTTGTGCTTCCAGACGGCCGGTGTGTGGGACATCCAGACGACGGGCACAATGGCCCTGCCGCTCGGTCTTGAATCGGTGACCGCCTACCGGCAGCCGGTCGAGGCCAACGGCCAGCGGCTCTACGCGCTGGTGACGGCCGTCGACGGCGGTGAGCGTTACGATGCTCAGGTCGTCGATGAGAGCGGCGCGGTCTACGTCGCATTACAGGGCTATCGCACGGTCGATTTGCCCGGCCGGGTCGCGCTGTCGTGACCCCCACTGATTGACAATGAGCGCTGTTCATGGCGCTGCGTTGTGCGTTACCTGGTAACGCCATCTCTTTCCTCCTCAATAGGCCGCCCGCCGGAGCCATCCGGCGGGCGGCCTGCGTATGAGCGCGGATGACACGGATCAAACGGATTCACGCCGATCGGAATGGGTTCTAACAGCAGAGCTGTTCAAAGGCGTAAATGAGTCGGACTATCTATAATTGGAGGATGAGTAGCGACGAAACGAGCGGTAAGTTGCCCACGTCGAACGGCCCCCTCTATTGGTTAAGCCTATCCGGGGAGGCCGACATGAGCGCGGAAAGCGGTGCCACGGCCTGGCTGACGACCGATGAGCTTGCCCATTGGCGCGGCTTGCGCACGGCGAAACGGCGCAACGATTGGCTGCTGGGCCGCCACGCCGCCAAGCGCCTGATCATGGGCGTCGTGGAGCAAGAGACCGAGCGACCGTTGTTGCCCAACCAGATCGCCGTCCTGCCCCATGCCGATGGCTGGCCGATCGTGACCGTGCCGGACGGCCCCCCCCTCGCACTATCCATCAGTCATTCTCAAAATCGGGCGTTTTGCGCCGTCATGGTGGGGGACGGCCGGGCGTTGGGCGCGGACGTGGAAGCGATTGCCGAGCGCTCCCCGGCCTTCATTGAGGATTACTTCACGCCGCTGGAACGGCAATTCCTGGCCGCCGCCCGACCGGAGCAGCGCGTTGCCCTGGTCAATGCCATCTGGAGCGGCAAGGAAGCGGCGCTGAAGGCCATCCGGCGCGGGCTGGCCGAGGATACGCGCCTCTTGTCCTGCCTGCCCCATCCGGTGCTGAATGAATCGGACGATTGGTGGCTTATGCGTATCGTCTGGAACGACGCGCGGGGCGACCGGCCGCTGCCCCGGCTAACCGGCTGGTGGCGACGCCACGGCGATTTTGTATTGACGCTGGCCTTTCCCGCCTAAGGCGCAACCTCCGCCGCCGACAAAACCCGCCACTCCGTCCCCGGCCGCAATTCCTTTTCGTAGACGTGCTCATAGCGGTACGGCCGAAAGCCAAAGCGCAGATAGAGCCGGTTGGCGCCGGTGAAGCTGGCGTTGTCGGTATCGGTGATGACGCGGCCAATACCTCGACGGTGAAATTCGGCCAGCGCCACGGCCGTCAGCGCCCGACCGACGCCCGTCCGGCGATAGGCGCGCAAGACGCTCAAGCTGCCCAGCTTGCCCGCGTCGGCCCACTCGACCGTGCGGGCGTTGCACAGGCAGGCGCCGATGATCGCCCCCGCCGCCTCGGCCACGAAGCAGAGGCCGAGCGAGTTGGAGTAGGGATCATCCTCGATCCCCTCCTCTTCGGCCGCTTCGTCCTCTTCTTCTGCCTCGTCCTCTTCCATTAGCGTGCGCAACTCCGGGCGCATTTCGCCCCAGTGGTCGGCGAAGGCGGCGTCCATCACCGCGCCTACGACCGGCCAATCGACCCGTTGATCCATCCGGCGAATCGTGACGCCGTCGGGTAAATCGACAATCGGGGCGTCCTTAAGATTCAACTCCAGATGCACCCATTCGCGCGCCTGATGGAAGCCATGATCGATCAACCGTTCGCGCCGGAAAGCGTCGTCGGCCAAAACCGTGGTCTGCACCACGACCCGGACGCCGGGCGGGGCGAGGGCCACGAGTTCATGGGCGGCACTCTCCATTTCAGTCAAGAGCGCGTCATCGGTGGGCGGCTGTTGGAAGTCGGGGTGCAGGGTGAGGCCGAACTCGACCACGTTGTGCGGCGGGCGACTGATGAGATAGGAATGGGCGATGAGATCGTCGTGAGGGGAGAGGGCGACTTGTTGCTCGGCCGCGCCGGGTATGTAGCGGGCCGTGTGCAGATCGCCGTCAGCGTCGATGAGCGCCCGCCGCGTGCCCACAACGGCCAGCGAGTGGGCATTGATCAGGCCGGCCAGGGCCGGCGCGTCGCCTGATTCAACCGAACGCCACGTGNNTGCGAGGAGAAGTAATACAGTCCGGTAAAGGCCCCGATCTGCCCCTCGTCGCCGAAGTCATAGACCAGGGGCAGGCTATTGACGTTGACCAGCGCCCAAAACAGCCCGCCCAACACCAGGACGATGATGAACGTGGCGACGCCCTGGATAACGAAGAAGGCCGCGCCCAGGACAATCGCCAGCCCGGTCAGGCCGGCCAGGATGACCCCGCGCCGGCCGAACTTTGTGCCCAACATCCCGGCCGGCAGGGCGAAGAGGATAAACGACAGGCTGATCGACGCCGAATAGATGGCCGCCGATCCGGGGGCGATACCCAGCGAGAAGACGGCAAACGACGACAGCGCCGCCTCCAGCGCGTTGAAGCCGATGAACCAGAAGAGGATGCCCAGCAGCACGTAGAGGCCGCTGCGGTCGGCCCGGCCGGCCAGCAGGCGCAGATTCTCGCGGACCGAGCGCGGCGGCTCGGCCGTGGGGTCGGCCACCAGTTGGCGCGGTTCGTGCACCCGCCACACGGCCACGGCCAGAGCGACGATCATCAGGATGGCCCCGGCGATGAAGGGCGCGGCGCGGCCAAAGTTGTTGAACAGGTAGCCGCCGCCGAGGAAGGCAAGCAGGCTACCGATGCCGCCCATCAGATTGATGACGCCGTTGGCCTTGCTGCGGTCGTCGGGCAGGAAGAGGTCGCCCAGCCAGGCCACCGTCGGCGAGCGGAAGAGAGCCATGCCGAAGTTGGTGATGAGGATGAAGACAGCCAGGGCCAGCGCCGTGGGGGCAAAAGGCAACAGGACAAAACCGATGACGGCAATGGGCAGGCCAACCAAAATCCACGGCTTGCGGCGGCCGAAGCGCGTCCACGTGCGGTCGCTGCGCGCCCCCACCCAGGGTTGGATGAAGATGTTGATCAGGTTGTCCCAGGTCATAATGAACAGGGCTAGCGACGGAGCCAGGCCGAAGCCAACCACATCGGGGATAGCCCGCCCCTCGGCCAACAATTGGGCCTCGAACTGGGGATTGCCCGCCTGTAGAAAGAGAGGTATGAACTGGTTGAAGATAGGCCAGATGATGCTGATGCCCAAAAAGCCAAAGCCAACGATGAGCGTCTTGCGATAGGTGAATCGACGGTGCTCGTCCTGGTTCATGCGTGCCTCCTGATGAAAATCGCCACAAAAGTATAGCGCGTGGCGGCCGGAACTGCCTATAATCTTTGCGGTAACATCAGTACAAATTTTACTCAACGGGAAAGGGATATATGCATCCAACGCCGACTCGACCTGGGCCGGGCCAGGAATCCGTCTGGGATTACCCCCGGCCGCCGCGCCTGGAGGATACGGACAAACAGATCCAGATCATTTTTAATGGCGTGGTGATCGCCGACACCCGCCGGGCCAAACGCGTGCTGGAGACCAGCCACCCGCCGGTCTATTACCTGCCACCGGAAGACATTCACATGGGGTATCTGAGCGTGGCCGCCGGCTCGTCGTTTTGCGAATGGAAAGGCGCGGCCCGCTACTACAATCTGGCGGTCAATGGCCGGCGCGTGGAACGGGTGGGCTGGTCTTACCCCAATCCGACGACGCCCTTCGCCGCCATAAAGGATTACATCGCCTTCTACGCCGGGCCGATGGATGCCTGCCTGGTCGATGGCGAGCGCGTCCGGCCCCAACCCGGCGATTTCTACGGCGGCTGGATTACCGACGCCATCGTCGGCCCCTACAAGGGCGAGCCGGGCACAAGAAACTGGTGAGCGCTGGTTCGGCGACGCGGCCGGCGGCCCTGCGGCGACAATGGTGGGCGACGGCCGCTCTATGGCTCGCCGTCTGGCTAATCTTCTACGGGTGGCTTAGAACCGTCTGGCCCGACAGCGGCCGGTGGTTGCTCCTGTCCGGCGCGGCGCTGGTCTATGGCCTGTGGGTGCTGTGGCGCAACCTGCCGGCCAACCACCGCGTAGGCGAGGCCACGCTGCTGCCGACCCTCGGCCCCGGAAATGCGCTGACACTGGTGCGCGGGCTGTGCATCGGCTTGCTGGCCGGTTTTCTCTTCGGCCCGTGGCCGCCGGGGGCGTTGGCCTGGGTCATTGTCCTGCTGTACACGATCACCGACGTGGCCGATTATTTCGACGGCTATCTGGCACGGCGGTCCAATCACGTGACGCCATTGGGTGGCGTGTTGGACATGGAGTTCGACGGGCTGGGCACGCTGGTCGTCATCCTGCTGGCCGTCTCGTTCGGGCAGTTGCCGGGGTGGTATCTGGGGTTGGGGTTGGCGCGCTATCTGTTCGTCTTTGGGTTGTGGCTGCGGCGACGGCTCGGCCGCCCGATCTACGATATGGCCCCCAGTGCTCACCGCCGCGTCTTCGCCGGGTTCCAGATGGGCTTTCTCAGCGTCGTCCTGTGGCCCATCCTGCCCCGGCCGATGGCCCTCATCGCCGGGACGCTCTATGCCGCGGCCACCGGGTTGGGTTTCCTGCGCGATTGGCTGGTCGTCAGTGGCGGCCTCGACCCGGCCCATCCACGCTATCGGGCCGTTCAACGCCGGCTCTATCGTTTATTCGCCGTCGTTCTGCCGCCGCTGTGGCGGCTGCTCCTGGTTGTCGCCATGACCTCGATTCTGGGCGCAGGCCGGCCGCTGCCGCCCGGGGCCTGGCGGGAGTTGCTGATCGAGTGGGGCGCGCCGGGGCCGGGTATGCTGGCCCTGGCGCTGGTGGCAATCGCTGGCGTCGGTACGCCGCTGGTTGGCCTGGGCATCCTGGGGCGCGTCCTGTCCATCGCCCTCAGCCTGCCCATCGGCTTCGACATCGCCGGCCGCGGCTTGTGCTGGGACAATGGCGCGGCCCTGGTCGCTATCGTCATGCTCATGCTGTTGGGGCCGGGGCCATTCGCCCTGTGGCCGGTGGAAGAGAGGGTCATCTTCCGGCGATTGGGGGAGCGATGAGGCGGCGGCTAATGAGGGTTTTGCCGTGGCTACTGGGCGCGGCCTTGCTGATATGGGGCATTCGCTTCGTATCGCTCGACGAAGTAGTGGACATTTTGCGACGGCTCCGCCTGTGGCAAATCGCCGTCCTTGTCGTNNGCGGGCCACCGGCTGCCCTTTCTGCCGCTGGTTGGTTACCGGCTGGCGGTCTTCGGCCTCAGCTACTTCACGCCTGGCCCCCACGTCGGCGGCGAACCGTTGCAGGTGCTGCTGGTGGAGAAGAACCACGGCGTGCCGCGTAGCGCCGCGCTGGCCGCCGTGGCCCTCGATAAAGCCATCGAGTTCACCGTCAACTTCGCCTTCCTGCTACTGGGCATCGCCGCCGCGCTGCAATGGCGGGTCGTGCCGCGCACCGCCGGGCAACAGGCGCTGGGGCTGGCGGCGGCGCTATTGGTGTTGCCGCTGCTCTATCTGGGTCTGACGGCGCGCGGGTTCCATCCGGCCTCGCGCGGCTTTGCGCCCGTGGCGCGGCGCTGGCCCCGTCTGGCGTCGGCCGCCGCCACCGTGGCCGAAAGCGAGCGGATGATCGGCCGCACCTTCCGCGCCGCGCCACGACCGTTTATCGCCGCCGTTGCCGTTACCTTCCTGAGTTGGGCGGCGCTCATCGCCGAATATTGGCTGATGGCGAGCTTTCTGGGAACCAACCTGACGCTGCCGCAACTGGTGGTGGCCCTCACGGCGGCGCGCATCTCCATTCTGTTGCTGCTGCCCGCCGGCCTGGGCGCGCTGGAGCTGAGCCAGGCGCTGGCCTTCGGGGCGCTGGGCCTCGATCCGGCCTTCGGCATCAGCCTGGGCTTGCTCATTCGCGCCCGCGATACGACATTGGGGTTGTTCGGGCTATGGTGGGGCGGTCGGGTAGTGGGGAAGTGGGCCAGTAGGTCAGTAGGCTAGTGCTTCGCTATCCCTATCGTGATCGCTATCGCTATCGTTCTTCAGCGGTCGGCGGCCGTCGGTCACTGGTTCCCAACAACGCCGGCCACGTCGATCTGGTGGACGATCAGCGCCAATTCACCGGCGTCGATCTGGGCGCGGCGGCGGGCCAGCCAGGCGGCCAAGCGGTCGGGATCGAGTTCGGCGCGGCCGGTCAGCGAGAGTTCGAAGAAGTGGAGCATGTGGTGCAGGAAATAGGCCTCGTCGCCGGGATAATGACCCGCGTGGGGCATGACGACCCAATCCGACGCGCCGGCGGCCAGAATGTGACCGCCCGCGGCCGGGATTTGCCGTAACAGCGCGCGCCCGGCGCGGCTGCCGCTCGTGGGGCGGCCGTCCAGCTGCCGCTCGTCCATCGTGCGGTGATAGTGGTCGATCACCAGGTCGTCGAAGCCGGGATCGACCGGCGGCTCCAGCGCAGTCAGCCCGTCGAAATTGATGGTGAACCAGAACAGCCCGCCCGGCCGCAGCAGCGCGAACAGTTCCGGCAGCAGGACCGCCGCGTCTACCAGATCGAGAAAGGCATGGGCCACGAGCAAGTCCCATGCCCGCCGGCCGCGCGCGCGCCGGGCGAACGCGTGGACGTCGGCCGAAACCAGTTCCAGCGTCACGGCCAACTCTCTTGCCGCCAGCCGGTTTTGGCCCTCGGCCAGCAGCGCCGGCTCGGCATCGACGGCCGTATAGTGGCTACCTTCGGCCAGCAGCCCGCCCTCGTGGAGCCGGTCGATCATCGTGCCGATGCCCGCGCCGACTTCCAGAACGGCGAGCGGCCCGGCGGGCAAGGCGTGGCGCACCGTTTGCCAGACGTGGTGGTTCAGCGAGCGATCATCGATCGGCCGTTTGGCGGCCAGATAGCGGCTAAAGGAATAGCTCATCCTCCCTCCGGGTGGCGGGCGACAGTGACGAGGAATTGGCGCATGGCGGCCGTCGTCTCGGCCCAAGTCGGATGGCGGGCATAGCCGGCCCGAGCGGCGGCGCTGAGCCGGGCCAACAGCGCCCGGTCGTCTATCAATGACTGGATACGCGCCGCCAGGGCCACGACATCGCCCGGCGGCACCAGATAGCCGTTGCCGCCGTCGGTGATGATCTCGGCCGCGGCCCCGGCCGTCGTCGCCAACGCGGGCAGGCCGAAGCCCAGCCCTTCCAGATAGACGATGCCGAAGCCCTCATAGGCTGAGGGCACGGCCAGGACGTGGGCGGCGGCCATCTCGGCCGCCAAGTCGTCGTCCGCCAGCCCGCCGCGCCAGATGAGCCGCTCGCTCAGGCCAAGCCGCGCCGCCAACTGGCGCACCCGCTGGACGTAAGCCGCATCGACCACCACACTCCCCACGACCGTTAAGACCCAATCGCCGGCGACGCGGGCCAACGCCGCCACCAGATCATGCAACCCCTTGCGCGGGATGACGTTGCCGACGAAGAGCAGGCGAAACGGGCGTTGGTTGGCCCTGGCCTCCAGCGAGAGCGCGGCAGGCGGCCCCAGACGGTCGCCGCCGGGGTAGGCGACGATGTGGGGGCGGGCGGTGCCGGTCAATGCTTCCACCTCGCGGCGGGTTGTCTGGCTGTTGTAGATGAAGGCATCGGCCGTGCGTAGATAACGGCGCTCCACCCGGCGGTAGAACCAGTTTTGCCAGGCGGGTCGCCGTTCGCTGGCCCGCAGGTGATGGACGATAGCGACGATGGGCGGATGGGAGCCGCGGCGCAGGCGGGCGTTGGCCCAAGCCAGCGACGAGTGATTGAGTTCGTCTTGCAGCAACACGTCGAAGCCGCCATTCATCCGGCGCGGCAGGTCGGCCGAGAGGTTGTCCAGCAGGTGCCACCCATAGGAGCGCCAGGGGAGCGCAATGATCGCCACCTCGTCACCCTGCTGCGCCAGATAGGCCACCAGTTGCCGGTCATAGAGATAGCCGCCGGAAACGGTCGCCAGTGAGCCGTAGATGACCAGTCCGATGCGCATCGCCCAGGTTAGCGGGCCAGACGATAGGCAGCCCAGGCGATGTCGTTTTCCCAGATTTTGAGGGTCAGGGCGGTAATGTTGGCGGCCGTGATGCGTGCCGACAGGCTCTCGCCGAAGATACGCGCGAAGTGCTCGATGCTGGGATTGAGGTCGGCAAATTCGGGCAACTCGTTGAGGGTGCGGTCGCGATAGTGGGCCACCAGCGCCTCAAGATGGCGCTCGATATCGACGATGTCCACCAGATAGCCGTGGCTATCCAGTTCGCTGCCTTCCAGTTGCACTTCGACCGCGTAATGGTGCGAATGGCGCTCATTCTCCGCGCCCCAATCGCCGCCGATCAGAAAATGTTGGCCCACGAAATCACGTTTGACGGCCACGCTATACATAGAGGTTCCTCCTTTGGTTGGTAGTCAGCAACTTTAGTTGCGTTCTTAGCATCGCTCAGGCATAAGTGAAGACGATCTGTAGCGCCTCATTCGGCCGTTCGTCGAGCAGGGCATAACCCTCGGCGGCGCGACCGAAGGGGATGCGGTGGGTGATCAATTGCTGCGGCCGGCGGCGGCGAATCATCTCCCAGGCCACGGCCAGCCGCCGCGCCTTCGTCCAGCGCCCGCGCCACTCCGGGGCCAGATGGCTGACCTGCGTGCCGATGAGCCGCATGTGGGCGCGGTGGAAACGGCCGCCCAGTTCCAGTTCGACAGGCTTGCGGCCATACCACGAGCCGATGACCACACGGCCATAGTCGCCGGTGAGGGCAATCGCCAAATCCAGCCCTTCCGACCGGCCCGACAACTCATAGGTCACATCGGCCACGCCGCCCAGCGTCTCGGCCGCCTCGTCGGGCGACAGCGCCACCGTGGCCCCCAGCCGCAAAGCCCAGGCGCGTCGCCCCGGCAGGGGATCGACGGCCGTCAATGACTCCAGCGGCAACTGGGCCAGCAGGGCCGTCGTCAACAGCCCGACGACCCCCTGCCCGACGACGGCCACGCGCTCGCCGATGACTGGCCGCCCGTCCATCAGGAACGAGACGGCCGTTTCCATATTGGGTAGGAAGACGGCCGCCTCGGCGCTCATGTGGTCCGGCAACGGATGCACGTCCGCTACGGCGGCGACGAAATGGCTCTCGTGGGGGTTGAAGGCGAACACGTCGCGCCCCAGCCAGGCCGGCTCGACCTCCGGCCCCAGAGCCGTGACGCGGCCGACAGTGGCATAACCGAACTTGAGCGGGAAGCGGAAGTCGCCGTCCAGCGCGGCAATCGTGGCGTCCACGGCCATGTCGCGCGGCGCTTGCCCACGATAGACCAGCATCTCCGTGCCGGGGCTAATGGCCGACAGGTGCGTGGCGATGAGCAGTTCGCCCGGCGCGGGCGGGGCCAATGGCTCGGCGCGCACTTCGGCCACTCCGGGAGCCACGAAGTAGAGCGCGCGCCGGTTCATGGCTCAGGCCTCGATGACGTAATCGTGGGTAATCGTCGCCACGCCGCGAACGGTGGCGGCGACGGAACAGTATTTGTTGATGGACAGATCGAGCGCCCGCTCGACCTTCTCCGGGTTCAGGCCCGCGCCGGCCAGGGTAAAGCGCAGATGGATGGTGGTGAAGGCATAGGGCGGGTCGGGTAGCTGACGGCCGTCCACGTCGACGCGCAAACCGGATAGGTTCTGCCGCTGGCGCTCCAGAATGGCAACCACGTCATGGGCGGCGCAGGAGGCCAGACCCATCAGCAGCAGGTCGGACGGTTTGGCCGCTTTCCATTCCTGGCCGCTGCTTTCATCGGTTGACCACGAACCGGACATGACCGTATTGCCCGACGAGTCGCGACAGGCAAAGAGGCGACTCTGCTCTTGCATCCATTTGATAGCGATAGTGCTCAAGCGGTGACTCTCCCATGATTCAGGGCAGGAGGCAGGCCGGCGGGGTCATCGCCAGCGCCTCGCCCGTTGACTGATCCTGACATTGACAATACATGGCCGGCGGCCCATCGCCGGCCCACATCCAGTAAGCGATTCGCGTCTGCAAACAACTTACCGTTTGCGGCGCGTCGCCCGGCGGCGCAACCGGCCGGCCGCGCTCCAGGCCCAGCCCTTCCATGTCGGCTTCCTGTACCAGGAACAAGCGCCAGTGGCGGCCGTCGCTGCGGCCTATCTGGATCTGGCCGTTGCGGGCCAGAATGAAAGCCGCCGTCGGCATCAGGATGAGGGCCAACCAGAACAGGACAAACAGCAGTAGCAATAAACGGCGTAACCAGACCTTCATAAGATAATAAGTAAACCCGGCTGAGCATTGGCGATGTCCAGCCGGGCTATTTCCCGGAATGGCGCGGCCCGTGAGCGCAGGCTCAGACCGGCTCGGCCAGCAACTCGGCGGTCATCGCCTTTAAGTATAGCTCAGTCGTGTATTCCTTCACCATGCGGCGTGTGCTGAAGCGCCAGGCGTTGGAGCGAATGGCCTCGCGCATCACTTCGACCCAGCCGCGGGGGATGCCGTCGCGATCCTGACTATAGTAGAGGGGCACAATCTCTTCTTCGAGCAGGCGATAGATGGCCTGCGCGTCGTGGGCATCCTGCTCATCCACGTTGTCGAACTGCCGATCCTCGATGGCCCAACCGTTGGCCCCGTTGTAGCCTTCCACCCACCAGCCATCGAGGATGCTGAGGTTGGGGATGCCGTTGAGCGAGGCCTTCATGCCGCTGGTGCCGCTGGCCTCGCGCGGCCGGCGCGGCGTGTTCAGCCACACGTCCACGCCCTGCTTGAAGTAGCGCGCCGAGTGCATGTCGTAGTTCTCCACGAAGGCCACCCGGCCGCCGAACTGATTGGATTTCGCCATGCCGTGAACCTGCTGAATCAGATGCTTGCCCGGTTCATCGGCCGGGTGGGCCTTGCCGGCGAAGATGAGCTGCACCGGCTGGTGGATGTCGAGCAGGATGGAGCGCAGGCGGTCCATATCGCTGAACAGCAGCGAGGCGCGCTTATAGGTGGCAAAGCGGCGGGCGAAGCCAATGGTCAGGGCGTGGGGGTCCAAAAGCGTGCCGCTGACCAGCACTTCCGTCGGGTCGCACATGCCGTTTACCCACGAGCGGCGCGCCCGCGAGCGCAGATAGCTCATCAACTTGGCCTTCAGGGCCACATGGACCTGCCACAACTCCTCGTCGGAAGTTTCGGTCAACCGCTCCCACAGCACGGGGTCGTCGTGGTGATCTTCCCAATCCGCGCCGAGGTACTTGTTGAAGATGTGGCGCATCTCGCCCGCCGTCCAGGTGGGCACGTGGATGCCGTTGGTGACCGAGGTAATGGGCACTTCATCGACACTCACTTCCGGCCAGACGTGGTGCCACATCTCGCGCGAGACCTGGCCGTGCAGCGCGCTGACGCCGTTGAACTGGCCGGCCATACGCAAGGCCAACACGGTCATATTGAAGGCTGACCCCCACGGTTCCTCGTGCTGACCCAGGCTGAGGAACTCCCCGCGGCTGATGCCGAGTTGGTCCCAATAGCCGTAGAAATATTTATCCATCAGGTGAAAGGCGAAAACGTCATGGCCGGCGGGCACGGGGGTGTGGGTGGTGAAGATGGTGCGCGCCTTCACTTCCCGACAGGCTTCCTCGAAGCTGAGACCGGCAGCGACGCGCTCGCGCACCGCCTCGAGCAGCAAGAAGGCGGAGTGGCCCTCGTTCATGTGTAGCACGGCCGGGTTGTAGCCTAATAAATGCAGCAGCCGGACGCCGCCGACGCCCAGCATGATCTCCTGGCGGATGCGCATCTCGCTATCGCCGGAGTAGAGGCGGGCCGACAGTTCGCGATCCCACGGCTGGTTCTCGGGCACGTCGGTGTCCATCAGGAACAGAGGCACGCGGCCGACCTGGATGCGCCAGATGCGGGCATGAACCAGCCGCCCGCCCATCTCGACGCTGATGCGCATCTCCTCGCCGTCGTCGTTGCGAACGGGCAGGATGGGCACATTGGTCATGTCGATAGGGTCGTAGATGGCCTCTTGCCAGCCATGCGAGGGCACGTGCTGGCGAAAGTAACCCTGCAGATAGAGGAAGCCGATGCCCACGAACGGCAGCCCCAGATCGCTGGCTTCCTTGGCATGGTCGCCGGCCAGAATGCCCAAGCCGCCGGAATAAATCGGCAACGAACTGTGCAAGCCGAACTCGAAGGAGAAATAGGCAATCGTCTTGCGCGTCAGGTGGGGGTAGGTGGTGTGGAACCAGCTATGCCCGTTGGACATGGCCCGGTCATAGTCCATCATCACCTTGTTGAAACGGCGCAAAAATGAGGCGTCGCGGGCGCGGGCAACAAGGTTCTCGTCACTCACCTGGCGCAATACCAGCACCGGGTTGTGCAGCGTGCGCCGCCACAGCGGATAATCCAGCCGGCGAAAGATCTCGCGCGCTTCGGCGTTCCAACTCCACCAGACGTTATAGGCCAGCTCCGGCAAGCGGCGCAGTTTTTCCGGCATTCGTTCGATTAGGTCTTGCATGAATAACTCCTGATCCCGGGCGTCTCCAGCCGGGTCGCCCTCTCCCGGTGGCAAACTACATGATTAGGTGGCTTGGTTGAAGAGTGGGAGAAAAGAAAATAGCTGGGCTTTGTCAATCCTGGTGACAGGCGGATACAGATCATGGCTGCGTCAGGGATCGATGGTTGATGCTTCAACAACGTAGCGGGATTATAGCCAACGATCGGCCGCAGTCACGTAAAAAAGCGGAGAAACCGGGCTTTTCCCGGACATTCGTGGTTAGAGCCGGATGGGCAGCCAGGTCGAACCGGGCTTGGCAATACGTTGCGCGGCCAACTCGGCGATTTCGTTGCAAATCCAGTTAAATTGCCCCTCGGTCATCAAGTCGCGGCCGATGAGCGGCGACGGGTTGGTGGCGTTAATCAGATAAACCACGTCATCCTGGAAGACAAACTCGGTCATATTGATGTCATAGCCATACAAGCGGGCGATCTGTAGGGCGATTTCGGTCATCTGCCGCGTGGCCTCGGCGGGCAAGCTGCCGTCATAGTCGACGTAGTGGCCCATCTCCAGCGAGTAGGGCATGAGGTGGGTCTTTTCGCTGCCAATCACGATGCAATGGTATTGATGGCTCGACTCGATGACTTGCTGGATGATCATCGTCCGCGTGCCGCTCTCGTCATAGCGGCGGATCAACTCGTCAACGTTATTGACCCGGTGGGCAAAGCGCCGGCCGCCGCTGCGAATATCCTTAAAGATAGCCGGGCTGCCGATGTAGTCGATGACCGCCTGCCAATCCATCGGATAGGAGAGGTTGCGGAAGCTGTCGGGCACGGTGTCGGCGGCGATGTCCTTGTTGGGCAAGACGGCCGTGCGTGGGGTGCGAATCCCCAATTTGTGCATGAGCGCCCCGGCAAAAAACTTGGTGTCGTTGGCCCAGACGAACGGGTTATTGATGACATAACAGCCCATGAGCGCGGCGTACTTGACGTAGGCATGGTAGTAGGGGATTTCGTGGGACATGCGATCGATGATCACGTCGTAGGGCATCGGCTCATCGAGGAAAGTCCCCCCCATTTTGACCAATTCCGCGGCTATCGAATCATATCGTTCGTTGAGGATAGCCATGACCGCCTCTGGCATCTCCTTCTCGCGCCCAATGATAAACCCGACCAGTTTCTTCCCGTCTCGGCTCATACGATAACTCCCGCGTATAACTTATTGAAACAGAGAAACGAACGAATCTGACGGCTCCTCGGCCACTCCCAAATGAACTATAACCAATTACCGCAAAATCTCAAATCAAAAGAGGACACGAAGACCACCGGGAAATCACAGAGCGCGCCGGCAAAGGCGCTTTCGCCGCGAAGGCCGATGTATGCTCCGTGTCCTCAATAGCCGAGTTTAACTGGAAGACGCGAGCAGACCGTCAATCATCTGCTGGAAAACCTCAAACGGCTGGGCGCCAGACAGGAGATTGCCGTTGAGGAAGAAGGCCGGCGTGCCGTTCACACCCAGGGCCGCGCCCTGCTGTAGATCGGCCAGCACGGCCGCCTCGTGGGTGCGGGCTTCCTGGCAGGCAGTAAAGGTGTCGCCATCAAGACCCAACTCCTGAGCAAAACCGGCAAAGATGGTGGCCGCGTCCTGGCGACCGTTCCATTCGCTCTGGCGGGCAAAAAGCATGTCGTGCATGGGCAGATAAGCGTCCTGATCGCCGGCGCAGCGCGCCGCCTCGGCCGCCGCCTGCGCCTGGGGGTGGATGCTGCTGATCGGGAAGTCCAGAAAGACGTAGCGCACCTGGCCGGTGTCCACGTAGTCGGCCATGATTTGCGGGAAGGTTTCCAGAAAATGACGGCTGCAGAACGGGCATTGGTAGTCGGTGAATTCGACCAACACCACCGGCGCGTCGGCCGCGCCGACACTATAGGCGCCCTCAATGTCGATCTCCACCGGACCGGCCGGGGTGGCCGCGGCTTGGGCGGCGGAGGCGACGTAAGCGTCGGCCAGCGTGCCTTCTTCGGCCAGACCGACCGCGTACTCGAATAGTTCAAAGGGTTGCGCGCCACTGACGGGGAAGCCGTTGATAAAGAAGGCCGGCGTGCCGGTCACACCGAGGGTGATNNAACTCATCGCCATCCAGCGCCAGATCGGTCGCCAGCGTCGTGAAGACGGCGTTCGCGCCCGCGCCCAGCCCGCCCCACTCATCCTGTCGGGTGAAGAGGGCATCGTGCATCGGCCAGTAGGCTTCTTGCTCGCCGGCGCAGCGCGCGGCCACGGCCGCCGCCCGCGCCTCGGGATGGATGCTGTCCAGCGGGAAATCCTTGACGACGTAGCGCACGCGTCCGGTGTCGATCATCTCGGTGATCAGGCGGGGCAACGTCTCGGCCACGTGGCGCTGGCAATAGGGGCATTGGTAGTCGGTATACTCGACGATGGTCACCGGCGCGTCCGCTTCGCCCCGTTCGGCGGCGGCTTCGGCCAGGGCGATGGTCGCCGGCGTCGGGGCCACGGCCGGCGCTTGCGGCTGGGCGGTCGGCTCGGTGGCGATGGCCTGGCCCGCGCCGACGGCGGCGATGGCCTGGTTGAAGTAATCGAGTGGGTAAGCGCCGATCAGGGGCTGGTCATTGAGGAAGAAGGTGGGCGTGCTGCCGACGCCGCGACTTTGGCCCAGGGCCAGATCGGCGTCCACGGTGGCGGCATGGCGATTCTCGGCCAGACAAGCGGTGAAGTCCGCGCCGCCCAGACCTAGCTCCTCGGCGTAGGCGGCAAAAACATCGTTGGCCTGGCTGTTCGACCAGTCGGAAATAGACACGAACAGGCGGTCATGCATGGCCCAATAGGCTGCCGCGCCGCGCTCGCCGGCGCAGCGCGCGGCGTTGGCCGCCGCCGCCGCCTGGGGGTGGATGCTGTTGAGCGGGAAGTCATAGAAGACCATGACCACTTCGCCGCCGGCGATTTGATTCTCCAGCAGGCCGGGCAGGGTTTCGGCCGAAAAGCGCCCGCAAAAGGGGCACTGGAAGTCGGAGAAGGTTTCCATGGTGACCGGGGCATCGGGGTTGCCGCGATACGGGCGGCCCTCGGCCGTGAAGCCGACGGGGATGCCGTAGCTATCAACCTCGGTCGAGGTGACGCCGGTAGTGTCCGCGAGCGGAGCCGCTGTCTCAGCCGTCGGCGCGTCGGCCATAGGCGAAGTGGCACCGGGCGTAGTCGAGTCGCGCTGCGTCCCGACAGTAGTGGGCGCGCTACAGGCCACGGCCAGGAGCGACAGACATAAAAGAAGAAAGAGGGCGCGGATTGGGGTTGATTTCATCATGGTACGTTCGGGCAACCGGGTTCATAACGAATGCCATCCTGGCCGACGGGATGGACAACGATTGTAATCACGAAAGTATATCCATTCCGGCGGCAGGCTGAAAATCTCTTAGGTAAATATAACGTTAGCGACGACCGGCGGGATAAGGTCGCCTCTACCGGCCAACTATGATAGACTATCCTATTGAGTTCTTCACGGCAGCAATTCATCGTTCGCAACATTATTCGATTATAGAGGATAACGATACGTGACAAGAGTCTTACTTTTGTTCATTCTAGCGGCGGCCATGCTGACGGGCTGCCGGCAAGACGATCCCGCGGCGGCCAGCGTCGCCGCCAAGACCCCAGCGGCCCCGAGCGAGGGCACGCTCGAACCCGGCGCGGCCGTTGCCGAGGCCACGCTTGACCTAACCGCCACCGTTGAACCAACGCCGACACTGACCCCTACCCCTTTGCCGCCGAAAGACCTGGTTGTTTGCCTGGGCGGCGAACCGGCGTCTCTCTATCTGTATGGCGACAACAGCGTCGAGCCGGCGGCGGTGCGTCATGCACTGTATGAATCGCCCTACACGTCGCTTAGCTATGGCTATCAGCCCCTGGCGCTGGAGAAGCTGCCTAACCTGGCCGACGGCGACGCCCGTCTGGAGGCGGTGGAGGTCAATCCGGGCGACTTCGTGATCGATGCCGGCGGCGAGTTGACCACGCTGGTGAAGGGGATCGAGGTGATCGACGCCGATGGGCAACGCCTCGTCTATGACAGCGGCACGATCCGGATGACGCAACTATCGGCCGACTTTACTTTCCAGCCGCTGGTCTGGTCCGACGGCACACCGGTGACGGCCGAGGATTCGGTCTTCAGCTTCCGCGTGGCCGGGGCGCGCGGCACGCCGCGCGTCGATAACAAGTTCCCCCTGACGGCCGCCTATGAGGCCACCGGCGAGCGC
>CXWJ01006470.1_pt1 | contig 17607 bp, 16 predicted proteins | sample 590841 | NCBI WGS metagenome assembly CXWJ01 (sample SAMEA3498367, study PRJEB10139) | wastewater metagenome | biome: wastewater treatment plant; material: activated sludge | place: Austria | collected 2015-01-21 | reverse complement strand
CAAGGTCATGTGCTGGGTCGACCCGGCCTCGACCTCCGGCTACATCATCCCGCGCATCATGCTGGCCGCCGAGGGCATCGACCCCGACACCGCCTTCAGCCAAACGATTGAGGCCGGCTCGCACAACAACGTCGTGACCCAGGTCTACAACGGCGATTGCGACGCCGGGGCCACCTTCGCCGACGCCCGCACCGGCATCGAGGAAGAGTTCCCCGACGTGCTGGAGCAGGTCGTCGTCCTGGCGACCACCAGTGACATCCCCAACGACAGCGTGTCCTTCATTCAGGACTTCCCAGAGGAGATGCGCACCGAGATCGTGGCCGCCCTGCTGGAGATCTCCGCCACGCCCGAGGGGCAGGAAGCGCTCAATACCCTCTACAACATCGAGGCCCTGGTCGAATCGAACGACAGCTTCTATGACACCTTCCGGGCGGACCTGAGCCGCGCCGGACTCAATATCGAAGAACTGGCCCAATAGGTTTAAGTCTGTGGCTAACCGGAGGCCGCGGCCTCCGGTTAGCCTTAATTGGCGCAGTCTGCTCAGGGGAGAAAAAGCACGTGCTGCAAATTCAAAACCTGACCAAAGTTTTCCCCGACGGAACCGTCGCCCTCAAGGACGTCAGCTTCGAGGTGCAGGACGGCGAATTCCTGGCGATCATCGGCCTGTCCGGCTCCGGCAAATCGACCCTGTTGCGCTGTGTCAACCGGCTGATCGAACCCACTTCCGGCGCGGTCATCTGGAACGGCCGCAACATCACCACCGCCAACAGCGCCGAACTACGCCTCATCCGCCGCCAGATCGGCATGATTTTCCAGCATTTCAACCTGGTCAAGCGCAGCAGCGTGATGACCAACGTGCTGACCGGGCGGTTGGGCTACGTGCAGCCTTTCGGCAGCCTGTTCGGCCGCTTCTCGGCCGAGGAGCGCCGGCGGGCCGTGGCCGCCCTGGAGCGCGTCGGCATCGCCGACAAGGCCGACAACCGCGCCGACCAACTCTCCGGCGGCCAGCAGCAGCGCGTCGGCATCGCCCGCGCCCTGATGCAGGAGCCGCAACTCCTGCTGGCCGACGAGCCGGTCGCCAGCCTAGACCCCGTCCTGTCCCACTCCATCCTGCGCTATCTGGAACTGCTCAATCAGCAGGATCACATCACCGTCCTGTGTAGCCTCCATTTTCTCGACCTCGTCCACCGCTACGCCACGCGCGTCGTCGGCCTGAAGGCGGGCGAACTCGTCTTCGATGGCCTGCCGTCGGAACTGACCCCCGCGAAATTCAAAGAGGTCTACGGCGAAGAGGCGGAGATGGTCTCGGCCACGACGCCGGCCGCCTGAGTCGTAGCCTTGCCATGAATCCCTGGCTGCCGGCTCTCCTGTCGCTCATCGTACCCGGAAGCGGGCAGTTTATCCTGAGACAGCGGGCGCGCGGCGTGGCCCTGCTGCTGACCGTCGTCATTTTGCTGGGCCTCATCCTCTGGACGCGGGCTTATGCCCTGTTAGCCCCCCTGATATTGCTGGTGCTCTGGAACGCCCGCGATGCCTATCAGATCGCTCGCGGCAAGGAACCGCGCTGGGGGGCGGCGCTGCTGCTCATCGGCATCATCCTCTATGGCGCGGCGACCATCGTCACCGAAGTGCGCCCGGCGCGGCTCATCACCGGCCTGCCCAGCGTCCAGCCCTATTTGCGTTCGCTGCTCAACCCGGAGCTATTTGAATATCCCACCGAGGATTTTGCCGGCGTCGCGCCGATCATGGTTCCCTGCGTCGATCCGCTGCCGGAGCCGAACCGCGCCGCCAGCACCAACCCCACCCTCAGCCTGAGCGTCCCCTGCGCCGAAGTGGGCGATGTGATCCAGGTGACGGGCGACGGGTTCGAGCCGGGCCAGGCGGGGCAGGTGCAATGGGTCGATCCGCTGGGCACACCGCTGCGGGCCACGCTCGACGGCCAACTGGTGCTCTTCGAGGCCGACGGCGACGGCCGCTTCCAGGCCACGTTGCGCGTGCCCCAGGCAGTGCCTCTCACGTCGCAGCCCGGCCCCGGCGAAACGCTGACCCACGCCGTGCGCGCCGTGCAGAGTATCCCCACCGGCCGCCTGCAACCGACCGAAACGCTGGCCCTCGTCTGGGAGAAGATCGGCGAGACCATCGCCCTGGCCTTTCTGGCGACGGTCATGGGCGTCGTCTTCGCCGTGCCGGTCAGCTTCCTGGCGGCGCGCAACCTGATGGGCGGCAACAAAGTCACCCGCGCCATCTACAACGTCGTGCGGGCGCTGCTCAACATCATCCGCTCCATCGAAACCCTGATGTGGGCCATCATCTTCGTCGTCTGGGTTGGGTTGGGGCCGTTCGCCGGGACGCTGGCCCTGTGGTTCCATACCGTGGCCGCGCTGGCTAAGCTCTACTCGGAGTCGATTGAAAGCATCGATCCCGGCCCCATCGAGGCCGTGCGGGCCACGGGGGCCGGCTGGGCGCAGATGGTGGTCTACGCCGTCCTACCGCAAATCCTGCCCACGTTTACCTCGTTCACACTGTATCGCTTCGACATCAACGTGCGCCTGTCGACGGTCATCGGTCTGGTGAGCGACGCCGGGCTGGGCTTCCTGGTCATCCAATGGGTGCGGCTCAATCGCTTCTCGGCGATGGCGACGGCCATCATCGCCATCATCATCGTCGTCGCCGTGCTGGACTACGTCTCCGGCTGGCTGCGCGAGCGCATCATCCAGGGGCGGCCGATTATCGCCACGAAGAATCCGGTCTTGCGCTCGGCCATTCGCCTGCTGCTGGTGGCCGGTTTCGTGGCCGCGTTCGTCTGGTCGTGGCGCGTGGCCCGCATCGAGCCGATTGAGTTGATTCGCGGCGCGCCCCAGGGGTTGGCCCTGGCCCGCGAGTTCGCCGTGCCCGATCTCTTCACCCGGCCCACCGAGGCCCGCGCCATCAGCGCCCCGCTGGTGGTGCCCTGCGGCGCGGCCGAGCCGGGCGCACCGGCCGACCCGGCCATCACCCTCTCCGTCCCCTGCGGCGACCCCGGCGATCCGCTGGTCATCACCGGCACCGGCCTGCCGCCCAACATCACCGTGTCCATCCGCTGGGTCTTGCCCGACGGCGGCTTCCTGCGCGTGCGCTCCAACTGCTGCGACACCGACGCCGGCGGCAACGTGCGCCTGGAGACGACGATCAACCCCATTGTCGCCATCACCGAGACCCAACCCTTACCGGCGCGGGTGGAGATCACCTACGAAGAGATCACCGGGCCGTGGCAACTGAGCGACACGGTGCGGACGGTGGTGAGATTATCGATTGTCACGTTGCTCATGGCCCTCATGGCGACGACCATCGGGGCACTCTTCGCCATCCCGCTCAGCTTCCTGGCCGCGCGCAACATCATGGGCGACACGCCATTGGGGCGAGCGGTCTACTACGGGCTACGCACAGCGTTCAACATCACCCGCTCCGTCGAGCCGCTGATTCTCGTCCTCATCGCCGCCACCTGGGTCGGCGCGGGGCCGTTTGCCGGGGTGCTGGCTCTGGCCCTGAACAATATCCCCAATCTGGGCAAGCTCTTCTCCGAGACCATCGAGGAGATCGACCCCGGCCCGGTGGAGGCGGTCACGGCCACGGGGGCCACGCGGCTGCAATCGCTGGTCTACGCCATCACGCCGCAACTCGTGCCGCCCTTCCTGGCCTTTATCATCTACCAGTGGGACATCAACATCCGCATGTCGACCGTCATCGGCTTTGTCGGCGGCGGCGGCATCGGCCAGCAATTCCGCATCTGGGTCAGCCTGAACCAGTACGGGGCGGCGGGCACGGCCATCTGGGCCATCGTTATCATGGTCTGGACGATGGACTATCTCAGCGCCAAGGCCCGCGAACGACTCGTTTAAGGTTTTCCTCTCTTTCTTTGCGTCCCGGCCTCTTTGGGTTAATTTTCTGCTATGCCGCGCACACTTCGCAGTCGTCTGTTGTGGTCCTACGTGGCGGTCATTCTGGCCGCCTTGCTCATCGTGGGCGTGGCTCTGTTCGCCTTCTCGTCCGTCTCCGACGCCCGCCTGCTGCCGTCGCTGGAGCGTCTGTCGGCCATCAGCCGCACCAACCAGCGCGAACTGCTCCAGCTATGGGAATCGGGCGCGGGCAGCGACGAACTGCAAGGCTTGCTGTTCACCACCTCGGAGCAGGCCGACGTGCGCATCCTGGTCGTCGATACCGAAGCCGAACAGATCGTCTTCGATACGAACACCGGCGACGATTGGGTGGGCGACGAATTGACGAGCATCGAGCGACCGCAAAGTCTCGTTCTGACCAACGGCGGCCGCGACAGCATCTTCGGCTCCTTCGTCCATTCCAACGGCTCGCGCTGGCTGGTCTTCGCCGAGCCGCACCCCGCTCTGGGCCGCGCCCTCATCTTCTATGCTCAGGCGGAACCGACGGCGGGCGAGTTCTTCAACGAGTATTTTCTGCGCCCGCTGGCCTTTGCCGGGGGGCTGGCGCTGTTGCTGGCGCTGCTGCTGGCGGCGATCATCGCCCGCTCCGTGGCCCGGCCATTGGGCACGATGGCCGGCGCGGCCGAGGCCATCGCCCGCGGCGACTATGACCAGCGCGTGCCGCCGCAAGGCCCCGACGAAGTGCAGCGTGTCGCCGGCAGCTTCAACAGCATGGCCGCCCAGGTGAAGGCCACCCAGCAGGCCCAGCGCGACTTTGTGGCCAATGTCTCCCACGATCTGAAGACGCCACTGACGGCTATCAGCGGCTGGAGCCAGGCATTGCTCGACGGCGCGGCCGAGGCCCCCGATGAGCGGCGGCGCGCGGCGGAGACGATCTATAATGAAGCGGGGCGTATGAAACGAATGGTCAACGAGCTGCTCGATCTGGCGCGCATCGAGTCGGGGCAACTGCAACTCAAGATGCGCCCGGTCGATCTGAGCCGGCTCATGACCGACGTCCACCACAGCCAACTGCCGCTGGCGCGGGCCAAGGATATCGAACTGACGCTGGACGCCGCCACACCGCTGCCGACGGTGGGCGATGCCGACCGGCTGACCCAAATCTTCACCAATCTGGCCGATAACGCCCTGGCCTATACCCCGCCCGGCGGCCGGGTACATCTGGCGACGCGGGTCGCGGGCGGCTCAGTGGAAGGCATCGTCACCGATAGCGGCCCCGGCATCCCGGCCGAAGAGTTGCCGCGCGTATTCGAGCGCTTCTACCGGCTGGAGAAATCGCGGGCGCGGAGCGAGAATGGCCGCGGCTCCGGGTTGGGGTTGGCGATTGTCTACGAACTGGTGACGGCCCACGGCGGGCAGATTAGCGTGTCCAGCGAAGTGGGGCGGGGGTCGGCTTTTATCGTGCGGTTACCGGGCAATCCCCAGACCTGACAGGTCGGCGGCCGACCTGTCAGGTCTATTGATAATTACTGCACGCTCTCCGTTGTCCGGTCTTGTAGCGAACTGATACCCATATGCTCCGCGCAATGGGCGCAGCAGAAGATGCCGCCCTGGGCTTCCACGCCGTGGCCGATGATGCGGCAGCCGCAATGATCGCACGTCGGCGCGAGGAGGTGGATGGCGCACTCGAAGCAATCGAACGTGTGCGTCTCGCCGTTCATCATCACCTGGAAACTCTTGTCATACTTGTTGCCGCAAACGTCACAAACTCCCATCGTTACTTTCTCCTCTTATCCGTGTCCATCCGCTCCATTCCGTTCAATCCGTAGCCAATTTCTTCATCCGCGACGCCTAATAGTTCGTCGGCGGGTCGCTGGCCGGAAACGAATCCCAGCCGGCCTTATCCACCAAATCCTGGCGATCCATCGTCTGATCCAACTGCTCGATCTTCATGGTGCGCCCTAACTGCGTACCCAGCAGCACCTTGCCCTTGCTCTGGCGGCTCTCCATGTAGCGGTGGGCCTCGGCCGCTTCCTCCAGCGGGAAGGTCTTGTCGATGCGCACCGACAGGCGGCCATCGACGACCCAGGCCAACACATCGCCGGCCCGCCGCCGAAGCTCCTCGCCATTCTGGGTGTAATGGCCCAGCGTGGGGCGGGTCAGGTAGACCGAGCCGGCCTTGTTGAGCAGTTGGGGATCGAACGGCTCCACCGCGCCGCTGGACTGGCCGAACAGTACCAGATAGCCGCGCGGTCGCAGGCAACCCAGGCTCTTGAGGAAGGTGTCGCGGCCAACGGAATCATAGACGGCATTGACGCCGCGGCCGTTGGTCAGGCGCTTCACCTCGCCGGCGAAGTCCTGCTCGGTGTAGCGAATGATCTCGTCCGCGCCGGCCTCGCGGGCCAGCATCTCTTTTTCTTCGGTAGACACCGTGCCTATCACCCGCGCTCCGCGCATCTTAGCCATCTGAACCAGCAACAGGCCGGTGCCGCCGCCGGCGGCATGGATCAGCACCGTATCGCCGGGCTGGATGGGGTAGGTGTCGTGGGTCAGATAGTGGGCCGTCATCCCTTGCAGCATCGCCGCCGTGGCGGTCATTAAATTGACGCCGGGCGGCACCGGGACGAGCTTGGACACGGGCACGACCGCGTATTCCGCATACGTGCCGGGGCTGGAGGCGAAGGCCACCAGATCGCCGGGCGCGAACTCGTTCACGTCCGGCCCCACGGCGTCGATTTTGCCGCCGCCCTCGCTGCCGGGGATGAAGGGTAGATCCATCTTGTATTGGCCGCTGCGCTGGTAGGTGTCGATAAAGTTGACGCCGGTGCAGGCCAGCGCCACCCGCGCCTCGCCTGGCCCGGGTTCGGGCAGATCCATCTCTTCCAGACGCATAACGTCGGGGTTGCCTGGTTCGGTGATACGTATTGCTCTCATGGGTCGATTGCTCCTGGGTATCCTTCTACTCTAAATGAGTGTGGCGCGATTGTCGGCCGATTAGGATATAGGATAAGATACAGATTGGGGTACAAATATGAGGGCAATACGAATTTGAACACGCAATGCCCCGAATGCGGCGCACTCCACGATGCCGGTCAGACTTGCCGGGACGACTTCCACCAGATGCTCTTCTGGGAGAACGAGCGGCCGGAACTGGGGGAAGTCCATCACCTGATGGTGCTTTGCTACCATTTACAGCATCCCAGCCTGTATTCGGCCGAGGGGCTGGCCTACGCACGGGGGCTGCTGGCTGATTTCGTCGAGCGCAGGCTGAGTCCGGCGGAGGTTCGCCGCCGCAGCCGCGAACAGGTTGCTTCGGGCAATCGCTCGTGGTCGGTCACCGCCCGGCCGGGCAATCAGGGCGCGTATGAGCGGCCGGTCGTTTGGACGATGACGGCGGTGGATGTTGTGGCAGGAGGTGCGGAGGCGTATTGCGCCAACGTGCGGACTTGGGCATGGGCAGTATATGAGGCCCTGGCGTAGGGAAAGCGTATCTCCACCCATATCGCGCTCAATCCCTCTGTGCTATAATCCCCCCCTTATGGGCAAGTTCGTTCGCGCCAACCGCAAGAAGTTGCTTGGCCTTTCTCAAGTCGCGCTCAGCGTCCTGCTCCTGGTGTGGCTCTTCGGCCGCGTCAGCTTGCGGGAAGTGGTGCAGACGCTGGCCAGCATCCATTGGGGCTGGTACGCGCTGGCCTTCCTGCTGTTCCAGCTCAACGTCATCATCCGCGCCTACCGCTGGTACGTGCTGTTGCGCGCCCTCAACGACGAACCTAAGTTCGGCTATCTGGTCTATCTCTACTACATCGGATTCTTCGCCAACAACTTCATCCCGTCGGGCTTCGGCGGCGATCTGGTGAAGGTGGTCAGCCTGCGCCAGAGTTACGGCCGCGGCGCGGAAGCGCTCAGTTCGGTGCTCATGGAGCGCGTCACCGGGCTGGTTGGTTCGTCGCTCATCGCCCTTGTCGCCCTGCTGTGGAATCTGGCGGCCCATGCCCTGACGCTCGATCTGCCCTGGTTTCTGTGGGCGCTCATCGTCGTCACTGCCTTCGGCATCCCGGTGGCCTTCTTCGTCGCTCGTAGCTCCGACCCCGTGGGCCGGCTCAACCGCGTCTATCCCAAAGCGCCGACGTTGCCTTTCTACAGCAAGTTTGAGAATCTGGTCAACACCATTCATCGCTATCCGCCGCGGGCGCTGGTGTCGTCGCTGCTCATCAGCCTGCCCTTCACGCTCAATCTGATCCTGGTGCAGGTGACCATCGCCTGGGCGTTGGGCATCCACCTGCCCTTCCGCATCTTCGCCCTGTTCGTGCCCATCATCGCCATCATCAATTTGCTGCCCATCACCTTCAACGGCCTGGGGCTGCGCGAGGGCATCTATACATTCCTGTTCGTGCCCGTCGGCGTGCCCGCGGCCACGGCCGTGTCCATGTCGCTGGCCTTCTACTTCCTGCGTTTCAGCGCCGGGCTGCTGGGCGGCCTCATGTACGCCTTCCGCAGTATCCTCAGCTTCGCCCGCCCGCCTGAAGCAGAACACTTGTAGACAAGAATGAAGAAATTAAACACGGATAGGACACGGATTTCACGGATCAAACGGATTGAGATCATCTTCAATCCGTCAAATCCGTCCTATCTGTGTCCATTCCGTGTTTAATTCTTAATCCCACATCGAAAGCTATGTCCCAACCCAAAGTCGCCGTCTTCGGTCTCGACGGCATCACCTTTGATTTATTGCAGCCCTGGCTCGACGAGGGCCGGCTGCCCAACCTGGCCCGGCTGCTGAGTGAGGGCGCGCGCGGCCGGCTGCGCTCCACCATTCCGCCCGTCTCGGCCTCGGCCTGGCCCAGCTTTGCCACAGGCACGAACCCCGGCCAGCACAGTCTGATCGACTTCACCTACCCCGCCCCGGACGGCTACGACATCCGCGTCTCCAACGGCCTGACCGTGGCCGTGCCCGCCGTGTGGCAGATCGCCTCGGCCGCGGGAAAACGGGTGGGCGTTGTCAGCCTGCCCATGACCTACCCGCCCCGGCCGCTGAACGGGTTCATGCTCTGCTCCTTCCTGACCCCCAGCCCGGAGAGCGACTACACCTATCCACCGGAGTTGAAGGGGGAACTGATCGACGCTTGCGGCCCGTTTCCGCTGCGCATGTCGGAGAAAGGGCGCGGCGTCGATCCGGCCATCTTCGTCCGCGCCTGCAAGCAACTGGAGATCGACCGGGCGCGCTCGGTGCAATACCTGCTGCGCGAGAAGCCTTGGGATTTATTCATCTACGTGCTGGAGACGACCGACAACCTGCAACATGAGATCTGGCATCTGGTGGACGACACGCACCCGCTGCACGACCCGGCCACGGCCGCCCGCGTGCTGCCCGACATCCTGGACTATTACGAGACCGTCGACCGGCTGCTGGGCGAGATGCTGGCTCTCGTGCCGGAGGAGGCGCTCACAATCGTCCTGTCCGACCACGGCTTCGGCCCGTTCCACAAGTTCTTCCACATCAACAACTGGCTGGCGGCCAATGGCTGGCTGGCCTTCAAGCGGACGCCGCTCAGCCTGCTGAAGCGGGCCGCCTTCCGGCTGGGCGTCACGCCGATCAACGCCCTCAAGTGGCTGACGGCGCTGGGCCTGAGCGACGCGCGCAAGAACGTGAAGCGCGGCCGGGGCGGCAAGACGCTGCGGCGCTTCTTCCTGTCCTTCAACGACGTGGATTGGGCGCGGACGAAGGCTTTCTCCGTCGGCAACTTCGGCCAGGTCTATCTGAACGTGAAAGGGCAGCGGCCGGACGGCGCGGTCGAGCCGGCCGACTACGAGGCCGTGCGCGATGCCATCATCGCCCAGGCGAAAGAACTACGCGACCCGGAAGACGGCAGCCAGGTCGTGCCCGTCGTCTACCGCCGCGAAGAGGTGTTCCACGGCATCAGCGCCGCCCGCCTGCCCGACCTGGTGCTCCACACCGACCGGGCCAAATACGTCTCCTTCGGCCACGCCGACTTCGGCTCCAACCACATCATCGAGCCGAGCACGGGCCAGACCGGCCATCACCACATGGAGGGGGTCATTGGGCTGCGCGGGCCGGGCGTGCGCCCCGGGGCCAAGCTGGAGGGGGCCAGCTTGCTCGACCCGACGCCGACGATCCTGCACTATCTGGGCCTGCCCGTACCGGAGTATATGGACGGCCTCGTCCTGACCGCCGCCTTCACCGACGAATTCAACGCCGCCAACCCAGTCACCTATAGCCAGGTCGGGCCGGGCGATGGGGTCGGCAGTGACGCGCTCTATACCGATGCTGAAGAGGAGTTGGTGATGCAGAAATTGCGCGATTTGGGGTATGTTGCCTGATGACCACCGCCCTACCCCATCCTGAATCAATTGATCTGAGCCTGGTCATCCCCGTCTACAACGAGGAAGACAATCTGCGCCCGCTGGCCGAGGAGATTCGCGCCGCGCTGGGCAGTACGGGCCTCGCATATGAAGCCCTGTTCATCGACGACGGCAGCAAGGACGGCAGCTTCGCCTGCCTGCAAGAGCTGGCCGCCGAGGATGACCACATCGTCGCCATCCGCTTCCGGCGCAACTACGGCCAGACGGCGGCCTTTGCCGCCGGCTTCGACCACGCCCGCGGCCGGGTCATCGTCACCCTCGACGCCGACCGCCAGAACGACCCGGCCGACATCCCCCGGCTGCTGGCCGAACTGGACAAGGGGTACGACGTGGTCAACGGCTGGCGCGAGAACCGGCAAGACAACCTCGTGCGCCGCTTCCCGTCGCGGGTCGCCAACTGGCTCATCGCCGAGACGAGCGGCGTGCGGTTGCGCGACCGCGGCTGCTCGCTGCGCGCCTTCCGCGCCGAGGTCGTCCGCGATCTGCATCTCTATGGCGAACTGCACCGCTTCATCCCCGAACTGGTCAGCTTCGGCGGCTTCACCATGTCGGAAGTGCCGGTCAACCATCGGGCGCGGGTGGCCGGGGCGTCGAAGTACGGCCTGTCGCGCACCTTCCGCGTCATCCTCGACCTGTTCACCATCCACTTCCTGCGTAAATATGGCGACCGGCCAATGCAACTATTCGGCCGCTGGGGGATCATCCTGTTCGTTCTAGGCGCGCTCGTCGGCGGCTATCTGACCGGCCTGAAGCTGTGGGCGGGCATCACCGGCGGCATGGCCGGCTTCAACGCCATGACCATCGGCGACCGGCCGCTGCTGCTGCTGGCCGTGCTGCTGGTCATCCTGGGCGTGCAGTTCATCGTCATGGGCCTTATCGCCGAACTGACCGTGCGTACTTATTACGAGACGCAGGACTTGAGGGTATATCGGGTGCGACAGATCATCGGTAGGTCATGATATAATACTAGTCATGCCTGAGCTTAGTCGCTTCTTCGGTATTATTATCCGCATGTATTATGATGAGCATCCACCGCCTCACTTTCATGCCATCTATGGTGATCGAGAAATGCAGGTGAGTATTGACCCGATAATGATATTGAACGGGCAGTTACCGAGACGGGCGGTGTCGATGGTCTTGGAATGGGCAGCAATTCATCAGCAGGAATTGATGGCTAACTGGCATCTGCTGAATGAAAACCGGTCTCTTCAAAAGATTGAACCACTAGAATAATACAACGAGATAATCATGTTTCCTAGAATAGCCGATGTCCAATACCTCCATGATTATGTTCTGCATCTCGTATTCGCTAACGGAGAAGAGGCAGATCTCGATCTTGAAGAGCGGATCGTGGGTCGCGGCGGCGTCTTCAAGCCGTTGGAGGATATTTCATTCTTCCTCCAGGTTACGGTTGACCAGGAGGCGCATACATTGGTCTGGCCCAATGGCGTCGACCTCGATCCCGATGTGCTCTATAGTGAGGCAACGGGGACACCACTGCCGATTCCAACGCTCTAATACCCCAACCGGCGTGAGCCATAGCTAATGACGATTGGCAGGTAATACCCCCTCCTTCCCACACTGACCACTGACCACTATCCACTGTCCACTGTCTTGCGGTATACTCCCCCGCAATGACACTTCTCATCATCGGTTTCGACGGGGCGACGTTCGACCTCATTCGCCCCTGGGCAGCGGCCGGCTATCTGCCCCATCTGGCGGCGTTGATGGGCGACGGCGTGACGGCCGACCTGGCCTCCACCCTGCCGCCGGTCACCAGCCCGGCCTGGCCGACCTTTATGACCGGCGCCAACCCCGGCAAACACGGCGTCTTCGACTTCATCCAGCCCCACGGCGAGAATTTCACCCTGGTCAACTCGACCCGCATCCGCCAGCCGACGCTGTGGCGGCGGCTCTCCGACCTGGGCTATCGTGTCGGCGTGCTCAACGTGCCTGTTACCTACCCACCACAGGAAGTCAACGGCTTCATGGTGACCGACATCCTCAGCCCGCGCAACGCCATCATCAGCCACCCGGCCGACCTGATCGACCGCTACGAGGCGGAGATGGGCCGCTATCGTGTCGCCCCCGACGTGCAATACAAGCCGGGCAACGAGGCCGAATTCATCGCCGACATCTACGACCTGATCGACCACCACGGCCGCTGGGCGCTGAAGCTGATGGAAGCCGAGCCGGTGGATGTGCTCATGGTGCATTTCATCGCCATGGACATCGCCAAGCACGCCCTGTGGCGCTTCATGGATCACGGCCATTCGCGCTACGAGGATTCGCCCTACGAGCATGCCATCCGCGACGGCTACGCCCGCGTCGATGCCTGGATCGGCCGCCTGATGGAGCGCCTGCCGCCCAACTCCACGACCATCGCCATGTCCGACCACGGCTTTGGCCCGCTGAAGAACATGGTCAACCTCAACGTCTTCTTCATGGAGCGCGGGTTGATGAAGCTGAAGCCCGACGCCATGACCCAGCTCAAGGCGTGGGCCTTCCGCCACGGCATCACGCCCTCCACCGCCTACCAGTGGATCGCCCGGCTGGGGCTGCAAAACACCATCGCCCGTGTCAGCAAGAAGGCCCGCAACGACGTTGTGGGCAAGTTCCTCAGCTTCGATAGCGTCGATTGGAGCCGGACCATCGCCTACAGCATGGGCCACGTGGGGCAGGTATACCTGAACCGCGCCGGCCGCGAGCCGCACGGCATCGTGACCGAGGCCGAGTACGACCGGCGGCTGACCGAAGTCAGCGACGCGCTGGCCGAATTGCGCGACGAGGCCGGCCAGCCCATCCTGACCAAGCTCATCCGCGGCCGCGACGCCTACCACGGCCCCTACGCCACGCTCGGCCCCGACCTGCATCTGGAGCTTGACCACTACGCCATGATCGCCTGCCCCCTCTTCGCCACCGAAGGGCGGGTGATGACCAGCCAGATTCGCGGCGACTCCGGCTGCCACCGGCGGGAGGGGATCTTTATCGCCGCCGGCAACCGGATACGCCAAGGGGTCGCGCTACCGGAGGCCAGTATCCTCGACCTGGCCCCGACGATCATGCACCTGTTGGGCGAGGCTGTGCCGCGCGTCATGGATGGGCGAGTGCTGGTAGAGGCGTTAGTCGATCCCGCGCCGGTGCGGTTTTCTGAGGATGATGAGAGCGGTATGGCGGCCGAACAGGGATTTGATGCGGGAGATGCGGAACAGATTGAGGAGCGGCTGCGAGGCTTAGGGTATCTTTAGACATCCAAGGTGTAGACGACATGCATCGTTTTTTAATTGTCGTTGAACAGGCGGAAGGAACTATTCAGCTTATTCACCCGACTTACCAGGGTGTGTAGCAACCGGCAAGACACGTGATCAGGCGGCGCGGAATATGCACGAGGCCATAGAAATGCATATTCGCGGCATGTTGGAAGATAAGCTGCCGGTTCCCAAGTCGCGTTCATCAGCCGAGTATGTGGCGATAGAGGCATAAGGCATTGACGACCCCACAAGCAACATTCGCCGACCTATCACCCAACGACCTCGAAGAGTTGATCGCCTCCGCGATTGACCGGCGAATGCGGGTTTGGGTGACGCAAATATTGGATGCTATCGGCAGTTATGATCTGGAAGACCAAGCCGAGATGGACGTGGGATTCGAGGCGTCGCTGAACCAGTCTCTCCAACAAGCCAATTCGGGCAACCGGTCCCTTCTGAGTGACTTCCATAATGAAACAACACGATGATGGTTGGCCCGAACTGACTTATCGCTACATCGAACATTACGCCTGGGAGCCGCAACACCTCCTCCTGACACCTCGCGACTTAGCCCGGTTGCGCGGCCAAGCGCGTATCAAAGAAGTATATAGGCGGCTGCGGCTTGAGGAAGTACCCCTGAACTACCTGCTTAACGTCTTGTTGCGCCTTGTTCCTTCAACTATCCGGCGGGAGTGCCTGAAGCCATTTGGCATCGGCCAATCCGACGCCGGCCTGGCTTCACTCACCCTACGAACGCCCTGGGACTACAAAAACATCCAACCCGACGTGCATCTTGAGTCGGCGACAGCGCGGGTCTTTATCGAGGCCAAGGTTGATGCCCGCCTCACGCTCAAGCAAATAAAGAAATACGTCACCCTCCACGCGGATCTCGATGAAAAAGGTGGTGTCAAACAACATTACGTGTTGTTCCTCGTAAAATCGAAGTCGTTAGTGATCACCGACATCAAACAATCCTTTGATCATGAAAGCACCGGCTCGGCAATCCCTGCCTTGCTCGACACAAACGACGGCGGCATCACCTTCGGTTCTACGTCGTGGTCAAAGTTCGGGCAGACGTTGCAAGGGGAACAGGAACGGCGAAGCAAACAAGAAGACGAGTCAACCGAAATTCTCGCTACCCTCATCGGCGACTTTCTGACTGACCTAAAGGCACGGGGGCTGCTACCGGAGCAAAACGCATGATAACGGACAATCAATCGATCAACCGCCTCTACCTTTCCGCCCCCGTCAACGCCATCGTCGAGGGCATCTACGAGGAGCACGTGCCGTTCAGCGAGATCAAGCGCCACGGCGATTTCGGGCTGGGCACGTTTGACTTGCTCGATGGCGAGATGGTCATGCTCGACGGCCGCGTCTACCAGATGACGGCCGACGGCTGTGTGCAGGAAGTCGGCGACGACGCCCTGACGCCCTTCGCCTGCGTGACGTTCTTCCGGCCGGAGGAACACGCTTCGCTGGACGGCGAGATGAGCTACGACGAGTTCGTGCGCCGGGTGCGCGCGCCCCTGCCCTCGGCCAATATCTTCTACGCTTTTCGCATCGAGGGGGAGTTCGCCCACATGAAGGTGCGCTCCGTGCCCAAGTCGGAGTGCTACATCCCGCTGGTGGAAATCGCCAAGGAACAGCCGGTGTTCGAGTTCCACGACATCCGCGGGACGCTGGCCGGCTTCTACACCCCGGAGTTCATGGCCTCGGTCAGCGTGCCGGGGATGCACCTGCACTTCCTGTCCGATGACCTGGCCCACGGCGGGCATCTGTTGGAATGCCGGCCGCGGCGGGTGCGCGTGGGCGTCCAGACGATCCACACGCTGGAGCTGGCCCTGCCGACGACGTCGTATTACCTGGGCTGGAATTTCCAGCGCGACGTGGCCGGGGATTTGGCGAAGGCGGAGAAATAATTGTAGCGCGGGATGGTATCCCGCGTTTTGAACGCGAGAAGACGCGGGATACCATCCCGCGCTACAATTTTCGCGCCAACAGGTACGCCCGGCGGCTCTGATGCTCCACGTCGGGCGGGTATGGCTCGCGTTCGATGACTTCCTCCACGACGAAGCCCGCTTGTTCCAGATAGCCAGCCATCTCGACCGCGCCATAGAACCAGAAGTCCAGCGTAACTTGTTGCTCCCACATCTCCTCGACCCGAACGGACGCGCCATCACCCAGGTGGAATGCCAGCGCCAACAGCCCGCCGGGCAACAGGACGCGCCGCATTTCACTGAACGCGGCGACAACTTCGTCCGGCGGGATGTGGATAATGGAGTAGAAAGCGGCGATCCCGGCCCACGCCCCGTCCGCCACAGTCAGCCGGAGCATATCGCCCACACGAAAGGGGATGTCGGGGTTCAGCGACGCCGCCTGAGCCACCATGCCCGGCGACAGATCGACGCCGATCATGTCCAGCCCGCGGTCGGCCAAATAGCGGGCGACGTGGCCCGGCCCGCAGCCCATATCGCAGACCACGCCCCGGCCGCGCAACCGCTCAGCGAATCGTTCGAGAAAGGCGCGGTCAAACGGTTTGCCGTCCAACTCGTGATAAATGCGCCGGACGTACTCATCGGCGATGCGGTCGTAGCTATTTTGGGTGTCGGTTCGTTTTTGGGACATTTTGTAGTTAGTGGACAGCGGATAGTGGTCAGTGGTCTGTGGTCTGTGGTCAGATGGCACAGTGAACCACAGAATGCTGCTGTCCGCATCCTACGAACCGCTCTCCACCCGGTTCTGCAAAGCCACCGCCCCGGTCACCAGATCGAGCCACCACACTTCCTGCACCGAGTAGGCTCCGTCGCCGCCCTCGGCCCGGAACTCGACGGTGCGGGCATCGATAAAGCGGAATGAATCGATCACCAGGGCGCTAAGGGTCGGTTCGTCGGGCCAGCGGGCCACGTAGCGCGTCGCCGGATCGGCCGTGGCGTCGAACGACGGCTCGACAAAGAAGAAGCATGGCGAAGAGGTGTAGAGGGAACCGCACGTCTCGTCGGATGTGCAGCGTTGTGGCGCTTCAGGACTGCCGCAGTCGGCCGCGGCCCGCTCGGTGGCCGTGATCAGCGTGTAGGGTGCGAACGGGTTGCGGGCCACGGCCACCACCCGGTAGGGCGCATCGACAAAGGCGCGGATGAGTGCCAGCGCGCCGCCCTCGACCGGCGTCACCGGAGTGGGCGTGGGGACGGGCGTGTCCGTCGGCGCGGCGGTGGGCGGCGGGGCGGCCGTGTCCGTAGGCAGGGGAGATGATACGGTCGGCGGCGAAGCAGGCGGCGCATCGTCGCAGGCGGCCAGCGCGGCCACAAGCCCCAATGCAAGTCCCAGCAATAGCCTACCTTTGGCTCTCATCGTTCTTCTTCTGAATGAGCCACAGCCGCTACGGTTTAGTAAAAATCCGTCTATTCCGTATCAATCCGTAGCCAATTCTTCTACCAATGAATCCGCGGGCCGGGCCAGGGTGAACCGGCGCGCGGCCCGCGGGTAACAGGCCGCCCGGTATTAGGGTGTCGGCCTGGAAGGAAAGACGGGTTGATTCTAAATAAAAAACCGGGTTTCGGCTAGAAACCCGGTTTTTGATTGTTAGGCGGCTTCGTACTCGCCTTCGACGATATCCTCATCGCGGCCGTTGGCGTGGGGCGCTTCCGGCGCCTCGCCCTGTTGGCGATACAGTTGCTCACCCAACGACATGGCCGTCTGCTGCACGCTCTCGGTCAGGCGGCGGATGCGCTCGGTGTCTTCGCCGGCCATCGCCTGGCGCAGTTCGGCAATCGACCCATCAAGCTGCTGCCGCGCGCCGGCCGGGGCGCTGCCGTTCATCTCGCCCAGGCTCTTCTCGGTCTGGTANNGTCGTCGCCGGCATGGCTCTCGGCCTCGCGCACCATGCGCTGGATGTCGCTCTCGTTCAGGTTCGTGCTGGCGGTGATCGTCACCTGCTGGCTGCGCCCCGTGGCCCGATCCTTGGCGGTCACGTTCAGGATGCCGTTGGCGTCGATGTCGAACGTCACCTCGACCTGCGGGATGCCGCGCGGCGCGGGCGGCAAGCCTTCCAGCCGGAAGACGCCCAGCGCGTTGTTGTCGGCGGCCATCGGCCGTTCGCCCTGCAA
>CXWJ01002722.1_pt1 | contig 17650 bp, 18 predicted proteins | sample 590841 | NCBI WGS metagenome assembly CXWJ01 (sample SAMEA3498367, study PRJEB10139) | wastewater metagenome | biome: wastewater treatment plant; material: activated sludge | place: Austria | collected 2015-01-21 | reverse complement strand
GTCCACGTGGTTGTCCCCGCGGCGGAGTCCATCTGCCGCGTGCTGGTGTGGAGGAACCCAAGAGTCGCTGGCGGGGCCGCGGACGCAGCAGAATACGCGCCACCCTGCAGCGCCGCCTGCCGCACCTGGCTGTTGCGGGACACCACTGACCCTGGGTAGAGGACCGGCTTCTGCGCCATCTCACAGTCCTCCTGCGGGGCCGCAGCCACCAGCAATGCAAAGAGCCATGTCTTCATCCCATCCTCGCAAACGGCGTGGCCTCAATTTCAACCGCGTCCAGTGACCAGCCGTTCGGGTTCGCGTCCTTGAACTGCATCTGGATGAAGCGCCCCATGACCTCGTAGGACTGCGGCGGGCCGGACGCCATCTCCCGGTTCACCGCGAACGTGGTGTTGGCCGCGAACTCATCCACCGCCGTCTCCCCGTAGAACCCGTTGGGGTCCGAGTCTGACGCCGTGGACGGGCTGGTGGTTTGCTTGTCACTGGTGAGCCCGTCCGGCCACACGCTCATGGTGTATGACGCGTTGTTCACCGTCTTGCTCACCGGCGTCACCCACCGCAGCAGGTATTTCTGCGCGGTCCCCAGGTTCACCCGATGGGTTACACCATCTGACGTCACCGCCGTGGCGCCGTCATAGAACCCCACGTCCATCTCCCACAGGCAGCCGTAGCGGTCCCCCAGCAGGAACCGCGGCGTGGACCTGGAGTCGTCACGCGTCACCGCCGTTGCGTTGAACCCTTCGTCAACCTCCGGGTCATACGCGCCCTGGGGCCAGAAGCGCGCGCCGCCGTCCTCAATGTTCACGTAGAGCGCCGCGTTGCACACCCACTGCGGTGCGTTCGGCGCCGGGTAGAACAGGCGGTACTGGTTCAGCGTTGGGTTCCACAGGCCAATGGCGCGCTCCGGTGCACTGCTCCACCCGCCAGAGAAGAAGCCGTCAATGCGCCGGGACAGCTTGGTCACCGCGTTCCCGTCAAAGCGGTAGATGCCATCCTCCGCCAGGAAGTAGGCCACATCCCCGGCCACTGCCACGCTGCGCGGCGCAATGCAGCCGGCATTCCCCGGGAGGCGAAACGCGGTGTAGCTGTCCTCGCCACCGTCGGACTGCGCCACCCAGATGCTGTCCCGCTTGAACACCGCCAGCACGCCGCCCACCGCCGCCAGCGCAGTCACCGGGCCGCGGTCATCCCCGATGAACAGCTCGTTGTCGTTGGGCCACACGTCCTTGTAGAAGGCCGGGCTGGACCACACCACCGCCTGCCCGTTCGCCGTGAAGATGCGGTCATCATAAACCGCCGCCACGTCTCCCGGCGGGATGACGCTGCGCAGCCCACCGATGACGCTCTCGTATCCCGTGTCCGTGGCCACGTCGTCAGCGGCGAGGCTGTAGATTTCTCCGTTGTTCGCGCTCACCGTGTAGAACCACGTGTGCCCCTCCACGTAGCCGATCACCCGGTCGGTGGTGCTGTCGTAGTAGGCCCACACACGCGTGTTGTCGTCGAACATCTTGCTGGTTCCGTCCGGCTCCAGCCCGTCCGACGCGGTGAGCGTGGTGGAGTCCAGCACGTATTTCAGCGTGGTCTGGCTGTTGAGGTAGACCACGAACCGGTGAGGCGTCCCGCGCCGGTCCTGGAACGCCAGCACGCACAGGATGGGGTGCTCCGCCGACGTGAAGTAACTGGCACTGGCGTCTGACTGCCCCGCCGCCGCCTGGTTGCTGGCCAGGCACTGAACGCGGAACCAATACTTGCTCTGCCCGTTGATGGTCTTCAGCGCGTGGTCAGACTGCTGCTTCACGCGGATCATCACCTGGTTGCCGCGCGCAGAACTTCCACCGGCGCCGGCAATGTCATACGGGCAGTAGGGCGCCAGCAGGTGGGACGTGCGCCCGGAGTCATACTGCTTGAGGAAGATGTCCGCCGCGCCCACCGTGGTCCACGTGCTGCCGTTCCAATACCCAACGCTGATGATCTTCTTGTGCTCCGTCAGCGTGTAGGGCCAGCCCGTGTCCGTGTTCATCTCAGCCACGCCGTAGATGATGGCCTGGATGTGCTTGCTGTCACCGCCGTAGTAGAGGTGCGTGCTGGACGCGCCCGGGGACATGGCGCCGGTCCCGACCGACGCCGGCTCCGTCGTTGTGCCCCAGCCGGTGTAGACCCCGGACGCAGTGTAGCTCCCGTAGGAGGCCAGGATCTTCATCCCGCCGCGCTTCCGCAGCAGTCCGTGCTCGTCAAACAGGTTGATGCAAGACGCAAAGTCTCCCGGCCCCGCCTCCATTGGCGTGGTGACCAAACCGCCAATGAACCGGGAGGGCTTTGCAGCTGGCATCTCTCATCCCTTGAGGGCAGTGGCCACGGCGGCCTTGGTCTTCTCGTCCTTCTGACCCACGCGTTGCAGCTTCGCAATTTCCGCGCGCAACGCTTCGATGGTGGCGTCCTTCACCTCCACCGCGCTGGTCAGGGCTTCCAGTTCCTTGGCTGCGGCCACGCGGTTGCCAGCCAGGTTCAGCGCGCCCGCGCTTTCTTCGCTCACATCCACCAGCAGTTCGCTGATGCCCACGAACGCTTTGGCCACCTTGCCGGGCACGGACACTTCCCACGCCGGCCCGGTCAGCGGGTCACGCCCGGAGAACTTGAACTTGGCAACGTCCGCGTCCACGTCCGCCTGGCTGCCCAGGAACAAGACGGTGAACCCGCCGGCGGAGTTCTTGATGGTGTCCACCACGCCGCGGTCATCATGGACCTCGTCACCGGGCCCAAGGGCCAGAGGCTTGCCACCAGGGGCAATGCCGGGGCACGCGCTGGGGCTCACCTTGGCCTCAATGATGGACTGCGGCCGGCCGATGTAGCCCGTCTTGGACACGTTGCGCCAAATCTTCACCTTGCTCATCTGCTACCCCTTGGTTGTGTGGTCAGGTGGACCAGAAGTTGTTGGTGTTGTCCACGGTCTGGATGTGGTTGTCATTGCTGCGGCGTTCCACCAGCGTGATGAGGCGCTGCAACTGCGTGCGGTAGTCCGCCTCCAGACCGTCCGCCGGGTCATTGTTCTTGTGGCGCAGCTTGATGGCCGCCGAATAGGCGTAGATGTGGTGCCACGCGGAAGGGATCTCCGTCGGTGACGCGCTCCCGTTGGCCAGCGCGGACAGCTTCGGCAGGTAGAGGATGACCAGGCTGGTGTCCACCATGGGCATGGGGCGCAGGCGCAGGTTGGTGCCGGTGATGCAGAAGTAGACCGGCGTGCCGCTCTCACCCACGTTGGCAAACTCCGCCAGCCGGATGGGGTTCAGCGTGCGCTGTGACGCGCCAACGCTGGATGATGCCGGCGCGTAAATCTGCAGCACCTGCGTGTCCTGCGCAGCGGACGGCAGCGCCACCGCCGCCGTGTCCGCCGTGTACGTCATGGTGGTGCTGGCCGCCTGGCGGTCACCCAGCCAGTCAAACAACTCCGAGTAAATCTCCGCGCGTGATTCTTCCAACGCCTGGACAATCTCCGCGTTGGTGGGCCGGCCATTGTCATCTGCGGCGGTGGTGTTCGCCTTGTTGATGAGCTGCTTGACGCGCACCAGCAGTTCGTCACGGGTCATGGCATCCACTCCCGCCGGAACCGGTGGCTCTTGGCAATGGCTTCCGCGCGCGCCCAGTCAGCACGGTTCTTCGCTTCCAGCACGCGCAGTTCAGCGTTGACGTCTTCCTTGGTTTTGATGGGCACGCCCCGGCGCTCCGCACTTTTCTGAAACAGCCGCTTGACCATCTTGTCCTTGGTGAAATCCTCCGCAAACGCGCGCGCCTCATGGTGAGGGCGCATGGCGTCACGCTCGTTGATGTCGTTGAGAAACTTTGCGCGCCCGCTGCCGCCGCGCTTCATCACGTCGGACACGTTGAGTGCCCGCGTGACCCACGGCCCAATGCCTGTGGGGTTTCCGTATTCGCCGTCCAGGTGGAAAACGCTCACGTATTTCTTGGTGGAGACACCCACCGTGTGCCGTCCCACCTGGGAGTAACGAATCACGCTGACGCGCTGCCAGACCACCCAGCACCCCAGTCGCGTTTCGTCTTGTCCGTCTGGACCTTTGACCGTCCGGTTGCACGTGGGATCCCACCAGCAATGAAGATTCGCGTTGCGCGTTTCACGGCGCAGCGTCTGGAGGAAAACCCGGGGAGCAACAACACTCCCTGGCCTGGGTGCAATCCGGTAAGCCTGCATCACATCACCTCAGTTCACTGGTTGTTCTGGTCGCCCAGCAAGCCCACAATGTAGCCGTTGTGGCGCGGGGTCAGTGCAACCACGCCGGAGCAGTACCACTTCCACACCACGTTCCACATGTCCGTGTTGGGAATCTGGCGCAGCTTCAGGCCGTCATCCTGCATGATGCCGGGCTCCTTGTCCTCCAACATCAGGAGGCTGCCCTTGCGGATGCCGTACACGCGGTAGTGCGGTGCGAACGCGGACGGGAAGAACTTCATGCTGCCCGTGGTGCCCACGTTGTTCACTTCGGCACCGGACGCGCCCACGGTGGGCGTGAAACCCTTGCCCGGGTTCTGGTACCGGGCGGGGTTGTTGGTGGCAAAGTTGGTCATGGTGTTGAACGGTTCCAGGAACTTCCGGTACACGCCGTAGGATGTGTACCAGAAGTCAGGCTGCACGCCGGTCAGGTCATCCACCAGCATGTTCTCAATGAGCATGTTCAGCATGCCCACCGTGAGCGCGGTGGTGTTGGTGTTGGTGACCTTGTGGCTCTGCAGCACACGCTGTCCACTGACCGCCACGTTGCCGTAGTAGCTGGTGGAGTAGAGGCCATCCGAACCGTCCTGGATGGCGTCCATGATGCCCTGCGTGCCGTACAGCCCGTCTTCAAACTCGGACTGTGCGTCAATGGCGCCGTCCTGGCGCTCGCCGTGCGTGACCAGCAAGTCACCTTCCACAATGGTGGTGCTGCTGATGTCCTGCATGGTGAGCGTGGGCGTGGTTCCGTCCGCGCTCTTGCCGGTGATGCGGCGGCCCTTGTCGTTGGCGCCGGTGCGCAGCGCGCCGGTCGGGTTGGGCACGCCCGCGCTGGTGCGCGTGACAATGTCCACCACCATGCCTTCGCGGAAGAACCGGTTGCCGGCCCAGGGACGCGCCGTGGCCGCGGTGGAAGGCGCGTTGGCCGCCACCAGGGTCACGGTGTTGCTGGACGTGGATGACACCTCGCCCAGGATGCTCAGCTGGCCGCGCGCCCACTTGCTGGAGATCATTTCCGGGAACGCCTTGACGGTCTGCTCCATCACCATGGCGGACAGCTTCTCGTAGCCGCCGCTGCTGGTGGACGGCGCGTTGTCCATGGGGCCGGTGAACTCCACGCTGGAGTAGAGGAAGCGCCGCTTGAAGCGCATCTCCATGGTCAGCAGCGTGGCTGACTGGTCCTGCAGGGACGCGGACGGGTTCTGCCCGGGGAGGTAGCCGCCTTCCGTGCGGCCCTCCAGCCGGAAGTTGCCGCCAATGAGCTGGTCCACGCGGTAGTGTTTGCCGCTGACCTTGGCCTTCTTGACGTCAATGACCTTGCGTTCCGTGGAGCGCAGGTTGATGGCGTCCAACAGGACGGGATGGACCTCCTCAAAGAGGAGGTTCTGGATGGAACTGTCTGAAATCTGCTGCGTTGGGGTGGGCATAACGCTCCTCCTTCAGGTGGGAACTTCAGTTGTTTCCGTTCAGGCCGTACAGCTCCAGCATTTCCGGCGGGAACTTGGCCCCAGCGGCAATGGCTTTCCTGACGGAGTTGGCCCGGTCCTTCGGTTGGCCGTTGGACCGTGCAGACGTTGCGGCGGGGAGCGCACCCTTGCGCTGCTGGACGGCGGCGCGCTGCTGCTGCAGGGCTTCCACGGACTGCCCGCGGCGCGCTGCGTTCTGGGCCTGCTGTGACGGCGCGGCAAGGCCGAACTCGCTGGCCAGCATCTGGGCCGTCTGGGCCAGGGTGATGTTCGGGTTGGCCTCGGTCATGGCCTGGTGGATGGTGCGCAGGACTGCCTGGGCGCCACCCTTCTGGACCCACTGCATGCCCTGCTGGCGGGACAGCTGCGCCACCTCGGCCTGCATGCGGGCCTTGTGGGCCTCAATGTTGGACTGCATGCGGGCCTGCTCCAACTGCTGGGCCTGCTGCTGGACCATCTGTTCCAGGCGCTGCGTGTGCGTGCGGAACATCTGCTCCATGCGCTGCGTGGTCTGGCCCTGCTGCCAGGCCATGTCCTTGCGCTGGTAGTCCAGGAACTCCTCCACGCTGGCGCCGGGTCCCGGCGGGCGGGGGCGGGTGGACTCCACCGCGGCGCGTTGGCGCTCCTGGGCCGCCTGGGCCATCAGGTCGTTGAACCGCTGGTTCTGGGCCTGCTGGGCCTCAATGAGCTGGGCCATGTACGGGGGCGGCGCCTGCTGGGCCATGGCCTGCTGCAGCCGCTCCTGCACCATCTGCTCAATGTATTCCGGAGTCAGCTGCTGGTTCTGGACCGGCGGGGTTGCTTCGGCGCCGTCCACGGTGGGCGCGGTGCCATCATCCACTGCACCGTCCACGGGAGCGCCGTCCAAAGCCTGCGCACCACTGGCATCCTGGGCATCACCACCGCCGGCGTCCGGGGCGTCACCGCCACCGGTGTCTCCCTCGGGGGCGCTGTCACCACCGCCGGACAGCGCGTCTCCACCGCCGCCGCCGGACAGCGCGTCATCACCAATGGAGCACACGGACCCGGCCAACTGGAACAAACGGCTCTCACGCTCAAACATCTCTCACCCCTGTGGCGGGGACGCCAGGTCTGCGCTGGCCTCCACCGACTGTTGGTAGGCCGGCGCTGCCCCTGCTGGGGAAGGACCGGCGTTGTTGTACGGTTCCATCTGCGGATTCGCGGCGGCAGCGCCATCCAGGGACGCCTGCGGCTGCGCGTTGGGATCACTGGCCCCGGCCATCCCGTATTGCGCCGCGGCCTGCTGTTGCGCCATCTGGACGGCCACAGCCTCCTCGGCCTCCAGCATGGTGTGGACGTCCATGTGCTGGATGAGCCACGGGATGAGCGGGTCCTGCGGGTTGCGCACCTGCATGGATGCCAGCTTCTTGCCGTGGACTTCCTTGTGGCACGTGTGGTTCTGGTACTTCACCGGGTTGGGGATCATCCCGTCCCGAAGGAGCATGTCCTGCTCCAACTTCGCCAGGTCTTCGTGCGGCCGGCGCTCCTCATGCACCTTGCCGTATTCGCCAAACTCGGACAGGCGCAGGTACGTGGCCTGGTCAATGGCGCCCAGCTTGAACGCCTCGTTGAGCTCCTCCATCTTGGAGGCGCGGCTGCGGCCCACGTCACGCACCGCCTTGATCTTGACGTCGGTGGCCTCGCCCACGTTCTCCGTGCGGAAGGACATCACCTCCACGCCGGACGTCTCACCGCTGCGGCGGACCATTCGCCCGTCCGTGTAGAACAGGCGGCACAGGTCCAACGCGTATTTCATGGCCTTGTCCAGGCGCTCCGTGTGGTCCGCAATGACGGGCTTGAGCGGGCCCATGGCGCGCTCCTCCAGGAACGTCAACGCGCGCGCGCTGTCTGCGGACTGGCTCTGGCCGCGGGCAATCTCCGTGGCGCCGGACAGTTGCTCAATGAACATTTTGAGCACTTCCTGCATGCTCTCCGCGTCCTGCGGGTACGGGGCCAGCGCCACTTCCTTGGGTGCTGCGCCGCCGGGGAGCGCCTTGTAAACCAGGTGTCCCGTCTGGTCGTCCACGCGCATGCGGGACTGCTCCGGGTACATCATGCGCAGCTTTGCGCTCACCTTCGCGCGGGAGTGCTTGGCGGACAGGTGGTCATTGAACGCCACGATGAGCGGCAGCACCACGTCCAACGTGGACATGGGGTAGTAGACGCCCTGCGTGGCGTACATGGGGAAGTAGAAGAAGGGGGCAAACATCTCGTCGTGGAGGTAGGGGAGCGGACCTGCGCTCAACTCCACCTCGCCGGCGAAGACGGCAAAGACGCCCTGGGAATGTTTCTCCGTTGGCTTCCGGTAATATTCCACAATGCTCACGTACCGCTGGTCAGACGGCCGCATGAGGGACACCATGTTGGTGGTGTCGTAGCTGGACCACGCCGCGTCGGTGCGCGGCGCGTTCTCAAACACCTCGTAGGGAATGCCCAGGTGCTCGCCGTAGGTGCGCCACGCCGTCTCCGGGCTCATGCGGATGACGTGCGCCAGTTCCTCCGCCTCATCCGGGGACTGCGCGTCCGGGTCCGTCCAAATGTCATCCGGGTGGATCGGGATGAACCGCACGTCACCTTCCGGCTTCATGCCGGTGTAGCGGTTCACGTAGCCTGGCATCCCAGGGATGGGGCCGGTGGGCGTGTAGAGGGTCCCCTGGGCGCTGCACTGCGGGCACGCCGCCAGGATGCCGTTCTGCTGCACCGCGCCCTGGCCCTGGCACTGCGGGCACACCTGCGTGGACACAACGGGGTTGCGCTGCCCGGCGAGCGGGTCCCAGCACACCTTCATCCATCCGTGCCCGTAGATGTTGCACATGTTCAGGACGGACATGAACGCCTTGTTCATCCCGCCGTTTTCCAGGCACGCGTTGAGGAGGTCGCGCGCCACGTGCGCCCGGGCAATGTCCTCCTGGTCAATGGTCCGCGGCGCTGCCTCGGCGCTGGGCACGTAGTGCATGAGACCCGTGAGCGCGCGCACCACGTCAAACGCCAGGTTCACGTAGATGAAGTTTTGCCGGCGGTCAGGGTTCAGCCCAATGACGCGCGTGGTGTCCGGCAGCCGGCGATACCAGGGCCGCCCCAGGTACCAGTTCAGGTTGATGCGGTTGTCCAGCTCGCGCACCGTGCGGGCACCCTGGCGGGCACGCGTGAGCAAGGACTCCTTCATGGCGCGTGGATCCGCGCCCTGCAGGTACGCCTCGTCACGGCTGCCCATCCAGCGTTGTTCCGTCACCGGTGGGTCCCGTTCCCGCCCTCAAACGGCGTGTTGATGTCCCGTGCAAACTCTGCGCTCCACTCCTGGAAGGGTGGGCCGGCCATGTCCGCGCTGGGTTCGGGCTCCGCCGCGGGGGCCCTTTTGACGCGCTGCGGCGCATTCATCCGGACGGCGTGGTCTGAAACCAGGGCGGCGGCATCATGGTTTTCGCTGGCCAGAACCTTGAGGGACATGTCCCCCAGGACTGCCAAAACCTTGAATGTCGTCACAAGGTTGGCCAGAACCATGGCCACCAGACACGCCCCCAAGATGAAAACCGTGGCATCCATGCCCGCGTTGTAGACTTGCCTTGACCAAGGTGTCAAATATGGGCCCATGGCTGAAGGGCTCTCGCAGTTCCTGGACAACCTCCGCGGGGATGTGGCCGGCAGGCCCACCGGGCGCACCCGGGAGAAGAAGACGTTTGTGGGGATGGGCTGGAAGGAGGACGTCTTCCGGTTCCACGTGGCCCGCTGCCTCAAGATTGAGGACAAGAACACCGGCGCGGTGCTCCCCTGGGGCCCGCTGCTGGTGGAGAACCAGCCGCAAATGCGCCTGCTCTACATGCTCATGCAGGCGTTGCAGTCCGGCAACCCGGCCAGGTTCCTCATCCTGAAGAACCGCAAGGTGGGCATGTCCACGGCCATTGAAATGCTGATGCTCTCCATTGCCATGCAGTGCGCGGAGATCACGTGTGGCTTGATCGCCCACACCGACGAATCCACCGCCAAGCTGTTCTCCATGATCCGCAACGCGTATGAAAACCTCCCGGTGGACACGCGCCGGCAGCTCCCGCTGCGCATCAACAACGAGTCCAAGATCCAGTTCGGCAACAAGGAGCTGGAGAAAATCCAGGCCGGCGAGCTGGGGCACGTGGCCCGCATCCTGTCTCGCACCGCCGCCGGGTCCTACCCTTTCACCGGTGACACCGTCCGTGTTTTGCACATGTCAGAGTGTGCCAAGTTTGATAGCGTTGGAGACTTTGCCGCCCAGCAGCGGTTCATCCTCTCTGCGCTGGGCGCGGTGCCGAAGGTAGGCGGCAGCCTGGTCATCTGCGAATCCACCGCAAACGGGCAGCAGGGGTGGTTCTATGAGACGTGGCGCAAGGCCACCGAGAACATCTCCGTTGCCGGCGTGAACTGGATCCCAATTTTCATCCCGTGGATGGACGACCCCACGTGCCGCGCCTACGTGCCCGAGGGTTATGACTGGGACCGCTGGTACCCGGAGGACCGCGCCACCGAGTTGGAGCTCATCCGCAAATACAAGTGCGGCCTGGAGCAGCTGATGTTCCGGCGCAACGTCATTGAGACTGAAATGAACGGCGTGTTTGAACTCTTTGACCAGGAGTTCCCCACCACCGCGGAAGGCGCGTTCCTGGCGTCCGGGCGCCCAGCTGTGCCGCGGCGCTACATCAAGGCCATGGAGAGCAACATCTCCCATGACTACGAGCGGTACACCGCGCGCGTCGTTGACGGGTACCAGACCGCGCTCACCTTCACCGTGGAAGACCAATGACAAACGTGGTCCTGAAGAAGACCGGCGAAGGACGCAACAGCCGCGGCGAGATCACCGTCTGGGAACGCCCGCGGGAGGGGGCCGAATACATCATCGGCGCGGACGTCGCTCAGGGCGCAACCTTCGGCACCGCGAAGCGGGACGCGGACAAGTCCACCATCTGCGTGCTGCGCCGTGACGGGATGCTGGTCCACCACGTGGCGGAGGCGGTCTACCAGACGGAGAACTTCTCCTTTGGCCAGGTCATTGCCGCGCTGGGCCAGTGGTACAACAACGCGTGGGTGAACGTGGAACGCAACCTTGCCCACGGCGTGATTGCCGGTCTGCGCGTGGCGCAGTACCCGACGGAGCGGTGGTACATTCCACCCATCTCCGCGTCCACGGCTGAGAGCCAGGCCGGCAGCTACTTCTTCCACAAGAACGTGAGCACGCAGAAGGTGCTGTTGGACACGCTGCTGGCGTATATGGACCCGCACGCGCCGCGCCTGGTGATGCGTTCCGCCGCCACGCTGGCGGAGGTGGCCAGCCTGCAAATGGACGCCATGGGGAAGATTGACACCAACGGCAAGGACCTCACCATTGCGCTGTCCATGGCCATCATTGTGGACGCCACCACCGAGTTGGACATCCAGCGGGAGTTGCCGTCAGAGCGGCGCCCGCAGCATCCGCCGCACGGTGTGGACCCGGACATCTGGAGGGAGAAGCACGGCCTGAAGAAGCCCGTGCGGAACCAGGAATCCGACGAGGCCCCTGAATGGGAGGGCAGCCTCGACGGAGTCCCGGATTGGTCCGCGGTGGTGAACTAGGGAACAACCTCCGCGTGCGCTTCCACCGTCGCGCGCGCGGCGGCAGCATCCAGCGCGGATACGCTGGGGTCCTCTGGCATGGGCACCTCGCCCGTCACCGGGTCAAAGTCCTGGGCCGGGGCAATGCCCGCGTCCGCCAGTTCCGCCTTGGTCACCACGCGCGCGTCCTGGGCGCTCATGGGGAGCATCTTGCACAAGCGGCGCAACGCGGTCTTTTTCCACATCTCCGCGGTGTCTGTCACCCACGGCCCGCTGTTCCCGGAGCGGCTGCGGCTCTTGATGGCCTCAATGTCCACGCGGAGCATCACTTCAAACTGCACGCCGCCGTCCTTCAGTTTGCAGACGGCATACGCCGCGTACAGCTTCTTGGGGTCACGGACCTCGCCGGGGGTGTGCTTCACGTACGGGTCAAGGCCGTACTGGTATTCGAAGAGGTCCCCCTCGTAGACCACGCGGGCGTCAATGCTGACCACCTGGCCGCTGCGCCGGGCCAACTCCAAAAACCCCTTGTAGCCCGGCATGAACTGCACCTTGGAGACGCCGGACTTCTTGTCAAAGAAGGGCACCAGGTACCCGTGGCCCTGCACCCCGTCCACCTCCAGGCCCAGCGTGGAAGCCTCCACCAGCGAGGCCACCAGGCTGTTCTTCTCACAGTCCAGCAGCGCGGGGTTCCGCGTGCAGGCAATGAGCGCCGTCTGCATCATGCGGTTGGGGTCCAGCCCCTTGGGCAACGCTGCGCCCACCGCGCCCAGGTTGTTCTTCAGCAGGTCCTTCACGGAGACGTACTTCTGCTTCACGGTCAAAGCTGTTGACGTCGTCATCAGTTACCACCCCTTTCAAGAGTGCGGAGGGCCAGCCACAGGTCCTCCATGGTGTAGAAGGCGCCGGCTTCCAGCACGCCGCCCAGTTTTGAAATGCGCGCGCAGAGTCCAACACGCAACGCGTGCTCCTGCGCCTTGCGGACCTTCCACTCCTGGTCAGGCGTCATTGGCGCCCTCCTTCTTTGCACGGTCCTGGTTGGTGGAAAAACGGCGGTAGCTGGTCGCCTTCACCGTGTATTCTTCCTTCACCACCAGCGGGTTGGAGAACCGCACGTCGGTCCCCGTGATCACGGCGCTCGCCGCGTCGCCCATGGCCACCTGCAGTTTGGCCTTGATGACGTCCACCTTCTTCTCCCGCTCCTTGATCTCCCGGTTGAGCAGGATGCGCTCATGGTGCAACTCCAGGAACTCACCGCCCAGCTCCACCACCTTGCCGGGGTCCACGGTGAGCAGGCTCTTGGCGTAGGCCGCCATCTCCTCGTCATTGGCCGGGTCCGGCAGCGGCACCTTGCCAGCCTTGATGCTCTCCCAGAAGGCCCTCTCCTTGTCCAGCATGGTGGCCTGGAACTTGTCGTGTTTCTCCACCACGTACCACTGGACCTGCACACCGGCGAACAGGCACGCAATCACCGCCCAGTCCAGACCGGCCACGAACATCTCATGCTGGATTTGCGCGAGGTAGCCGATGGGCGGGCTTTCCCACGCCGTCACGCTGTAGTCCTTCTTGATCTGCAGTACGCCATGCCCGGGGCGGTCGTCGGAACGCACGGTGCCGTCCGGGCTGTACGCCATGAAGCGGTGCTCATCATGGACGCACATGGTCCACGGCCCGGAGTAGTCCACCAGCATCCCGCTTTTCTGGCGGAACTTGTCACGGATGAGCGGTTCAAGGAGGTGGCCCCACTCCATGGCCTCGTTGTTCACGTCACGCGGCCGAATCCCGAGCTTTTCAATGGCCAGGTCCTGGCGCGTGCGGCGCGGGTCCAGGCACATCACCGCGGGAGCGTCACTCCCGCCAATGTGATTGCCCCGGCCCTCCAGCCACTCTTTCTCCCCGGCGTAGTTGTAAATGGTGACCATGTTGTCTCCTCGATACCAACGCTGCGCGCGCTGTGCCGGCGGCGGTTTGATTTTCGGCGGCGGCAAAACAGGGGTAACACAACCGTTGACACAGCGCAAGCATTTGTGTAGACGTTTCTCAGGAGGAATCTACCCGTGAAGAAAAAGCGCACACCGTACAGCCCCGGATCCCTGATGGACCCCACCCTGGCCGCCGCAATCAAGGCGGCACGTGAGGCCAAGGGACTCACGCAGAAGCAGCTGGCCGCCCTGGTGGGCGTGTCCACCGCCACCGCGTCTCTCTGGGAAGAAGGCCGCCGCGGGATCTCCACGTTCCACGCGCTCATGGTGTCCCGCGTGCTGGGCGTGGAGATCACCATGGAGTCCACCCTGTCCGCGTCCCAGCAGAAGAAGCTGGCGAACGCGCCCACGGTGAATGGATGACCAGCACTTTTTATGATGACGGCATGGCACGCATCATCCTTGGTGACGCGCTGGCAGAACTCCCGCTCCTGCGGACAGACAGAGAACGAACCGTGATCATCACCGATCCCGTATGGCCAAACTGTCCACCAGGGATGTTTTCCGTAGAGAACCCTCTAGACCTATTCCGAGCCGCAGCCCTGCATTTTACTCGACTTGCCCGGAGGGTTGTCGTCATCCTTGGGTGTGACTCTGACCCTCGGTTTTTGTCGGCCATCCCCATGGAACTGCGTTTTGTGAGAGTCATTCACCTCCGCTACGCGTTGCCCTCTAACAAGGGGACCATCCTGAACGGCGGTGACGTCGGGTACGTTTTTGGGGACCACAGGGCTAGTCCTGGGCGAACATTGTTGCCCGGAGAAACCATATCGGCGGTGAGCACCCGGAACACAGCGCGCCGGCACCCGTGCCCACGGAATAAGGACCACATGCGGTGGGTGGTCGGAACTTTTTCCACTGAGGAAGACACGGTTTTGGACCCGTTCTGTGGTTCTGGAACCACGCTAGAGGCGGCGAAAGCGTCCGGGCGGAAAAGCATCGGGATCGAGATAGTCCCGGATTATTGCGCCATGGCGGTGGAGCGGTTGAGGCAGGAAACCCTCTGGTTGGGCGCGCGTCCATGACCTCTCTCCACCCCTTCCAGGCAGAAGCCGCGCGCCGGGCGTTCAACGCCACGGTCCGGCACCTGTGCGTCTCCCCCACCGGCACCGGCAAGAGCCTCATCATCGCCGGCGTGGTCAGCCTGGCGCGTGGCCGCGGTGACCGCGTGCTTGTGCTGGTCCACCGCAAGGAACTGCTGCAGCAAACGGTGGCGCGTTTGGCGGAGTTTGGGTTCACCGACGTTGCTGTCATGGCGCCGGGGCAGAAGGACATCAAGCCCCTCACCGTGGGGATGGCCCAGACCGCGCGCCGGCGGTTCGCCCGCCTGGATGAGCACTTTGATTTTGTGATCCTGGATGAGGCCCACCGGGATGAGTTCAAAGTTGTCCACCAGGCTCCACCCAAGCGGCTGGTGGGCTTCACCGCCACGCCGGTGCGCGGGGACCGACCGCTCAAGGACTGGTTCGATGAACTCCGCGTGGCCATCACGTACCCCGCCGCCATTGAGAAGGGCTACATCGTCCGCGCGCGTGTCTACGCCCCGTCCATCCCAACGCTCACCGGGCTGAAGACCGCGCGAGGGGACTACGAGGAGGAGGAACTGGCGCGGCGCATGATGTCCGCCGGGCTGGTGGGTGACGTCTCCAGGAACTGGGCCGCCGTGGCGAGCCAGGACAAAACCATTGTGTTCGCCGTGAATATCATGCACGCGCGCGCCATCCAGGAAAGTTTCAAGTCCATCGGCGTGGAGGCCGGGCTCATCACCGGCCAGACGCTGGACGCCGAGCGCGCGATCACCCTGCAGCGGTTCCGCACCGGCAGCATCCGCGTGCTGGTCAACGTGGCGGTGTTCATTGAAGGGCTGGACGTGGCGGACGCCAGCTGCGTGATTGTGGCCCGGCCCACCAAGAGCCTGTCCTTCTGGATGCAAATGGCCGGACGTGGCTGCCGCGCGTTCCCTGGCAAATCCTCCTACCGCGTGATGGACCACGGGGCGAACGTGTTCATCCACGGCTCACCGTCGGATGACCGCGGATGGTCCCTGGATGGGGAACGCCTGGCCGCGCAGAAGAAACGCGCCAGCGCACTGCGTTATTGCAAGGGCTGCTTCTACGTCTTCGCCGGCGGAGAACGCTGTCCCAACTGCTTTGCCGCCCAGGTGGCCAAAGAAGTGCGCATGAAGGACGGCGTGCTGGAGGAGGTGAAGCCCGAGGCGTACAAGCCCATGGAGGGTTTCATCAACGCCTACGAGAAGGGCAGGCGCCGCGCGTTTGCAGAAGGCAACGCGAAGGGGCTCAAGGGCCAGGCGCTCTTTGTGTTCGTCAACCGTGCGCTCACGGAGACGGTGGCCATCCAGCGCCGCTCCGGGCAACTCATCATTCCGAAAAACCCGCTGCTGCTGTTTTGACCGATTGGAGCCACGCCAATGAGGCTGACCATTTGTTTCATGGAACCGACGCTGAAACACCTGGAGTGCCCGCATTGCCGGTGCCAGGTCGGCACGTGGCGCGCTTTTGTTTTCTCCGGGACGCCCGGGAGAAACAAAACGCACAAAGCGCGTGGAGATGATTGGGTGAGAGCGCCCGGGACGGTCAGACGCATGAAGGGTGCCAGCACATGGTGCGTCGGCGTCGGCAAGACTAAAACCGAGGCCATTGCGGACTTGCGCCGCAAGTGGCGCAACGTGCGCCCGGTGCTGGACACCGACCTCTGACCGTTGTCCTTCCACACCATGGAACCGTGTGATACCCACGGGCCCCCATGGCGTACCTCCACACCAAACTCTGCAACCTGGTCATCAAGACCATCCAGAGACGCCTAGGCAACGACGTGAGGATCTTCAAACGCCACCTTGGCTTGGTTTACACCTTGAACGGACAACCCATGAAACTGGGCGTCACTGGGCAGTTTGACGTCTGGGGCTACGTGGCGAGCCGCCCACGGGCGGTGCCGTTTGAAATTGAGATAAAAGTTGGGGATGACGATGTTCGCAAGGGGCAAGAAGCGTGGAGTGCCACCATGGAGCATCTGGGGGTGCCCGTGATGGTTCTTCACGCCGCGAATGAAGAAGCGTTCCGCGAGGCTGCGCAGGATGCAGCCGCGTGGGTCACAGGACTGAAGACCGCGCCAGGGATGGTGCGGGCAACCAATAACCTTGACGGGGGCGTCAATGGCAATCGGGATGGTGGATGAGGATGAACAAGGGCGGGCACTTCCAAAAGTCATCGAGGGCATACCCCTCAACATCGACGGGCACCGCACCTGGTTTGACGGCGACGTCCTGATTGACGGGACCGTTGCAGTTGACAACGTGCTGCAGCGGGATGACGGCTCATTCTGCCTGTCCGTCACCGTGCGGCGCCCGCTCTCCGACGACACCGTGGACGTGTTCCCCGGGCTGGTCATGGAGCACGGCATCCTGGAGAACCACCGGCACCTCAACACGTGGTTCGGCCAGAACTCCAACACGCGCGCGTCCTTCAAGGACAAGAGCCCGGCGCTGCAGACATTCAAGCTGTGGATGTTTGCACAGCCGCGCGCGGAGGCCCGCGTCCAGGACATCAGCGTCATGGGCTACAATGAGCGCCTGGACACGTTCTTCGGCATGGATACGTTTGTGGACCGCACCGGCGTGGGCAAATGGATGGATCCCTACAGCACCGCGTACACGTCCAAGGGCGCGCTCAACGTGCGCCGCGGCACACGCACCATGCGCATGGCGCCCATCTTTGACGCCGTGGAGCCACCACCGGAGCGCCCGCGTGAAGCCTGGGCCATGGCCGCGCAGCGCATGCTGGCCGCGTGGCATGACAACCTGGGCGTCCACATGGGGGCCCTGGCCTTTGGCTGGATGCACGCCGCCGTGTGGCGCCACGCGTTGGTCAAGAAGGAGCGGAACTTCCCGCACCTCTACCTCACCGGGCGCTTCCAGACCGGCAAAGACACCATGGCGGCCGCGCTCAACCGTGCGTTCGGTGTCTCCCCGCACGCGGTGACCAACGCGGGGAAAACCACCACGGAGAAGTGGGTGCGCAACGCGCTGGGGGACATTGGCAACTGGCCGCTGTGGCTCAACGAGCTGCGCAACACGCCGGACTTCCTCCCCCTCTGCAGCGTCATCCGCACGGCCTACGACCTCCAGGGTTCCGCGGTGCTCAACAAACACCAGATTGAGGTGGAGTTTCCCAACAGGCGCCCGCTGCTCCTCGTCGGTGAATCACTGCTGGGCGGGGACGCGGAACACTCCCGCTACCTCATCCTGCCGCTGCGCCCACCGAAGCTCCCCGGCGCCATTGTGCGCGTGGAGACGGCAGCATCAGAGTGCGCCGGTCTGCTCCCTCACATCCTGCATGACCGGGCCATCGGGAAGGAGATGCAGGACTGTTACGACCACTTCCTCC
>CXWJ01000422.1_pt1 | contig 17662 bp, 14 predicted proteins | sample 590841 | NCBI WGS metagenome assembly CXWJ01 (sample SAMEA3498367, study PRJEB10139) | wastewater metagenome | biome: wastewater treatment plant; material: activated sludge | place: Austria | collected 2015-01-21 | reverse complement strand
GCGAACGCCTGTGCAACCCCGAGCGGCGCGTCGTGCAGATATTCCGGCAAATATTGAGGCACGGCCTCAACCTTGTTGTCGACAAGCGCCGCATCGCCGCCGGGCTTCCTCAGCGCATGCAGCGAGAACGCCAATCCGCGCGCCTCCAAGCCTTGAAGCTCACGCGCGACAAACGTCTCCGACAGCCGCGGAAATCCCTTCACCACAATGGCAAGCTTGGGGTTCATCACCCGCGTGCCGCCGTCTGCCCGAACCACACGCCGCAACGCTCCACGATGCACGAAAGTCCGTCGAGCAAGCCTGGTGTAGCCGAACGCGACGGAAGCGCTTGGCCGGGCAAANNGCCTCGGCGCGGATAGTCTGCTCCAGCCGCGGCGTATGCCGAGGCACCAACAACGCGCGCTTGTCGAACGAGAGGATTTCGCAGAACGTATTGTAGCCGCCCATGGAAGCGACCGCGAGGCATTCGGCCATCAAATGCTCCATCCGCGGCTCGAACGTGAGCATGTTGACCTCCGGAAGTGCCGCAGCCCGCTGTTCGAAGTTCGAACGCATTTCCGCACGCATGAATGGCCCCGGAACGATAAGCGCTGGCGCCAATCTGCGGGCATTGTGCTCGTAGGCGCGCAACACCCAATCGATCAGGAGCTCGCCGTCGCCGCCGCCGCCGGCGGTGACGAGAATCCGCTGCGCAATATCGGCAACCGAAGCCGCCGGCATCGCGGCTGGACGAGTCCGCCGCAAATAGCCCGTGAACGTGGTCTTGGCGCCGACCGCCGGGGAAAGGCCAAGCCCTGCCAAGGGGTCATAGATCGCCTTTTGTCCGTAGACCCACAGGTCGTCGTAGAGCTGCTCAATCGCCGGTATCACGCGCTTGCGCTGCCATTCGGCGGCAAGCGCCTCTGGCTCGTCGAGAACGTCCCGCAAACCCAAGACGAGCCGCGTGCCTCGCGCTTTCAGCTTTTCCAGCGTGCCTTCCAGTTCGCCCCTAAGCCCGAGTGCCTCCTTGTCCACGATGAAGAGGTCCGGAGAAAACTGCAACGCCGTTTCGCCGATCAGCGACGAGCGAAGCGATGTCGTCTCCTGAATCGACCCGTGTTCTGCCAGCGGCACGTAATCGCCGTTTCTGAGCTTGATGATGCCGGGCACCCGCACGAAATCGACACGCGTCTTGAAGTCGAAGCTGCCGATGATCGGCGAGCCCGACACGATGAGCACCTTAAGCTTCGGAAACGCCTCCGCCAGCGCGTGCGCGATCGTCCGGCAGCGGCGAATGTGCCCAAGCCCGAAACTGTCGTGGCTGTAGATCAGAACCCGGCCGTGCGACTGGCGAATGGTTAAACCTCGACGCGTAAGAGTCCTGAATTTTGCACGGGCAGAGGCGCCGCGAAAGGGCGTGGCGTTGTTAAACCTTTCTCTCTAGCTTAAGCACGAATCCGGCACCTTGGCATGGCCACGCATCAGTCGCTCTACAAGTACATCTGGCAGCACTCCCGCCGCGATCAGCTGATCCTGCTCGCGATCGCGCTGGCGGCGCAGCCGTTCTACTTCCTGACGCTGACGCTACCCAAACTGATTATCAACGGCCCAATAACCGGGCCGCAAAACGGCTCGGCCTTCACGACGCCGGATGCAACCGAAGATTTCCTGCGGATCGTCTTCGGCCTCCCCGAATGGCTGGGCGGCCAATGGGTGATCTCTCAGGGCTTCGCGTTGGAGCGGATGCCCTACCTCGTGGCGCTTTCCTTCGCCTTCTTGGCGCTCGTGGGCTTCAATGGATTTCTGAAGTACCTCATCAACACGATGAAAGGCCGCCTGGGCGAGCGTCTATTGCGCCGCCTGCGCTACGACCTGATCGACCGTGTCCTTCGCTTTCCGCCGTCGCACCTGCGCAAGGCGAAACAAGCCGAAATCGCCTCAATGGTGAAGGACGAGGTGGAGCCCTTAGGGGGCTTCTCGGGCGACGCCGTCGTGTGGCCTGCGTTCCTGGCCGGGCAGGCCACGACCGCCCTCATCTTCATCCTAGTGCAGAATTTCTGGCTCGGCCTCATTGCGGGCGTAGTCGTCTTCGGCCAGGCGATCATTATCCCGCGATTACGCAAGCCCATTCTGCAGCTTGGCAAGCAGCGTCAGTTGCAGGCGCGCGAACTCGCCGGCCGGGTCGGCGAAATCGTGGATGGCGGCCCCGACATCCGCGTGCACGGCACTTCGAATTGGGAGCGCGCCGAAATGGTGCGCCGCTTGGGTCGCATCTTCGATATCCGTTTCGAACTCTATCAACGCAAGTACTTCGTCAAATCGCTGAACAACTTCATCGCTCAGCTGACGCCGTTCATCTTCTACCTGGTTGGCGGGTACTTTCTGATCGTCGAACAGACCCTCGACGTCGGTCAACTCGTTGCCGTCATCGTCGCTTACAAGGACCTCCCCGGACCGATCAAGGAACTAATCGACTGGGACCTCCAGCGTCAGGATGTCGAAATCAAGTTCAATCAGGTGATGGACCAATTCCATCCCGATGGCATGACGTTGCCTGAATTGCAGAGTGCAACCACCGTGCCGGTTGCCTTCGTCGATCCGATCGAGATCAAGAACGTGACCGCGCTCGACGATGCGGGGTTCACACTGCTTGACGACGTAGATGTGACGCTGTCGCTCGACCAAACGGTCGCGATCGTCGGGCCCGCGGGCTCGGGTAAGGAAGCCTTTGGGCAGCTCTTTGCGCGCCAAGTCACGGTAAAAGGCGGCACTGTAAAGACCGGCGAAACGGACGTACTCTCCGTGTCCGAAGGCGCCGCCGGCCGAACGCTTGGCTACACCGGGCCGGATGCCTACTTCTTCCCGCTGACCGTAAAGGAAAATCTGCTCTACGGCTTGAAACTCGCAACGCATTCGGGCCCCGTGGCGGAGCGCCGCTTCCGCGAGGCCGACCGTGCCGGCAATCCGATCTACGACGCGGATGCGGACTGGCTCGACTACGATGCTCTCGGCACGCGCGATCCGAAAGCAATTCTCGATCGATTGATCGACGTCCTCTCGATGGTCCAGCTTGAAAACGACATCTATCAATTCGGCCTACAATCGCGGATCGACCCGAAGCAAAACGCCGCTGCTGCAGGACGCATCGTCGAAGCCCGGCTTGCCTTGCACAAGCGCTTGAATGCCCCCGAATACGCGAGCCTCGTCGAACGCTTCGATTCCGCCGCCTACAATCGCAACGCTTCGATTGCGGAGAACATCTTGTTCGGCGCCAGCACTGATCCGCTGCTGCAGCCGCATAACCTGCCGGTTCTGGCGCACTTCCGCCGTGTTGCCGCCGAAGAGCATCTGGACAAGCATCTGGTCGACATGGGCCTGTCGATCGCCGAGACGATGCTGGAACTGTTCCGCGACTTCCCGCCCGACCACCCCTTCTTCGACGAATTCAGCTTCATTCCGGCCAACGAACTGCCCGCCTACCAGCAGATCATGAAGCGGGCGAAGATGACGGAGCTTTCCTACGAGGACCGATCCCGTCTCTCGGTTCTGCCCATGCGCTACGTGGAAGCACGACACCGCTTGGGGTTGATAACACCGGAAATCCGCGAACGATTGCTGGCGACCCGCCGCACGTTCGCCGAAACGCTGCCCGCCGACTTGGCCGCGCGCATCTCGTTCTACCAGGAAGACAAGTACATCGGCCCGGCCTCGATCCAGGACAATATCCTACTCGGCCGCGTGTCGTACGGAACGGCGCGTGCGCAGGAGCGTGTGAATGCGCTCGTACGCGAAATCCTGGACCAACTCGACGTCCGCGATTTGATCATCGAAGAGGGTCTGAGCTTCAATGTCGGCGCCTCTGGTAAGCGCTTGACGACGGCGCAGCGTCAAAAGCTCGGCCTTGCTCGCGCGCTGGTCAAGGAACCGCAAATGCTGATCGTGAACAGCGCGCTCGCAAACCTCGACGACCAGCAAAAAACGTCGATCGTCGATCGCGTGCTCGCCCACCGCAAGGGCAAAGCGACGTTGTGGGTCCTGACGAAGGTCGATCTCGCCGGCCGCTTTGACCGCGTCCTGCATTTCGATCACGGCAAACTGACCGCGGACAATGCGCAAACCGGCGCACGCGAGGCGGCGCAATGACGAACGTGGAGTAGCCTCATGAGTATCCAGAACGAAGTCGAACTCCTGCGCCGCGTCCCGCTGTTCGCGAACATCGACACCTCTCGCCTGAAGCTGTTGGCTTTCACCAGCGAGCGCCTATCGTTCGACGCCGGCGCAGTGCTGTTCCGCGAGGGCGACCGCGGCGAAAGTGCCTACCTGATCCTAAGCGGCAAGGTAGACGTCGTGGTGAACTCGCCGAAGGGCGAAGTCGTGGTCGCGCATGTGAGTGCGAACAACATCGTCGGCGAAATGGCCCTGCTCTGTGAAATGCCGCGCACAGCGACGATCGTCGCCACCGAACCGCTCGATACGCTCAGGATCAAGAAGGACCAGTTTCTTCAAATGCTGCGCGACATTCCACAAATGCCGCTCGAAATCATGCGCGAACTGGCCGTGCGCCTGAACAATGTCAACAAGGAACTCTCGGCCGCCCACGCCAAGCTCCGCGCTGCAGGCCTCGAATAATGCCGATCGACCGCACCCATCCCGAGAACTATCCGCCGAACATCCAGGCGGTCCTCAAGCGCCGCGCAGAGGCGTCGGCCGTGCTCGGCCAGGAGGTGCTGGATGTCGATGCGGAGAAAGGCGTCGTCCGCGTCGCCTACGACACGACCCAAACGCTCGCCAATCGCTACGGCGCCATTCACGGCGGCATGACTGCCGCGATGATGGACGACGTGATCGCCTTGGCGGCGGGACTCACGATCGAATGGGGCCAAATCACGCCGACGCTCGAAATGAAGGTGAGCTACCTTGCCCAAGGTAAACCCGGCATCCGCCTCATTGCCGAAGCCCGCACCGTCCGCCGCGGTGGCACGGTCATCTTCCTCGAGGCCGACCTGAAGGACGAGGCGGGCAAACTGATCGCCACCGCCTCATCGACGGTGATGATCGCGCAGGTGAAGCGGCCTTAGCGCCTAGACCTCGATCTCCGCCACCACCGGCACATGGTCCGATGGCCGCTTCCAATCCCGCGCCTCGCGCAGAATGGTGTGCGTCTTCACTGCGCCCTTCAGTGCGGGGCTCACCCACATATGGTCGAGCCTGCGTCCGCGGTCGGATTTCTTCCAGTCCTGATTGCGATAGCTCCACCAGCTATAGATCTTCTGATCCACCGGCACGAACGATCGCGTTACGTCGATCCAATCGTGCGCTGCGTAAGCAGCCGCCATCCGCTCGGTCTCGGGCGGCGTATGGCTGACGACGTTCAAAAGCTGCTTGTGGCTCCACACATCGTGCTCGAACGGCGCCACGTTCAGATCGCCGACGATTATGCGCTCGGCCGACCGCTTGTTCTTCATCCTCTCGAAGGAAGCCGTCATTTCCTCGAGGAACTGAAGCTTGTGCGCGAACTTCTCGTTCGCTTTCGGGTCGGGAATGTCGCCGCCCGCCGGTACGTAGAAATTGTGCAGCTCGATCCCGCCGGGCAGCGTCGCCGACACATGTCGCGCATCGCCCTTACCGCAGAATTCGCGCGCGTCGGTCTTCGCAAATGGCACGCGGCTCAAAATTGCGACACCGTGATAGCCCTTCTGTCCGTTGATGGCGACGTGTTCGAAGCCGAGCCTGCGGATTGCTCTATGGGGAAACGAAGCGTCCGCGACCTTCGTCTCCTGCAAACACAACACGTCGATCTTCTGTTCGCGCGCGAGCTTGCCCACGATCCCGATGCGCAGGCGGACGGAGTTGATGTTCCAAGTTGCGATTCGCAAGGACGGCATGACGGTCAGACGTGTGCGTGTAGCAAGGCAGGAGGCACAACCAGAAATGAAAAGACCCCCGGCTGTGCGTCCAGCCGGGGGTCAAAACGCGCTTTAACGCGCCACGCGTCAGGAGGGGATATTCTGACGCTTAGATGGCTGAAAACCGGTCCCGCTAGCGGGGGGGGCAACGCGAAACCAGTATCAAATCAACCATCTGCGACTCACTATATGCGCCGATGCCACAGCGGGCAACTTTTTTTTTGGCTCTTACACAATGTTAATGACTATGACCTTTCCGACACATCGTTTTTGTGAGCCGTGGGGAACAGGCAACGAGCACGGCACAACTAGCCTGTGGGTAATCCGAGATCACTCGCCGTTAAGTCGAAACACCGACGCGCCGTCCTGACAATTTCGTCGACTTCGTTTCGAGAAATAATCAAAGGCGGTGAGAGAACCATGGTGTCCCGGATCGCCCGCATCACCAGACCGTTCGCAAAGCAGTGATTTCGGCACTGTGTGCCCACATCGATATCGCGCGGGAAAAACGTACGCTTCGTCTTGTCTTTAACGAGTTCGATCGCCGCCAACAGGCCCTTGCCCCGCACTTCACCCACCAGCGGATGTGAAGCGAGCTCGCGAACCTTCGCCTGGAAGTAAGGCCCGATGTCGTCGCGCACGCGATCGACGAGTTTTTCCCTCTCGATGATCTCCAGGTTCTTCAAAGACACCGCGCAGGCGACCGGGTGCCCCGACCAGGTATAGCCGTGCACCAACTCCTCGTTCGCAGTTGCGAGAGCGTCACCGACCCGCGGACCCAAGGCGACCGCCGAAATCGGCTGGTATCCCGACGAAATGCCCTTCGCCATCGTCATGATGTCGGGGGCGATTCCGTAAGTTTGCGACCCGAACCACTCGCCAGTCCGGCCGAAGCCGGTGATCACCTCGTCGACGTGCAGCAGCACATCGTACTTCCGGCAAATCCGCTGAATCTCCGCCCAATACCCGTCCGGCGGGAACAACAGCCCGCCGGCACCATGGATCGGTTCGGCCGAAAAGGAAGCGACCCGGTCCGGTCCCAATTCCAGGATCTTATCTTCGAGCTTCCGCGCAACCTCCTGCCCGTACACGACGGGGTCTTTGCCCTCGCCGAACATGTACCAATAGGCCGTCGGAACCTTCTCGAACCCGGGAAGCGGCAGGTCGAACTGCGGGTGCATGGGGGTAAGGCCCGACAACGAGGCCGCCGCCATCGTCACCCCGTGGTAGGCGTACTCGCGCGAAATATGAATTTTCTTCTGCGACTTCCCCTGCAGGTTCCAGTAGTACCGGATCAGCTTCAGTGCCGTGTCGTTCGCCTCCGAGCCGGAGTTCGCAAACAGAATGCGGCTCAAGCCCGCCGGCAGCAGGCTTGCGATTTTCGCCGCCAGCTCGGTCGCATACGGGTTCGTGGTTTGGAAGAACGAGTTGTAGTAGGGCAGCCGCAGCATCGCCTCATAGGCGGCCTCAGCCAGTTCCTTCCGTCCGTATCCGACATTCACGCACCAAAGACCCGACATGCCGTCGATCAGCCGGTTGCCCTCCGAGTCCCACAGGTAAATCCCGTCAGCCTTTGTGATAACCCGGACGCCTTTTTTGTTGAGCGCCTGCGTCTCGGTGAACGGGTGAATGTGATGGAGCGCATCGAGCTCTTGCCAATGCTTCGTCTGATTGTGCGTGGCAGCTTTGTTGGACATAGGACTGCTCTCAAGAAGAGGTCGGCGAAAACGGGATCGAAAATGCGGCCGTTAGGCCGAAGGGGGATTGAACCCGATCCGCGCACAGAGAATGAGCATCATCTCTTTGCAAGCCATGGGGGAACTCTAGCAAAGTGACCCCAAACCCACCAGCGGCCCTTACATGTCCAAAACCAAGAAAGCCGACGCCATTTTCGAACGCCTGGCGGCCGCGGTCCCGATCCCCAAGGGCGAGCTTGAGTACGTCAACCCCTACACCCTGCTCGTCGCGGTGGTGCTCTCGGCCCAGGCAACCGACAAAGGCGTGAACCGGGCGACCGCTCTCCTTTTTAAAATTGTGAAAACGCCGCAGCAGATGGTCAAGCTTGGCGAGGCCAAGCTGATCGACCATATCAAAACGATCGGCCTCTTCCGTTCCAAAGCGAAGAACGTCATCGCGTTGTCACACGCGCTGATCGCCAACCATGGCGGCGAAGTCCCGTGCGACCGCGAGGCGTTGGAAGCGCTCCCCGGCGTCGGCCGTAAGACCGCGAACGTCGTCCTGAACATGGCCTTCGGCGAGCCCACGATCGCCGTCGATACCCATGTCTTTCGCGTGTCGCAGCGTATGGGCCTCGCCAAGGGCAAAACGCCACGCGAAGTCGAAGACCGGCTGCTCAAGGTCGTTCCCGCCCGCTTCATGCAGCACGCGCACCACTGGTTGATCCTCCATGGCCGCTACACGTGTGTCGCCCGCAAGCCGAAGTGTCCCGCCTGCCCGGTCCGGGAACTCTGTCCCTACAAGCCTAAGACAAAGCCTGAAGACCTGAGCTAGGCTCGCCGACTCAGGGACACGGTTATGAGCACGCGCTTTCTTTCGACACTGGCAGCTATCGTCACCGTCACCGCGTTGTTCATGACTTGGGCGACGGCCCAAATCCACGCGCCGAGCGGCAAAGCGAACACCGGATTCGCACGAGAACGCGCCATCGAGACGCTTGCCCGAATCTTGGGACCCGAGGTGCCCCATGTCGCGGGCTCGCCGGCCAACATCGCGATCAAAGATCGCATCGTTCAGGAACTGTCGGCGGCGGGCTACGTGCCTGAAGTCCATTCCGCCGTGCAATGCGCTCCGCCCGAAACGCGTCCGGGCTGCACCTACGTCGAAAACGTAATCGCTGTGAAGAAGGGCACGTCTCCCGGCAAAGCCGTCCTTGCGACCGCGCACTATGATAGTGTTCCGGCAGGCCCCGGCATCGCTGACGATCTCGCTGGCACCGCCATCGTGCTCGAACTTGCCAAGATGATGGCAAAGCGCACGACCAAGAACGACATCGTGTTTCTCATCACCGATGGCGAGGAGGTAGGTCTGCGCGGCGCGCTCGCTTTCGCTGCGAGTCACCCTTTGTTCAAGCAGGTCGGCATCGTCGTGAACCTGGAGGCGCGTGGCGCCTCGGGTCCGTCGATGATGTTCGAGACGGGCAAAGGGAGCTCCAAGTTGATCGAGCTTTACGCCAGCACCGTGCGGGAGCCGCGCGCGAATTCATTGACCTACGAAATCTATCAGCTGCTGCCTAACGACACGGATTTCAGCGTCTACCGGAAGGCGGCGAATCTCACCGGCTTCAACTTTGCGTTCTCGAACTCGGCGTCGCTCTATCATTCGCGCAACGACAATCTCAAGAATCTCGACCGCGACACGCTTCAGCATCACGGCGACAATGGCTTCGCCATGGTTCAAGCCCTTGCCGAAACGGATCTCACCGCGCTGAAGGCGGATTCCGACGCCAGCTACTTCGATGTCCACGGGCGGACGTTACTGGTGTGGCCAGCGGCATTGAACGTCCCGATCTCGGCCATCTCGCTCATTGCGATTCTGGGTCTGATCTTCGTTCACCGCCGGGCCTTCTCGCCAATGGCAGTTGCCTGGTCCGCCCTTGCGATCATTGGCAGCGGCGTGATGCTGTTTGCCGCCGGTTGGCTCCTGTCCTACCCGCTCGGCATTTGGCCGGGCGTCCATCCGATCGACCACCCCGCGCCCTGGCCGGCGCGGATCGCGCTCGGCCTAGCTGGCATTACGGTGTCGCTCGGCATGGCGCATATCGTCGTAAGCCGTGTCGATATGCGCGCGTTGCTGCTCGCAAGTTGGCTCGTGCTGGCCGTGCTCGCGCTCGCACTCGCCATGACGGTTACAGGCGCTTCATACCTTCTCCTTTGGCCCGCCGCGTACGTGGCGCTCGTCGGTTGGATCGAAACGTTGAGCCGGCGCGACGCGCTGCCGATCACGGGCGCCGCCGGCTTTGTCCTTACCGCCTTTTTTTGGCTCGCGCTCTTGCTCATGCTTGAACTCGTACTTGGGTTCGACCTCAGCCAATACAAGATCCTCGTGCTGTTTCCGCTCGTGCTCGCTCTGACGCCGCTCTTTGTTTGGGCCCACACGGCGCGTGAAGCACGGTGGAGCGTCGCGGCGCTGTCATCCGCCACCATTGTCGCCGCACTCGTCGCGAGCCAAATGCCGGCCTACGCGCCCGATCACCCGCGCGGCCAAAACCTCACCTACTACGACGACGGCACCGGTGCGCCGAAGTGGTTTGTCACCTTCGAGGGCTCGCCGGACGAGGCCTACCTCAAGGCCGCAGGCTTTCCGTCAAAGCCCGAGCCGCTTCTCTATGCAAGCCTCTTCCCGGATGAGCTTCGTCTCAAGAAGGCCCACGACCTGAAGCTCGAGCCGCCGCGTCTTCTGATCGAGCAGACGACGACGCAGGACAAGCTCCAAGTTCTGCGCGGGACGATCAAGGGCGCCCGTGGCGCGACGCAAATGGCGCTGGCCATCCGCGCCAAATCGGGCATCCAATCGATCCGCATCGCGAACCAACAGCTTGTTGGCATATCGAGCCTGAACCAAGACGAACCGTTGCTCGCGCGCTTGGCCGGCTTCGGCGCGCGCGACATTCCGATCGAGATCGTGTTTGACCCCGCAAAGGACGCAAAGCTCATCCTGATCGAACGTGCGCCACTTCCCGACACGCCCGAAGCGCGCGCACTGACGGCCGCCCGCGCAGCGGATGCGGCGCCCGTTCACACGGGCGACGGCGCGTTGGTCATTCGGGAATACGGATTAAACGCACAGGCGCTACAGATTACGCCGCAACCCTAAGCGGCGGTCGGCGTTTCTTCGTCCGGCGATTTGATCTGGTGCTTCAAGAGGAACGGTGTTTGCGCAATTGCGAACAACACGGTCAGCGGAAACGTGATCCAGAGCTTCGAGGCGACCCAAAAATCGGTCGAGAAACTGCGCCAGATGAACTCGTTCAGCATGGCAAGGCAAATGAAGAACCCGACCCAGCGATACGTGAACGCCCGCCACGCTTCGTCGTTCATTTGAATGGCGCTGTCGAGCAGGATTTTTAGAAACAACCGTCCCGTTAATAGTCCGGTGATCAGGATCGATGCGAAGATCGAATTCACGATCGTGGGCTTGAGCTTGATGAACAACTCGTCCGCAAGCCAGATCGTGAGTCCCCCGAACACCATCACGACCACGCCGGTGACGATGGGCATCGGCGACAGCTTCTTCTCGATCGAGTAGCTGATGGCAAGCGAGACGATAGTCGCCGCCATGAACATGGCCGTCGCGTAGTAAATGCCAAAATACGAATTGCCGAGGAAAAAGACGACCAGGGGTCCAAGATCGACGGCGAGCTTCAGGAACGGATTCATCTTGCGAACATAGTCACGTTCGCCCGAACGCCGCCAGAACGGCGATCGCTCATCCGTCACGTTTTCGCGACTTGTGATGCCAATGAATCACGCGGTCCCGCATCAGCGGACATCGCGAGAACCGTTGGGAACGCTGACAATTCGGGCAGTTCGGGGCTAAGCCGCGAGTCCGACCAACGCACGCGCAAAATTTTCTGCGTCAAACGGTTGCAGGTCGTCCGCGCCTTCGCCGACGCCCACATAGTGAACCGGCAGGTCGAATTTCTCGGCAATCGAAACCAAGATCCCGCCGCGCGCCGTTCCGTCCAGCTTCGTCATGACAAGCCCAGTGATCCGCGCGGTATCACGGAAAACCTCCGCCTGCGCGACTGCGTTCTGCCCCGTTGTCGCATCGAGCACCAGAAGCGCGCTGTGGGGGGCGTCCGGGTCCAGCTTCTTGATGACGCGCACGACCTTCTCAAGCTCCGCCATCAATCCGGCTTTGTTCTGCAAGCGCCCGGCCGTGTCGATCAAAAGCACGTCGATTCCGTGCGCGCGCGCCTTTTCGAAGGCCTCGAACGCCAGCCCCGCCGCATCCGCGCCGATCTCCTTGGCAACAACCGATGCTCCCGTCCGTTCGCCCCACACCTTCAGTTGTTCGACGGCCGCCGCGCGAAACGTGTCGCCGGCCGCCATCATCACCTTCAGTCCCTCCGCGCGGTACTTTTGCGCCAGCTTGCCGATCGTCGTCGTCTTGCCGGACCCGTTCACGCCCGCGACCAAAATCACATGCGGCCTCAGCTCCGGCCGGATCAGCAACGGTTTCGACACCCGCCGCAATATCTTTGCCACCTCTTCCGCCAAGACCGACCGCACTTCGTCTTCCGCAACGTCGGAATTGAACCTTGTGCGCTTGATCTCCGCGACGACGTCGGCGGCCACTTTCGCGCCCATGTCGGCGCCGATCAGCAACTCCTCAAGTTCGTCGAGCGCCGCTTGATCCAGCCGCTTGCGCGTGAAAACTTTTGTGATGCCTTGCGTCAGCGTTTGGGCGGACCGCGAAAGCCCCGCCTTTAATCGCGCAAAGAATCCCTGCTTCTTGCCGTCCGGCTCGGCCACTATGCCGCCTCCGCGTAAGCGAATCGCGCATCCGCATCCACCACGCGCACGCGCACCAAGCTTCCGCCGGCGAACGGCCGGCTCAGTTTTACCGGCGCAAACGTTGGGCTGCGCGCGATGTCGTGCTTCTCGACCAACACATCAACGTCGACGCCCTTGAGCGCAGCAAGATGTTGCGCGACCGCGTTCGCGCCCAGAACCCGAAGCTGCGCAGCGCGCGCCTTGACGATGTTGCCCGGCAGCTGAGGCATACGCGCCGCCGGGGTGCGCTCGCGCGCCGAAAACGGGAACACATGCAAATAGGTAAGACCGCACGCCCGAACGTGGTCGAGTGTCGCCTCGAACATCTCGTCCGTCTCGGTGGGAAAGCCCGCGATAAAGTCGGCGCCAAACACGAGATCGCTCCGCCGTGCCCGCAAGCGGTCGCAGAACGCAACCGCCTGCGCCGTCGAGTGCCGCCGCTTCATCCGCTTCAAGATCATGTCGTGTCCGGCCTGCAGCGACAGATGTAGATGCGGCATCAGCCTGGGTTCGTTCGCCACAAGATCGATCAGCCGCTCGTCGCACTCCGCGACATCCAGCGACGACAGCCGTAGCCGCGGCAACTCGGGGACCAACGCCAAAACCTTCTCGACCAAGGTCCCGAGCCTCGGCGCGCCCGGCAGATCGGCGCCGTAGGCGGTGATATCGACACCCGTCAGCACGACCTCGCGAATGCCTTGCTCGACAAGCAAGCGGACCTGCTGCACGACCTCACCCGCACCCACGCTGCGCGACGGTCCGCGGCCGTAAGGAATGATGCAAAACGTGCAGCGATGATCGCATCCGTTCTGCACCTGCACGAAGGCGCGGGCCCGCCCGTCGAATCCCGCGATCAAATGCGACGCCGTCTCTTTCACCGACATGATGTCGTTGATGGCGACCCGCTCCCGTGGTGCGTCGAACGTGTACGCTCGTGTTTCCAGCTTGTCGGCGTTGCCCAGAATCTGATCGACCTCCGCCATCGCGGCGAACGTCGCGGGCTCCGTCTGCGCGGCACAGCCCGTCACGATGATCCGCGCCTCTGGGTTCGCCCTGCGCGCCTTGCGGATTTCCTGCCGCGCCTGGCGCACCGCTTCCGCCGTCACGGCGCAGGTGTTGACGATGACCGCGTTTTCAAGCCCCGCCGCGCGCGCCTTGTCGCGAATAACTTCCGACTCGTAAGTATTGAGCCGGCACCCAAGCGTAATCACTTCGACGCTCATGACGCGTCGTCCGCGAAATAGCGGTCGGAAAGCTCGCCCGTAAAATTGAGCTCCGTCGGCCCCGTCATCAGCACGTGGTTGTCGTCGCGCCACTCGATGTCGAGCGGCCCGCCGTCGAGCACGATCCGGACCTTCCGGTCCGCAAGCTTGCGCCGGGCGGCAGCCACCGCCGTCGCGCACGCGGCCGATCCGCAGGCGAGCGTCATCCCAGCTCCGCGCTCCCACACGCGAAGCTTGATCTCGCTCCTCGACTTGATCTGCGCCAGGCTGATGTTCGCCCGCTCCGGGAACAGCGGATGGTGTTCCAGCATGGGTCCGATCTTCTTCAGGTCGTGCGCGTCCGCGTTCGCGACGAAGAAGATGCAGTGCGGGTTGCCCATGTTGACCGCGGACGGCCCGAACAGCACAGGAGCGTCGATCGGCCCGACTTTGATGTCGAGGGTGCGCGTGTCCATGCGTTCGGCGAGCGGAATGTCCTGCCAGTCGAATTTGGGCTCACCCATGTCGACCGTCACGCGCCCGTCGTCCGTCCGGCGGCAATGAAGCAAGCCCCCGTCTGCCTGCAGCAAAAGTTCGGCCTTGCCCAATTCTTTCAACAACAAATCGGCGACGCAGCGGGTACCGTTTCCACAGGCCCCGGCCTTGCTTCCGTCCGGGTTCCAGATGCGCAAGCTCGCATCACCCGCGCCACGGGCAGGCTCGATCACCAGCAACTGATCGAAGCCCACGCCGCGGTGCCGGTCGCCGATCCGCTTGGCCGCAGCTGCGCCAATTTTCAACTTTTGCGCGCGCGCGTCCACGACGACAAAGTCGTTGCCGAGGCCATTCATCTTGTAGAACGCGACGCTCATGAGCTGCTTATATAGGCGCTCGCGCCCACAACTGGCGAGCCCCTTGACGTACTACTTTTGCGCTGTGGCGGGCGGCCGAACGTCTCAGCGCGCGGGAAAATTTTCCCCTTCTCCCGTCACTGCCGCGTGGTGCGATGCACTGGCTCGCGTGTTAACAAACTCTGGCGCGGGGTTTTGGGGCGCGATTGGGTTCTGAGCGCTTTGGTCCGGAGTGCCTGATGCGATTGGTGGTCGCGTGTGCGGGAGCGGTGCTTTCGCTCGTTTCCAGTTTTGTGGCTTTGGCTGCGACGGCAGATGATCCGTTCCTCTGGCTTGAGGACGTCCGCGGTCTGCGCGCGCAAAAGTGGGTTCGTGCGCAGAATGAGCAAACGCTCCGCTCTCTCCGCGCCGACAACGACTACAAGGACGCGCTCGACGCTGCGGCTGCCATCGTCGGCGCGAAGGATCGCATCCCCTACGGCAGCCTCGCCGCCGGTTGGGTGCACAATTTCTGGCAGGACGAACGCAACCCGCGCGGGGTGTGGCGCCGTACACCCTTCGCCGAGTACCGCCACGGCGACCCGGCATGGGAGACCTTGATCGACCTCGACGCGCTTGCAGCGTCGCAAGGCCGGGATTGGACCTGGCGCGGTGCGGAGTGCTTGGCCCCCGCGTATACGCGTTGCCTGATCCGCCTCTCGCGCAGCGGCGGCGATACGATTGTCGTGCGCGAGTTCGACATCGCAACCAAGTCGTTCGTCCGCAAGGGCTTCGACATCGGCGAAGGAAAGACCGACGTCTCGTGGGTCGACCTCAACACGGTCGTCGTGGCCACGAACTGGGGCAAGGGCTCGCTGACGGCGTCGGGCACCGCGCGCGTCGTCAAGCTTTGGAACCGCGGCGAGCCCCTGGACGATGCCAAGACAATCTTCGAGGGCAGAAGCGGTGATATCGCCGTTCGCCCGGTGGTCTACGCCGACCAGAAAGGCCATGCCGAAATCTTCGTCGTCCGCTCGATCGCGGGCTCCGACCGCGAAGTGCACTACGTCGACGCAAACTCGCGCGTCACCCGCATCGCCGTGCCGCGCCATCTCGACTTCAAGGGTTTGCACAGCCGCCAGCTGCTNNATTCCCACCGTCAAGTCGCTGTTCGCGCCGGAGCGCCGCGTCTCGATCGCGGACGTAAGGCTCGGTCGCGATGCCGTCTACCTGTCGCTACTCGACAACGTCAAGGGCCGCATCCACGAAGTCACGTACGATGGGCACCAGTGGTTCTGGCGCCGCATGACGCTGCCCGAAAACGGCAGCGCCGAGGTCGTCAGCGCAAGCCCGGTCGACGCCGAAGTGCTGATCAAATACGAGAGCTTCGTCGTGCCCGACCGCTTGTACGTCGCCAGCAAAGGCAAGGATCCGAAAGCGATCCAGTCGCTGCCTGAGCGTTTCGATGCGGGCGGCATCGAGGTCTCGCAATACGAAGCCGTTTCGGCCGATGGCACGCGGATCCCTTACTTCTTCGTGCACCGCAAAGGCGCACGGAGCAACGGCACGACGCCAACACTGCTCTACGCCTATGGCGGCTTCCAAGTCTCGACGACGCCCTGGTATTGGTCGACGGCCGGCAAGCTCTGGCTTGAAGAGGGCGGCGCCTATGCCGTCGCGAACGTTCGCGGTGGCGGCGAATTTGGTCCCGGGTGGCACCAGGCGGCGACGCGCGAACGCCGCCAGCGCAACTTTGACGACCTGGCCGCCGTCGCGCGCGACATGATCGCAAGAGGCTTCACCTCGCCGCGCCGCCTTGGTGTCATCGGCTCCTCGCACGGCGGTCTCCTCGCGTCGGGTGCGTTCGTCCAGCACCCCGACCTCTTCAACGCTGTCTCCGCGCAACTGCCGTTGACGGACATGCTGCGCTACAAGCGACTGTCGTCTGCCGGCACGAATTGGACCGCCGAGTACGGCAACCCCGACGACCCCCGCCAGCGCGCGAGCATCACGCGTTGGTCGCCGTACCAAAACGTGCGCGCGGGCGTGCGCTATCCGCGCGCCTTCTTCCTGACGGCAACGCGCGACGAACGCGTGCACCCCGCCCACGCCCGCAAAATGGCCGCCAAACTCGGCGCCATGGGCCAGCCGCCGCTCTACTTCGAAACCCCCGACACGAACGCCACCCGCGCCGAACAACTCGCCCTGACGTTCACCTATTTTCGCCAGCAACTGATGGATTAGGAATTCCACGCCAAGACGCAAAGCTCGCCACACATTCGCCGTGGTCCGGCCGCCAAATCATTCTTCGCTACGCGAAGGAACTCGTGGACATTATTGATCGAGGTAAAAGCGGTCGAGAAATCAGCGCCTGTCCATGCCAAGTAAGCTCTGACCTAATTGCGCCTAATGAAACTACCGTTGGGTCTGCTCATGAATTTCGGTCTCGCGACCTAAGGAAGGGGTCCAACGAATCGCCAACAATCACGCCGACAAGCCACCATTCGGCCGAAATCCTTAGGGTCTTGGCGTCTTGACGTGAAACAACGACGCACACGCCCGCATTGACTCCCCTTGTGGGAAACCCTAGTTTCCGCGCCGATTTCATGGGATCGCTGAATGCCGATCCGCCTTGGGGACAGGCCCCAAGGTCAACGTCCGTCAGCGCGTTGCGCCCGCGGGCGCAATAGGCATTTGGACAAACGTGTGGCCCACGCGAAGGACGTAGATGTTTGAAGCTCTGACCAATCGCTTGTCGTCGGTATTCGACGGCCTCAAGGGGCGCGGCGCGCTGACCGAGGCCGACGTCGATGCCGCGCTGCGCGAAGTGCGTCTGGCGCTGATCGAAGCCGACGTCTCGCTGCCCGTCATCAAAGACTTCCTGGCCAAGGTTCGCGAAAAGGCGATCGGCGCAGACGTGTTGCGCTCCGTTACGCCGGGCCAGCAGATCGTCAAGATTGTCCACGACGTCCTCGTCGAAACGCTGGGCGAAGAAAATTCAAGCCTCTCGCTCGACGCCGTCCCGCCCGCGGTCATCATGATGATCGGTCTTCAGGGTTCGGGTAAGACGACGACGACCGCGAAGATCGCGCTTCGCCTCACGAACCGCGACAAGAAGAAAGTTCTCCTCGCCTCGCTCGACACGCGCCGCCCCGCGGCGCAGGAGCAGCTGAAAGTCCTCGGCGAACAAACCGGCGTCGCGACGCTTCCCATCATGGCGGGCCAAGCCC
>CXWJ01010485.1_pt1 | contig 17679 bp, 21 predicted proteins | sample 590841 | NCBI WGS metagenome assembly CXWJ01 (sample SAMEA3498367, study PRJEB10139) | wastewater metagenome | biome: wastewater treatment plant; material: activated sludge | place: Austria | collected 2015-01-21 | reverse complement strand
GCGCGAGCCTCCCGCCCTTGGCCAACCCTTCCACCTGGGCCACGCGGTCCTCCGCCACGGCCAAGGCGCGCTTCACCATCTCGGCCTGCCTGACGGCGACCTGCCAGTCCCAGTACTGCACGGCTCCGGCGAGATAAAGATCCTGTCGTTTCTGCGCCACCTTGATTTCTGCCTGAGGCCCCGCGAGTTCAGCCTGTTGAAACTCTGCATACTCTTCATTGATCATGAGCCCGCGAATCAACTCAAACGACCCCGCGACGATGAATTGCTGCTGAGTATAGAAGGCCCTCATGTCAGGGATAATGGCCGTGAATTCCTGATTGACCCGGTCCCCCATGCCGTTACGGATTCCGCCCTGGATCCGGAAGCCCCAGGGATGCCCGACTTCGAGCTTGGTATCGTTATACCCACCATTATTGATATGAGGCATGAACCCAAGCGNNAACCCAAGCGTCGTCGTGAGATTCCAGGTGTTATAGCGTTCCGCCTCGGTAATATTCTTGAACGTCGGTTCCCAGGCCGCAAGGGCCTTCAAAATTTTCCCTCTAGCCTTCGCGCGTTCGGCGCCCGTCGCCCGAAGCAGCGGGTGGGTGAGCTCAATACGGGCCAGCACTTCTCCGATGGTCAGAGGTTCGGTGCGCGTCGACTGAGCCTTCATAGCGCGCGAGTCGCTCACCGGCTCCGCCATCGCGGTCATTGGCAGAATGACGACCAGGGCCAATACCAGTGCGACCATGTGGGATGCTCCTCTCGTATACATTCGGCGGACGGCGCCCACAGTAGCAACCTCGTCTTCTTTTTTCAAAATAGATAAAACGGATTTGTGATATCGATTAATCCGATGGTATAGTACCGCCTCCTCCCGGGGGCTTAGGGCCATATGGATTGGTTGAACTATCATCATCTCCTCTATTTCTGGTCCGTCGCTAGACACGGAACTGTGACCAAAGCCTGCGAAGAACTCCGGCTTGCTCAACCCACCGTCAGCGGGCAGATCCATCTGTTGGAAAATACCTTGGGCGAAAAGTTGTTCATTCGCACGGGCCGGCGTTTGGTGCTGACGGAAATGGGCCAGCTGGTGTTCAAGTACGCAGAAGACATCTTCGCAACCGGGCAAGAGCTGATGAATACCGTGAGGGGGCAGGGGAACGGACAGCCGACGCGTCTCGTCGTGGGCATTGCCGACGCCGTTCCCAAACCGCTCGCGACCCAACTGCTCAAATCCGCCCTCAAGCTCTATAAGCCGACACGCTTGATCTGCCAAGAAGATAAACTGCGCCAGCTTCTCACCGATCTGGCCGCCCATCGGTCGGATTTGGTGATCGCCGACACTCCGGCTCCACCAGGCGTGAAGGAGCATGCGTACAACCACCCATTGGGTGAATCGGGCGTGACCCTGTTCGCCACGGCAAAGATGGCCGCCCAGTATCGCCGAGACTTTCCCCAGTCACTCCGCAACGCGCCGTTCCTTCTCCCTACCTCGAGCGCCGTGCTTCGTCGTTTGATGGACCAATGGATGGTGAACCATGGCATGCATCCCACCGTAGTCGGCGAGTTCGACGACTGTGCGACGCTCAAAGCCTTCGGTCAGGACGGCCATGGGATTTTCCCCGGCGCCACGGTGATCGAAAAGGAGATCTGTCGCCAATATCAGGTGCAGGTGGTCGGACGGCTGGACGGGCTCATCCAACATTTCTACGCGATCACCGTTGAACGGCGACTGAAGCACCCAGCTGTCCTTGCGCTTGTCCGTACGGCTCGACGCGAGTTGCTCTGCTGACAGGGCGTTGAAAAAGTCCTCCAGCGGCGTTCTCGCATCGCTCAGAGGCTCAACGTACCGCAGCGTACGCTTCACCTCTTCGCTCGCTGCGGCCTTGCTGGAAGGTCTTTTTGAACACCCTGTGGGGATACGGGCTTTTCAAAAACCTCTCAGCACATGGTTCGCGTCTACCAGAAACCTCATTACACCTAACGGCGTCCGACGGCTTTCAGCAGTTGCTCTCGCTCCTGACTCGTGAGTTCCTTCCACTCGCCGGCGCCCAGGCCATCGACCGTGATGTGCATGATCCTGGTTCGATGCAGCATGATGACTCGATAGCCGAGCGCTTGGCACATCCGTCTGATCTGCCGATTCCGTCCCTCGATCAAGACGATGCGGAAGCGATCACGCCCGACTCGACTCATTCGGCAGGGTTTCGTCCGGCTGCCGAGAATCACCACGCCCTCCGCCATGTGATCCAGAAAATCCTGATCGAACGGACGATCTACCCGCACGAGATACTCTCGCTCGTGTCCGAATTCAGCACGGAGGATCTCGTTCACGATGTCGCCGTCGTTCGTCAGCAAGATAAGCCCGGATGAATCCTTGTCGAGCCGCCCGATCGGAAAAATCCGTTCAGGATGCCCGATCTCGGCAATGATGTTTCGGGGGACATGCGATTCGCTCGTCGTCGTGACACCGACCGGCTTATGGTACTTGATATAGAGGGACGCTCTTCCCCAGGGCAGGACCTGGCCCTCGCGGGCGATGACGTCCGATGGCTCGACCTGATCGCCGAGCTTGGCCACACGGCCGTTGATCGTGATCAGCCCGGCCTCGACCAATCGGTCGGCTTCACGCCGAGAACAGATCCCCTGTTCGGTAAAGAACTTATTGATGCGGATCGTCTGAGCCACGGAGAGCAGCCTCATTGCCGGATACTCAAACAGGCTGTTACGCTTGCCCTCAAGCGTGTGAAGCGTATCTCGTGAAGCGTCGTTCGTTTGCAAAACACCAAGAATAAAGAACGAGCGTGCAACCTTACGACAGCTTATTTCACTGTTCGGCTTAATGGACGCGGCGACCGGCCTTGATGCGTCCGAGCATGCGATAGATCAACCGCGCAATGGAAAATTGCGGCGCGACAAATCCCTCAATGGGGGCGATCTCGCTGATATCCATCCCCACGATCCCTGGCCCGTTTGCCAGAGCCGTGATGAGATTGAGGGTGTCGTACCAGCCAAGCCCCCCAGGCTCGGGAGTGCCCAAGGCCGGAATAATCGACGCATCCAGGCCATCGCAATCGAACGTCAGGTACACCGGCGTTCGGCAGGCCGCAACGACGTCAGGAATCCACTTCGCCGCCTTCCCCTCGTAAGGACCGGATGGGTCGAGGATGGTTGCCGCAAAGAACGTCTTGATTCGGTCGGTCGCGTCGATACGAGCGACCTCTTCAGAACTGATCGATCGGATCCCCACCTGCACGAGCGGTAATCCGTCATCCACCACTCGCGCCATGACACTGGCATGACTGAACGGATTGTCTTGATAGGCCTCGCGCAGATCGCCATGTGCGTCGATTTGCACAACCGTTATCTGCGGATATCGCTTGGCATGGGCGCGAATCGCACCCAACGCACCGGTGTGTTCCCCCGTCAGTGTGACCAGAAACCGTCCGGATCCGACATGCGGTGACACAAACGCCTCAATCGCATCGACGGCAGCGCGATCGACCTTGCCGTTCAGCTCCAACGGAGATGCCGTGGCCACGCCACCCCATTCCCGATAGGGCTCGCATCGCAGTTGTTCGTCGTAGAATTCCACCTGACCGGAGGCTTCAAGGATCGCGGAAGGGCCGCGGTCTGAACCACGGATGTAGCTGGAGGTGTGCTCATAGGGAGCCGGCAGGACATAGACACCCGCATGGTCCGGATGGCACCAGGGTTCGTCGATCCCCAGGAAGTTATGGTCCGGGCCTTCCCAGCCGGCAGGAAGCGTCATGCTGATCTTACCCTTCGCCACATAGGCGACTGAGACTCACCATTACCAACCAGCATGACAAGCCCCTATCGGCGAGGACGAGAGGGCACGTTTTCCGACGGGATAAACACGGCCAGCGCAATGACGGTCGTCCACTTGCCCTTCTTCCCGACGGCCGACTGGGTGATATTCAGCGTCTGCACGATCTTCCCACCCATCTTGAACACCTGTTCCCGCTCTTTCCAGGCGACATTGGGGTCGAACTCGACGCCTAACGTCGTCGCCAACATCTGTGCCGCCAAGTCTTCGGTGTATTCTCCCGTCTCCTCATCCGTCTCGCCATGCGCATGATGCTCGGAAAGATATCCGTACGTCCCGCGATCGGTCGGCTTGGCGAGCCCCACGGACGCCGACACCAGTTGGTTTCGTTCATTGGTTTCGGACCGAGCCATGACGCAAAACGTGATTTCACCGGGCTTCAACAGTTGCTCACCGCGCTTCCGGGGGATGATCTTGCAGTGCGGCGGAAGGATGGAGGACACGCTGACCAGGTTGCAGTACGCCACACCGGCGCTGCGCAACGCCTCTTCGAAGGAGGCCAGCTTTTCCTTGTGGACTCCCACCCCTCTCGTGAGAAACATATGCGTAGGTACCATCATCTCCCCTTTCGTTCGGCTATCGGCCTTTCTGTTCGGCTATCGGCCTTTCTGGTTGTTCGGATTGTATTGCGTGACGGGCGTGCAAGCGGTCGGCCGGATACACAGACAGCTCCGTATCACCGAGTGTATCGGGCGTTTGTTGTAGCAAGATTGGGCCGGCTTCGCAATATCTTCTAGACACTTTTTTCGGATGGATGAGGCGGTTCCTTGAGGTTCATGATGAGCATCCTGGGTTCGGTCATATCCTCGATCGCGGCACGGACGCCTTCGCGCCCCAACCCCGAATCCTTCACACCGCCGTAGGGCATATGGTCCGCCCGGAACGTCGGAATTTCGTTCGCCAAGACGGCTCCGACTTCAAGATGACGAAACGCGTAAAAAATCTTGTTGATGTCCTGGGTAAAAATACCAGCCTGCAATCCAAAGTCCGATTGATTGAGCAACGCCACGGCCTCGCTGAGCTGGCGATAGGGCGTCACGGTCACGACCGGTCCGAACACCTCTCGACAGGAGACTTTCATCTCAGGCTTCACATTCCCCAATACCGTGGCCTCCACCAACGATCCGATCCGTTTCCCACCCAAGAGCAGGCGGGCCCCGTCCGCCATCGCTTCGCCGATCCAACTCTCCACTCGTTGCGCGGCGGCTTGATCAATGAGGGGCCCAATGGTCGTCGTCTCCTCGGCTGGATCACCGAGTTTCAGCCGGGCCACCTGCATGAGAAGTTTGGTCGTAAATGCGTCGACGACCGCCTGATGCACGAACACCCGCTGCACCGAAATGCAGGTCTGACCGGCATATCCGAACCCGCCTGCGGCGCAGCGCTGCGCCGCCAGTTCCAAGTCGGCATCCGGCTCGACCACTACGCCTGCGTTGCCGCCGAGTTCGAGCGTGACTTTTTTCTTCCCGCATTTAGCCTTCAACATCCATCCGACCGACACACTGCCGGTGAAACTCAGCAGTTTGAATCGAGGATCGATCACCATCCGTTCCGCAAGGGTGTTGTCGCAGGGCACGACATTCAGTCCGCCAGGAGGCACGCCCGCCTCGAGCGCGATCTCGCCAAGCAGCAGGGCCGTCAAGGGCGTCTGCGGGGCCGGCTTGATCAGGATCGGATTCCCTGCCGCAAGAGCCGGCGCCACCTTGTGTGCCACCAGATTCAGTGGAAAGTTGAAGGGGGTGATGCCGAGAATCGGACCGATCGGGAACCGGCGAACCATGCCGAGATGGGTGTCAAAGCCCGGCGTCCAATCGAGCGGTACCACCTCACCCGCAATCCGCCGCGACTCCTCGGCCGCCACGGTGAACGTCTGGATGGCCCGACTGACCTCCCGCTTGGCATCAGTGATCGGCTTCCCCGCCTCGGCCGTGATGGTCTGCGCACACTCATCTCGCCGTCGGTAGAGCAACGCGGCGATCTGCTGGAGCATGTTGTACCGAGCATGTCCCGGCAACTGCGCCATGACCGCCGCCGAACCGGACGTCGATGCGACGGCCTCTTCGACATCGGACTCGGTGGCTTGAGCGACCTGAGCCACGGATTTTCCGGTGAACGGATCGACGACCGGAGTCGCGACCACACCCTGTCTCCACTGGCCATGAACGAGAAATGGACGGGATTCCTGCACAGGAAGATTCGCTGACGTCTCTTGGATGAGGTTGGTATTAATCCGCCGCTTCCACCGACGCAGCCGTTTCGGCTGCCGGTTGCACACTCGCAGCTGCCTCCTCTGCGGCAATGGCCTTGGCGATCAGCTCTTCCGTCCCCCAATCACGAATCGCCTCCAAGGTAAACCCTTCGTAGGTTGAGACGCCGTGACAGGACGGACAATCCGGCATCGGAACTTTTCGATAAAAGACCTCCGTGAGGCATGACATGCACACCCAGAAGTCATCATCGCGATGAGAGACCGGCCAGAACGATTGCATCGAAGCCATAGGGATACCTCTCCCTTATATGATACAGAGGACTATCGCACCTGAGTACCGATGTCAACCCTAGCCCACATTATTCAGCCGCACACTGCTGCTACTTTTTGCCGTTCGCCAACAACCGATCGATCTCTTCCGCGAACATCTCGAAGGGAAATGCGCCCGGAATAGCCACGGCTGGTTCTTTTTCCGTCGGCTCCGTCGCCGTCCGCACCAGGATGAACCCAGGGGTTCCATGAAACCCCCACTGATTGGCTTCCTGGCGGTCCTCGAAAATCGCTTTCGTAAACCGCCCATCGCTCATGCACCGTTCGAAGGCGGTTTGATCCAGACTCAATGTCGCTGCATGTCGCCGATACACCTGTTTGTCCAGCTGTCCTCCTTCGGAAAACAACCGGTCATGCATCCCCCAATACTGGCCCTGCTCACCGGCACATCGTGCCGCCGTCGCCGCATCGAGTCCCGTCCCTTGGTCGCCCCGCGGAAAATCTCGATACATGAATCGCACTTTCCCCGTATCAACGTACCGCGCCTGAATTCGCGGCCACGTCTGTTTGAAGAACTTCAAACAAAACCCGCAGGTAAAATCCGAGTATTCGATCAGCGTGACCGGGGCATTGGCTTGCCCCCTCATCCGCAGATCAGTCTCACCCGAAGTTGCGGCAGAAACCGGCACCGCCCATAAGAGCATGCCCCCGATGACGGCCAGACACACCCGTTGTCCCATCGACCAGATCATGAACCGCGCACCACCCCGGCTTTTTTTCGTTCCAGCAGGCCCATCATCAGCAACGGCCACACGACGGTGGCATCGCTCAAGACTTCGGCGAATCGCCCACCGTCTTTCGGCGCCACAAATTTCCCCCAGGAGAGCCCTTCCTGATACGTGCAGCCGCTGAGCCCCCCCCAATAGTCCGGTTCGGGACAAATTCTCACGCCATAGTGAAATCGAGGCGGTGTCACGTTCAGCCCTAACCGAAGGTTGCCCACTTCAACATAGGGGCCGACTTGTTGCGCCCAGTTGCGTGGCACACCGCCACCGATCGTAAAAATTCCCCGTCGCTTCGCGGAGAGCATGTGGTCGGCATAGCTATTCAGGTCGAGGTACGGATTAAATGACGGGTGGTATTGCAGAATCGTCTGCAAGATCCCCAGATCACCATTCTGATCGCCCCGTGAACGAGCTTGCTCGACTTGCCGCGCCATCGCCAAGGTTCCGATATCCAGTCCCACCTCTGAATCCGTAAAGGCTGGAATGTACACCGGTACATTTTTCAGGTAGGCACTTTTCAGAATGCCATCACCATGCAGTTCCTCCGCCAACGTCTTTCCAAGTTCTCTCGTGATCACGTGCGACGACAGCGGCCGATCCTGATCCAGGCGCTTCAGCGTCTGAGCCACGACATGCTCAACATAGTTTAAATTAGCTTCCATCTCTAGCGTGTCGTAGACGCGGTTGTACCCCTTTTTGAACAACTCCTCGTCGCTCATCGACGGGTCGTGCCGATAATGCGTCTTTCCGACGGACTCGCTCAGGCCATGCGCCATGAGCGCGCCGGTCGAGATGATGCACTGCACCATGCCTTCATCGATCATCTTCGTGATGATCTTCCCCATCTTGGCGATGGTCATCGCACCGGACAGCGTCATCACCACTTTGCACTCAGGGTCTGCGATCATCTCCCAGAGCACATCGAACGCCTTGCCGAGGTGCCGTCCGCCGAAGGCCGTCTTTCCCATGGCCTCGAGCAGCTCGCCGAACGAAGAAATCTTGTCGGGATCCAGCGGCTCAAGCGCCTCTAATCCGTCTTTGGCTCCATCACGAAACTCACGTGCATACATAAGACAACCCTCTACGGCTACTCGAACCATTCGCTGATGTGGATTTGTTTATACACAACCCCGAATAGAGGCGTCAATGAATGTTGCGAGCGGATTCTCACTGCTTGACTGCTCGGAGAGAACGGTCCAGCAGTCGGAGAGATATCTTATCCTACTGAACTCTCATTACAGCAAATTTTGAACGCCCCCGCCCATCCATCCTCCCCCGCAAGCCTGGATGCAAGCGAGCACGGGCCGATTCGGAAGGAAACATCGGGCAAGAGAACGCGCTCCACTCACACTGCCGACGAGATACGTCCTGAGTGCCGGCAGACATGCCGGGCGTCTCTGCATGCTCCAGGTCATCAGCCACGCGCTAAAATAACGGCTTCTTCCCGCCTGCCTTGCTGATGGCGTGACTCAGAGCTTTCGATAGGCTCTCTGCGGCCGCTGCATCGCAGACCGGAAGCGAGAGCTCCCCTTTCTTTTCCCCCGGTTTGTCCTTTGGCGCACGGTCCTCATACACGAGCTCCTCCAGGTTTGTGACCACCAATCGGCCGGTTTTGAGTTCGTGCATCGGCTTCCCCGGTATCAAGAGCGTTGCCACCCATTCAGTCACACAGGCCGCACGTGTGCAGCGCAGCCGAACGCCGTAGAGGCNNAGGGCCCCGCCGAATCGCATCCGCTCATTGAGCCTTGTAATGAGTTGGAGGCCGGAGGGAGGCCGAACCACCACATCGACCTTGGCCGTTCGATCCAACTGCCAGGGCGCTCCGTCCTTCGGAGCCATCCGTTGCAGCCCGCTGCGCATGGTCGAGCAGGCTTCCCAGGTATCCTTGATAAACCCCATCGTCTCGTCCAACGACGGCCCATCAGCACTCGAGGTATTGCTTGTCTCGGCCCATCCAGTCGGCAAGCTTATTACGAGGGTGAGAAGCCCGGTCACGAGACCTGGGACGAGCCACTTCACCATCATGTCGATCCCTCGACTGTGCAGGATAGTTTTTGAACCTACCATGGTGGGAAAGTGTATCCTGTCGCTGAGAGTCATTTCCAGTTGAGACCATCCACGGAGGACAAAACTCACGGGTGGGTGCGAGCTGGGAGTGGAGCTACGAAGCCAGGTTGTTGAAGCGGCAGGCTCTCACCACGTGCACCGGAGAAGAAGTAACGAGCGGGATACTGTTCTCTGCGGGCACCATATCCGAAAAAGCACCAAGCGATCACCAAACTTCCGTGCCATCCGACCGGTGATTGTCCTCAGTTCTTCATCGTTTCGTCTGTAACTCCACGTTGACGAGTTTTATTTCTGAGAGATCCGTGAGTCGCGGACACCACCGTGTGCCGGCCCGCCACAAAGCCGAGTCCAGTTGGTCGTAGACCGTCCCCGGGTGGTCGTAGTGAATTCCGTACGCATGCGAGGCCGCACATCGGCAGGGGAACACAAACGACTTCGTCAAATCCTCGGACTCCACCTCGAATCGTGTGACGGTCAAGTCAAAGGTGAGCCGGATCTTGAACCAACAGTGAGCATGATGGTCGTCGACCTGCATCGAGTGCTGATAGCACTGCAACACGTCTCGGACGGTCACCATGCTCAAGGACGTGTTCCCCGAGAACACCTCGGCTCGCTTGTCGAGCACCAAGGCTTTGGCGAGGGACAAGGCCTGTCCCACTTGGATCGGGTTCAGGAGGTCGAATGCCGACTCATAGATGACGATGTTGGGATGGACTTTGAATTCGCGCAGGGATCCACGCTTGGCCAATTCGAGGTTCCAATAAAAATCCACGGCCTGGGACTCGCGGAAGCGAAAGGTCAGGAGGTTCATCATACAATCCCCCTCGCTCAGGTTCGCTCTATCGGGCACGTTCGGGAACGTGTTCGGTGGCGGCTGCTCCACACCGCCCTTCTGGAACATTTTCAGCTGTTTCGTGTGACGGAAGCTTGAACGTGCCAGGCCTCCAGTGAAAGGAACGGTATCAAAAAACAAAACCCCGAAGGGTTTTATCAGCGGCCATCACGTTCGAAAAGACGATAAAGAGGCCGCGGTACGAGCAAGCTCGGTTTGGTGGTCCCAACGGGATTCGAACCCGTGTTTAAGCCTTGAGAGGGCTCCGTCCTAGGCCAGGCTAGACGATGGGACCATCCGAACCGGTCTGAAGGATGGACGGTAGCACAAGCGGTTTTCCCTTTGCAACGAATCGCCGCCCCATCGGAAAGGGAGCCCTTTTGGATCTTCCCTGTAGGCCGTTTGCATGGGGCCATAATACCTGCCATTTCTACATCGGACAAACTTGACAGAACAGGGCAGAACGCCTAGCCTGATGAGTGTTTTCACACTATTTCCTATGCTCTATACCTGCTTCACACGACCCATGGTCGTTGCGGTTCGAGGTTGCTAAATGGGTGAGTCGGTGCCGGTTCACGGGACCGATCCGTTCTCCCGTTCGCCCTCCATGGGAGTGCTGTCCAAGCCGCGGCTCGAACTTCGCATCGGATCCAATATTTTTCGAAATACCAACGGCGTCGTCACGATTCACGGGAAAGAACAACTCGTCGTCGAACTCAAGCCGGAGCTCGGACAACTCCTCATCACCCTCGATCTCTACAGCGAGCAGGGCGTTCGCATTGCGCACCTACGCCGGAACGTGCTGACGGTGAATGAACGCGGACGATTTGCCGTGGCGATGTCTCACGGTCAAACCTTACCGGCGATTCAGTTATCAGATCTGCGGTCCGGGGATCCTGCTCTCGAGGTCCATATGATGTCCGTGCACAGAGTGGACCTCGTCTGTGGGAAACTGTTCTCGCACAAGGGTATGCCGGTGGAAATCACGCCGCACTATTGTCGAATCGGCTCCCACACGACGCTCTTTGGAGAGATCCTGGACATGCGAGGCGGCCCCGCCATCCTCGGCTGACAGGATTGACCGAACAGACGATCAAAAACCGTTTTGCCCTCTCCCCCTCTTTTCTCTAGAATAGAACGATGATCGATATCCCCAAGCCGTCCGTACAAGCGTTTCTGGTCTGCGACCAAGTCATTGAGGATAGCCTCACCAAAAAGAAAAGCCTGATCGGAATCTTCACTCATCTTCAGACGGCTACGTTCCCGTTTCATCATCAGCATATGGGACTCTACTTCTGCCTCACCGACGCCGAAGGCCTCTATCACTTTGATATCGACTTGATTTATCTCAACTCGGAACAACTGGTCTGTCGAGCCACTCTTCCCAACATCGAAATCAGCGACCGTCTCCAAATCTCCGATTTCGGCATCAATATCCCGCTTCTCATCCTTCCGGCACCCGGTCGCTATGAATTCCGCCTCCTGATGGAAGGCCAGCTGATCGCCCAAAAGGATTTCAACGTCATATCGATACCAAACCCCACTACGACTGAACCTGCCTCTTAGCCGTTCCCCCATTCCTCTCATCGCCCTGTCTGTGATAGAACTCCTCCCTGAACACGGCCTTCACGCGACCGGAACCGACAGGGTAGATCCAACACCATGACCACACCAGAGTCTTCATCTTCTTCGAATTTCATTCGCGATCTTGTCGCCGCCGACCGTGCCGCAGGCAAGCATGGGGGCCGGGTCGTCACCAGATTTCCGCCTGAGCCCAATGGCTATCTCCATATCGGTCACGCCAAATCCATGGCCCTGAATTTCGGGCTGGCGAACGAGACGTCCGGTGGGATCTGCCATCTCCGATTCGACGACACGAATCCCACGACCGAGAATCCCGAGTATGTGCACGCGATCCAGGATGATGTCCGATGGTTGGGATTCGATTGGCACGACAAGATGTTTTATGCCTCGGACTATTTCGAGCAACTCTACACTTTCGCGGTGGTCCTGATACGGAAAGGGAAAGCCTACGTCGATAGCCTGACTCCCGATCAAATTCGAGACTACCGCGGGACACTCACCGAACCGGGCCGTGATAGTCCCTACCGCACCCGATCCGTCGAGGAGAATCTGGGTTTGTTTACGCGCATGCGAGCCGGAGAGTTTTCAGACGGGACCCAGGTCTTACGCGCCAAGATCGATATGGGGGCGCCCAACATCAACCTCCGCGATCCGATCCTCTACCGAATCCGCCATGCGATCCACTATCGAACCGGATCGAGCTGGTGCATCTATCCCGCATATGATTTTGCTCACCCGTTGTCCGATGCGATCGAAGGTATCACGCACTCCATCTGCACCCTGGAGTTTGAGGATCACCGCCCGCTGTACGATTGGGTGGTCGCGGAAGCCGATGCACCCCATCGGCCACAGCAGATCGAATTCGCCAGGCTGAACCTCACCTCGACCGTCATGAGCAAGCGTAAGCTACTTGAACTAGTCGAGAAGAAACTGGTCGCCGGATGGGATGACCCACGTCTTCCTACGTTGAAAGGCCTCCGTCGGCGAGGCGTGACTCCGGAAGCGATTCGGGCCTTTTGCGAGCATATCGGCGTCGCCAAGCGTGACGCGATCGTCGAGATGCAGCTCCTTGAACACTTCATCCGGGAAGACCTCAACAAGCGATCTCTGCGCGTGATGGCGGTGCTCCGCCCGTTGAAAGTGGTGCTTGATAACTATCCGGACGGTGTCGTTGAGGAACTTGAGGCCGTCAACAATCCGGAAGACGCATCGGCAGGGACAAGAAAGGTGCCCTTCTCAAACGTCCTGTACATCGAGCAGGATGATTTCAAGGAGGACCCGCCCAAACAGTTCTATCGCCTTGCTCCAGGTCGAGAGGTCAGACTGCGCTATGGATACATTATCAAATGCGTCGGCGTGACGAAGGACCCGCAAACCGGGACGATTACCGAGCTCCATTGCACGTACGACCCCGAGACCAGAAGCGGATCGGCCCAGGAGCAGCGTAAGGTCAAGGCGACTATTCACTGGGTATCGGCGGTGCATGCCGTCCAGGCGACCATCCGACTCTATCAGCCGCTGTTACTCACCGACCAGGACAAGCCTACGGCCGATCAGGACTGGACGCAGTCCCTGAACCCACAATCTCTTGAACACCTGACCGATTGCCGGGTAGAGCCAAGCCTTCGCACTGCCGAACCCGGCTCCCGATTCCAGTTTGAGCGGCAGGGATACTTTTGTGTCGATTCCGACTCATCACCCGACACACTCCTCTTCAATCGAACCGTGCCGCTCAAAGATGCATGGGCGAAGGTTGCGAAAGCCCAGCACCCCTCTACGTAATCGTCCTTTCCGGATTGACGACCTCCGCATGCCCTTGCGGATTTTCCCACAACGCGTGCCACCGCAAACGGGGCGGTCTATACTCTCTTGAGAAACCGATTGTTGAGCCNNACCTGGAACCGGTGTCAAGCTGTTGATCCAGGCCACCGAATTGGCTGTCCCAATCACCGTCCACTCTGCCGCAGTTCGATGGGCACACCATGGCGAGTTCGGTATCGAGTTCCTGCGCCTCACCGACCTCGATCGAAGCCGATTGCAGCGGCTGCTCCATGTCGCCGGCCTCCGATCCTCGGCACAGCACTGAGGCGTTCGGCAAAGACTTTCCTTTCTCCGCCATCGTCGTTACACTCCACCCCATGACCTGCCCCCTGTGTCAGCAATCAACAACGTGGGAAGGAAATCCTTGGCGTCCCTTTTGCTCAGAACGTTGCCAAGTCACTGACCTGGGCACATGGGCCATGGAACAATACCGCATTCCAGGCCAGACCTTGACGATGGAGCAACCCATGCTCGACTCGTCCAGCAGTCAAGGCGATGCAGACATCCCCTCGTCGATCGTTTGAGCCTGAGCACGTTGAGATCCATCCCGCTTAGCAGAATCCGCCAACCGCACCACCCAAATCCCCACCTTTTGCGCTTGGCAGAATCACGGTGAACTTGCTAAGGTCTGACAACTATTTCTCCCGTGCGAAGGAGGACCGTCATGCTCCCGACCAAAGGCTATGCCGCGATGGCTGCGAAGGAACCGCTCCAGCCGTTCTCGTTTGAACGGCGCGATGTCGGTCCACACGACGTCTTGATTACGATCTCGCATTGCGGCATCTGCCATTCCGATATCCACCAAGCCCGTAACGAATGGGGCATCTCCCTCTTCCCGATGGTACCCGGCCATGAGATCGTCGGAACCGTCGCACAAGTCGGGGCGGCAGTGAAAACCTTCAAAGCCGGTGATCGAGCCGGTGTTGGGTGTTTCGTGGATTCCTGCCGAACCTGTACGGCCTGCCGAGAAGGGCTAGAACAATACTGCGACGGGGGCACCCTTTGGACCTACAGTGCGCAAGACAAGACAGGCCAGATCACTCAAGGTGGTTACTCAGCCCAGATCGTCGTGGATGAACGGTACGTCCTCCGGATTCCAGCGACGCTTTCGTTGGCCGGAGCAGCCCCCTTGCTCTGTGCGGGTATCACCACCTACTCTCCCCTCCGGCAATGGGGAATCGGTCGCTATCACAAACTGGCCGTCGTCGGCCTTGGTGGGCTTGGCCACATGGCGGTGAAGATCGCCAAAGCCATGGGAACGGAAGTGACAGTATTAAGCACCTCGGAGAATAAACGGCAGGATGCAAAGCGGCTAGGGGCAGCACACTTTGCAGTGACGTCGGACCCTCAGACGTTTACGAAGCTCCAGGGGTATTTCCATTACGTCCTCGATACGGTTTCGGCCCCACACGATTACAACGCCTACCTGAACCTGCTTAAAACCGACGGGACCATGATCCTCGTCGGGGCACCGGAAACCCCGACCCCTGTCGAGGCCTTTTCGCTCATTTTCAAACGACGGCGCCTGGCCGGTTCTCTGATCGGCGGCATCAAAGAAACACAGCGCATGCTCGACTTCTGTGCCCAACACCAGGTCGAGTCCGACGTGGAAGTGATTTCCATCGAACAGGTGAATGACGCCTACGAACGGATCCTCCGGGGCGATGTGAAATTTCGATTCGTCATCGACATGGCGTCGCTGAAGTAACGAACGGCAGGAACCCATAGGCTGTTTCCCAAACTCCACACGCCACTTGACCAACAATATAGACGGGTCTACAGTGCTGCGCAGACCATGAAGCACAAGGCTACTACCGTCGATAAGCATTTGGATCCACGCGAGATCTCATCGTATAGCGTGATGGAAGCTGCGCACTACCTGCGCATTCCGCGCACGACAATCCGAGACTGGGTGTCGGGTCGACACTACCGCAGTACAGTTGGTGTTCGCTTCTCTAGACCGATCATTCAGGTTCCCGATCCAGGAGTACAGTTACTCTCCTTTATGAATCTAGTTGAAATCCACGTCTTGGACGCCATTCGCAGGAAACATGACATTCCGCTGGAAAAAGTCAGAACTGCGATGAATTACCTCTCGAAGCAATTTCCTTCGCAACATCCCCTAGCCGATCAGGAATTCGTGACGGATGTACTGAACCTTTTCATCAAAAAGTTCAGCCAATTAATCAACATTTCCCAGGAAGGACAATTGGCCATCCAAGAAGTCCTCCAGGCACACCTCCATCGCATTGACCGAGATTTCAAAGGCATCCCTATCCGACTTTACCCATTCACACGGAAACGAGACCTCCGAGTGGAGCCAAAAACCATCGTCATCGACCCACAGGTGTCCTTTGGCAGACCCGTATTGGCAGGCACAGGAATTCCCACCGCCGTCATAGCTGAACGCTATAAAGCCGGCGAATCCGTGGACGACTTAGCAGACGATTATGGACGCCGGCGCCTCGAAATTGAAGAAGCCATCAGGTGCGAGCTCTCCCTCGAAGCAGCCTGACAGACCCGTCTTCTTCCTTGATCGTTCCCTTGGAAAGAAGCGTGTGGCTATTGCGCTCCGTGAAACCGGCGCCATTCTTCATATCCACGATGACCACTTTCCTCCTGATGCGAAGGATGAAGACTGGCTCACAGAGGCGGGACGGCGCGGATGGATCGTCCTGACCTAAGACCATCGCATTAGGTATCGGCATGTTGAACGGCTCGCGCTCATAAAGGCAGGCGTTGCAGCGTTTATCTTGACATCAGGCGATCTACAAGGTGAGGAGATGGCACAGGTCTTCATCAAGGCACTCCCAAGAATCAACCGTTTTCTGCAGCAACAGAAGAAGCCATTCATCGCCAAGATCGCGAAAGACGGGTCGGTCGCGATGCTCTTTCAATAAGAGTGATCATACGTACTAAAGGCACATCACAATCTGCTCTGAAAGGCGTAGTGGAGCATGGAATGAAAGAGATGATCCATTCGGCAAGGTTGAAGGTTTGCATGCTTCGATGCTGAACCGAGTGGGGGNNCGAGTTTCTGTTCTCGACGTTTTATGTCCGTTCATCCTCCAGTGCTTCAACAGAGAACATGAAACGGACGATTTCCGCAATCTTCGTTCTGCTGGGACCATTGAGGCTCTCACCGTATCGGGGATCGTAGTGCCGGCAATAATCTGCCGCCAACCTGTAGCCATGCGACGGCGACTGAACGTGCCAGAGGTATATGCTCAACGCTTCCTCTACCAGCAGTAGGTTCCGGTTGTGAACGATGCGTACTGGTCCCCATTTCTGGTTCTTGTATTCATTTTGATAGTCCCGCAAATGGTCGTGCAACCGCCCTGCCGCCTGGCGGTCCAACTGAGGTGTCATCGGAGCCAAACCGGCCAGTAAGGCGCGAGCTTCCAGGAACAAAGTCGCAGCTGCGCCACTCGTTTTGCCTCTGCGGGAAACAGCCCTTCCGGCGACCCAAAGGGCAAAAGCTGACAGCCGCGTCGGACGCGCAAACCACTTCTTCAACACCGTCAGTCGTGTCAGATTTGCCTGACCATGCGCGTCAATCTCGTCGATGATTTTCAGCAGCTGTTCAGGAACGCTCGTTCGCATGGCAGAATGGCGATATCAGATTCTTTGGTTAGAGACACGGTCTTGGGGCCGTCGCAAGGGGGCAATGATTCGGGTGGAACCATCAGGGTGATGCTGCGCGCCTGGCCGGGAATGCGCTGAATGAAGCCGCGCCGCTCCAGCGTGAGCACCATTTGATGCACGGTGGGCGGGGTCACCTGGAAGAACCGTTGCATGTCCGCTTCGGACGGCGCACAGCCGTTCAGAATGACGTATTGATGGACGTAGGCCAGATACTGGCCTTGGAGTTCGGTGTAGGGCGGTTTCATTCGCCTCCCAGCTCCGCTTCGAGTAATCCGACTTGGTCCCGAAGATAATCTCCATATCCCCAACCAATGTGGTCGGCGTGATCTTCCAGGCGCTGAACCCGCTCACGGAACTGCGGATACAGCGCCGGATCGTCCTTCCACAACAGCTGCGTCATCTCATGCAAGACGGATTCGAGACTGCTGTAGTACGCCTCGTTGATGTCGCCGAACTCTCGCGTGAACTGCGTGCCGTTCTCCACGTAGGTCAGCATCAGGTCAATCGTGCCTGCCAGGTTGCCCGTAGCCTTGCGGTAATCGCGGATGGCTTTGCGCGCCTCAGCCAGTTTGAGCTTTCCGAATCCTCGCGAGGGAAAGAATTGCTCGATGATCGTGCGCCGGTACCG
>CXWJ01034313.1_pt1 | contig 17704 bp, 16 predicted proteins | sample 590841 | NCBI WGS metagenome assembly CXWJ01 (sample SAMEA3498367, study PRJEB10139) | wastewater metagenome | biome: wastewater treatment plant; material: activated sludge | place: Austria | collected 2015-01-21 | reverse complement strand
CTTCTTGAGTGAGCCGGGTCGTCTCGACCCCGGCGGTGGTTCTCCCAGAGCGCTCGCGCCAGGGGTGTAAAATCGCTCCATCGTACCGGGCGGAATGGACGGGGTTCAAGTGGCGCACGCAGCGCCCGTCCTTTGGGCACTATCCATGCAGACGCGACGGCGATGGCGTGGTTCACGCTCTGTTACGGCGGACTTGCGTGAGCGCGGCCAAGCAGTGGTCGACGCTCGCGGCATGGAGTTTTGCCTTTTGCGGGGCAAATAGGGGTCCCACATAAAAACCGCAAAAGTCGCTTGCTTTGCGCGAGTCGCTCGCGACGAAACTCGACGATCACCGAGTCGAGCGTGCGTCGTCGGCACGCATAAGTCGTCGACTTTTGTGTTTCTCAACTACCGCGCCGAGGCCGCAATAGAGCGCACTCCGGTCGCTGACGCTCGCGGCTCGCCGAGCACACGCTCTCCTGTCTGGCCGACAGCCGAAAGCTGACAGCCGACTGCTCTTCTTCAATTGCCAAAGATCCGCAGCAGGCGCCCTCACCTTAGCAGGGTGCGCGGCCCAATTCATCAAGAAAGATTTCGGAATGATCTCTCGCAAAGGCGCAGAGGCGCGCGGCAGACGTTCGCAGAAGCCGAGGACTGGAAGCTAAATGGCTCGACGGCGAAGCGCGTGGGTCATTAGAGCGCAGGCCGCCAGCGCGAGGGCGGTTGGTTCGGGGACAAGAGCGGCGATTTCGTTGGGCGTGAGGGCGTGGTTGTAAATGCGGAGGTCGTCGACCTGTCCATCAAAATACCGGTGGGGCGCTCCCAGGATTCCGCTGGCGCCGATGAACATCGGAATGTCGGGGTGGACTTCGCCGACCGGTCCGTCGCTGTTCTGCACGTGCGCAGTAAGCACGCCGTTGACGTACAGGCGGTAGTCGGCGCCGCTGTACAGGCCGGCGATGTGCGTGAATTGATTCAGCGGCAGTTCGTTGCTGCCGAGGCTCGTGATCTTGTTGCCGCCCGTGCCGACTTGCCAGACGACGGCTGCGCCCTGCCAGATGAAGGTGAAGCTGTTGTTCGTCGTCAACTCGACCGATCGCCCACGCCACACGATGGATGTCCGGATTTCGCCGAGCGACTCCGGCCGCACCCATGCGGCCACGGTAACCGCATCGACGTCGAGCGAAGCGTGGTTGGGCACGCTGACGTAGTCGTCGACGCCGTCGAAGTTGAACGCTTGCCCGATCTTGCCCGGTGCAAAGTCCGCGCCAGCCATGAGCGTGCCGTGGTTGACGCCGGTCGCGTCGAGAGCGTTGTCTTCGGCTTGATAGTGGGCGATTAGCGCGGCCTGCGAAGCGCCTTGTGCCAGTAGGGCAGTCGCTGCCGCGAGCAGGAACGTGCGCGAGATTGGATGCATGAGAACTCTCTCGATGTTGGTCTAGATTTCATCAGCGAATCGCCTTGGATTGTACTCGCCTGGCAGGGGATGGCGCTAATTGGGCGCGCGTGGGTAGGGCGGCGAAAGTTTGCGGGGCGGTGCGGCCACGACTACAATCGACCGCATGAACGCCTGGCGCACTCTCCTATCGCTGGTGGCGGTGATGGCCGCGGCGGCGAGCGGGGCCGCACAGATTCTTCCCGTCGGCGCCACTGCTGCGCGGCGGGTGACGGGCTACGGCTTCACCGAAGGTCCGCTCTTTGATCCTGCGGTCGGCGCCGCGGGCAGCATATTGTTTACCGACCTGAGTCGCAGCGACATCGTGCGCTTCGATATTGCGGGCGGGACCGCGGCGATCGTCGATCCGAATTCCGGCGCTGCCAATGGGATGTTTTTCGACGCGGGCGCGCACCTGGTGACGGCCGACCGGGATCGGCGGCAGATTTCGCGCCGCTCGCTGGCCGACATCAAGGTCGTGGAAGCCGTGCTGGCGGCGAACTGGCAAGGCGCGCTCTTTAACGGGCCGAACGATCTGGTGATCGACTCCGGCGGCGGGATTTACTTCAGCGACCCCGATTACAACAACCGGCAGTCGACGCCCGAGGCGGTCTACTACATCAGTCCTGCGGGCGCGCTGTCGCGCGTGCTCACGGGCTTCAACAATATGCGGCCTAACGGCGTGATGCTGTCGCCGGACGAGGCGACGTTTTACTTGGCGGTCGAACGTGAGAAACGGATTTACGCCTACGACGTGGCGGCCGACGGCTCGTTGTCGAATCAGCGGTTGTTCGCCCGCACCGACGTGAACGCCGCCGGCACGGTGCTGCCGGGCATTACCAACGGCCCGGACGGTCTGACGGTCGACGCGGCGGGCAATGTTTACTCCGCAGTGCAGAACGCGGNNGCGCGGCGCGGCGCTAGATGCCGACGCCGATGGCGACGGCGCGGCGACCGGCGGTGACTTTCTCATTTGGCAGCGGCAGGTCGACGCTACTCCGGGCCAGTCCCAGGGCGTCGTGCCTGAACCTTCGGCGTGGGCTCTGGGTGCGTTGACCGCGCTGGGGGTAGGAGTACGTCGGCGTGCACGGTTTGCGCGGCTGTCCTGGGTGAGCGACGATGAAGCGGGCCGGGTGTGAGGCTTCCGAAGGGCGTTCGAATTTCGCTTCGCACGGATGCCGTGCCAAAATTCGGCGAAGCGGTCGTGCTCGATCGTCACCGGACCCACTTCCCGTACGCGCTTGGCGCGGGTTCAAGGGCCCGACGGAGCCCCCATGGGCTCCCCGGGGAGAAAAAACACGGACTGGACGCGGCTAGTTCGCCAGGCGCCCTCGATGGCTGGTATGATGCCGCTACCTTTGATCGAGCACCGGGAGACAGTTTTATGGCGACTCTACGCGTGATTATTGCTGGGTGGTTACTTACGGCCGGCGCAGCGGCGCATGCCGTCAACTATACGGTCACCGATTTGGGGGCTTTGCCTGCCGGCTTCACTCGGGACTTTGCCGAAGGGCTAAACAGCGCGGGCGACGTGGCCGGCTACGTGTCGACCGCCGCGTTTACCAGCGAGGCTTTCGGATGGTCGAGCGGCGGCGGCTACGACCTCTTGAGCACGCTGGGCGGCACGAGCTCGTTTGCGTTGGCCATCAATGCCGCCGGCGTGGTGGTTGGACGGTCGGACACCGGCGTCGGCGCGCAGACGCGGCCGTTTCGGGTGCTGCCCGGCGGAAGCATGGTCAGCCTCGGCACGCTCGGCGGCAATTTTGGTTCGGCCAACGATATTAACGACAGCGGCGTGATCACCGGCAGCGCCTCCTCGGCCACGACGTCCCGTGCGTTCATCTGGCAAGAAGGCGTGGGCATGACCGACATTGGCAATTTTACTCCTGGCGGCTTGAGCTCCGGGCAAGCCATCAACGCCGCTGGGCACGTGGTCGGACAGGGGACCACCGCGACGAGCGAGCTTCACGCCTTCTGGTGGGATGGGATGACGATGCTCGACATCGGTACGCTCGACATGGGGCAAAACAGTCTGGCCCAGGGCGTGAACGATGCGGATGAAGTCGTGGGCCTGTCGACGACCGATGCCTTGGGAACGAGCACACATGCCTTTCTGTGGAAGAACGGCGTGGGCATGACGCAGCTCGGCGAATTGGCGCCGTTCGACACGCGGGCGTTCGACATCAACAACAACAGCGACGCGGTGGGATGGTCGTGGATCGACGTGAGCGGCAACGTCCGCGCGGTGCTGTGGGAAGACGGCGGCCCCGTGATCGATCTGAATACGCGCATTCCAGGCGGGAGCGGCTGGCTGCTGAACGACGCCCGCTCGATCAACGACGCGGGGCAGATCGTGGGCAATGGACGGCTGAACGGCGTGCCGCGGGCGTTTCTGTTGACGCCGGTGCCGGAGGCGTCTGGCTGCACGCTGGCTTTGTTGGCGATTCTCGCGACGAAGTTGAAATGGATTGGCGGCCGGCGGCGGTTGGGATTACCCCCGCTTTAACGGTAGTCACAACGACGCTTGGCGTCGCGCGCGCTTGGTGAGTTCGCGCAGCTTGCGGCGCAGGGATCGAGACAAGCTACGGCGTCTCATCAAGCAGGACGCGGAGCATCGCTTCGCGCTGTTGGTTCAAATTCTCGCCGAAGCCGATGATTTTGTGGCGGAGGACGCCCCGGCGATCGATGAACACGGTGGCGGGCAGGTTGGTGATGTTGAGCGGTTTGACGAACGTGGCCGAGGCGTCGTTGACGACGATCGGGTAGGCGAGCTGGTTCTTTTTGGCGAAATCCAGCAGTGGGGCGTCGTCGTTGGGGGCGCCGAGTCGGCGGGCGACGCCGATAACCGCCAAACCGCGGTCGCCNNACCATACTGCTTAATCCACTCGTTCAATTGCGCGGGGCGCGAGACGGGGCTCGAAACATTGGATTGGAAGAACTCGAGCACCACCACTTTGCCCTTGAGGTCTTCGGGCGTGAGCGGGGAGCCGCCTATCCAGACGTCAGCGACAATCGACGGGCAAGGCTTGTCGCCAAAGACGAAGTCGCGGTTGAGCTCCAGCATTTCGACGGCGGCGCCCAGGCCGCTGCCCTCTGCAGCGTNNCCTCTGCAGCGTCGAGATGCGCCGCTTGAATGGCTTTGGCGACGCGCCCAACATGCTCGGCGTACGCAACGAAAATCTTCACGGCGTCGGCGCGCTTTTTCTCTGTCATAAACCGATTGATCATCGTCTGCGCGTGCCTGGCCCACGCCCGAAGGTGGACTCCGGCGCCAGCGGCGCTTACGTCGCCTTCGAAAACCTTGGTCATGAGAGCCAGGGCCTGGTCGTATTGCTTGGACGCGAGAAGCGCCGACATCAGATCGTCGCTGACGGGCGATTTTGGATCGGCGGCCAGGATAGTCTGGGCGACGCGGATGACGTCGTCGGGGCGACGAAGGTCGCGATAGATATTCAGCAGGGCGCCCTGGTCGGCGGATTTAGCGGTTTCGGCGGCGGCGGCCAGGCGCGCCAAGTCGGATAGTCGGGAATTCTCCAGAGCTATGTATTCGGGACTGTCATGCGATAGTTGGCGAGCAAGCAGATTGAGTCGACGATTGAGCCGATAGTACTCGGCGGAGACGTTGAGCGGATTGCCAAACGGCAACGGGCCGGTGATTTTGGCCAGGGCCTCGTCGGCGTCGGCGAGTTCGGGATGCAGCTTTTTGAACTCTCGGTCGATGTCGTCGTGTGCGGAGCGCTGGAATATGACCAGATTGTTTAACTCCGCCCGTCGAATGCCGGGAGGAGGCGCCGCGTCGTAGGCGGCCAGCAACTTTTCAAACTTTGTCCGCACCTCGCCGCTCAAGGCACGGGCGTCTTCGTCGCGACCGGCAGCGACCAGGCCGTAGAAGATGGGGCGGAAATTGAGGTTGCGCTCGTAGGGCACGACATAGTCGTTGATCTTCGCAAGGGGCGGGTCGATGGCCAGCCACTCCCGCGCGGAGGCAGTTGCTTCGTCATAGAGTTTGTGCTGGGTCTGCGCCTGGATGAGCTCGTAGTAGATGGTGTAGTCGTTCGGGTCAGCTTCGCGCAACGCGTGAGCCTCGCGGACAAAATCGTCGTTCTGCTCAAGTTCGACGAACAACCGAAACAGCTCGTAGTGATTAACGGGAGTCGCGGCCTGCGCGCGGGCTACGAGCGCTTTGACCTCCTCCTTGTAATTGGCCAACGCCTGTTGGTACTCAGGTTTCTGAATAACTTCTGGCTTTGCCGGTAAGCCGAACGGGCCGAGATGCTTGACCTTGGCTTCGGCCGCCAGGCGGATGAGCGATTCCGGCGGTTGGACTTGGCGACCACGGCCGAAGGGTTGCTTGCCGGCGGGCTGCGCAGCGGCGTCGCCGGCGAAGGGCGTCGGAGTAATCGCAAGGATCAGACATGCAATGCTAAAGGCCACGGGTCGCATGTTCATCGGGTTCGCCATGAGAGCGGAAACGCAAAAAGTCGGGAAGACATCAAGTATTTTATCGTCGTCCAGGGCAAGATGACAATCGTTGGATGGTCAGGCGTGGACGGCATGCCGTGTGGTAACGAGAATTCAGATCGTGTAGCTTCGAGCGCAGCAAGACGATGAGATTGCATGTCCTGACTCGACTGGCGCCAACTGAGCGACCTATGAAGAACATCCTCGCGAGTTTGTTCGTTTTGTTGATCTTCGGGACGCCGGCTGCGCTAGGCGGCCCCGGGACGGGGCGCTATCTTCGTCATGCGAACGAGTGGTTTGCCGGCGCGGAGGCGGGCGAGATCACGGACCATATTCTTGCGTGGCAGACCGAACTGGGGGGCTGGCCGAAGAACGTGGATACGACGCTCGATCCGGCGGCTATCGTCCTTGATCCCGCGGCTGCCGAGGCGACGTTTGACAATCGGGCGACGACCGACGAGTTGCGCTTTCTGGCGCGCCGATTTAACGCCACGGAAGACGAGCGCTGCCGCGAGGCCTTCGCCCGCGGATTGGATTATGTGCTGGCGGCTCAGTATCCCAGCGGCGGATGGCCGCAGAAGCATCCGCCGGGCAAGGGCTACAAGCAATGCATCACGTTTAACGACGGGGCCATGGTGAGACTGATGGAGTTTCTGCGCGAGGTGGCTCGCGACGAGGCTTACAAGTTCGTCTCGGCAGAGCGGCGCGCTGCGGCGCAGACGGCGTTTGACCGTGGCGTCCAGTGCGTGTTGAAGTGCCAGGTGCGGGTGGACGGACGGCTGACCGTCTGGTGCGCCCAACACGACGAACGAACGTTTGAGCCGCGGCCCGCGCGTAGCTTTGAACTTACCAGTCTCAGCGGCGGCGAGTCGGTGGGAATCGTTGAATTGCTAATGTCGCTGGAAAACCCTAACGCCGAGGTGCGCGAGGCAATCGAGGCCGCTGTGGCGTGGTTTGACGCGGTGCGAATCAAAGGCCGCCGGATCGTCGACCGCAACGCCAAGGCCACGGGTACGGGCGATCGCGATCGCGCGATGATCGTCGAACCGGCCGCACCATCGTTGTGGGGCCGGTTCTACGAGATTGGAACCAACCGGCCGTTGTACGCTAATCGCGACGGCGTGGCCCAGTACGCCTTCAACGACGTGGACGACCCGTTGCGTAGCCACTATGCCTGGCACGGCGATTGGCCGCGGCAATTGCTCGACAGGGATTTCCCAGCTTGGAAGCGGCATCACCCGTAGGCGACTTTGCATTGCTTCGTCCGCCGAATGGCACGGCAGTTGCGGTAGATTTTCCAGCTCATCTGGAGCTACTAACTGCCGTATGCGGAGAATACACCATGAGCGTCGAAGCGTCGCAGCGATTGAAAGAGCTGATCGCGGATTTTGACACGGCCATGCTGATTACCCACGCGCCCGACGGCGCGCTGCGGGCGCGGCCGATGGCGGTGGCGGACGTCGATCCGAACGGCGACATGTGGTTTGTCACTGATCGGCACTCCGGAAAAATCGACGACATCGACAGCGACGCTCAGGTGAACGTGGCCATGCAGAAGGGGAGCAACGGCGGCAAGTTCGTGTCGCTTTCCGGACGGGCGACGACCGTCGAGGATCGGCGCAAGGTCGACGAGGTGTGGCACGAGCACATGCGGGTGTGGTTCCCCGGCGGCAAGGACGATCCAAATCTCGTGCTGCTGCGAGTCGCCGCCAGCGAGGGGGAGTTTTGGGACAACAGCGGGCTGAACGCCATCAAGTATCTCATCAAGGCGGGTAGCGCCTATCTGCACGGCGAGCGACCGACCAACGACCCGACGGAGCACGGCAAGGCTAAGCTCTAGCATGCCGGCAGAGGAATTCGGAGACGCCTGGAAGCCCCATCAAAGGTCGCCGGGCGCATGGGAGCGGTTGTGCGGTGCGTTATGGAGTAGAATGAGGTCCAGCGAATCCCTCTCCACACTCTCACCAGCGACGCTCAATGACGGCAGCGTGCGGGCCAAGCCCGAGCATCCGGCGACTGGTGACGGCCGTTCTGTTCTCCGCCGTGGCGGGTTTCTTTTGTCCGTGCAGGGCTCACGCTGCAGCCCCAGAGGTGCGCGGGACGTGGCTGACGACCACTGGGGTCGACCACATTAAGAGCGGAAACAATACCGCGGCCGTCGTGGCGGACCTGCGAGCGATCGGGCTCAACACGGTCTATGTGGAGACCTGGAAGAACGGCTACACAAACTTTCCATCGCCGCGGCTAGCGCAGATCACTGGAGGCGTGGACCGGTCGACGTTTTTGGGAACCACGCGCGATCTGGTCGAGGAGACGCTGATTGAGGCCCATCGCAACCAGATGGCGTATTACGGCTGGTTCGAGTATGGGTTCGCCGCACAGTTCGTCGGCTCGGGCGGGTCGCCCTCGAATCCCTTGGGGACGTACATGCGCGATCGGGGGTGGCTGCTCCAGAACCAAAGCGGGCAATACGCCGACTCGACCAACGGATTTGCGTGGATGAATCCCGCTGTGCCCGAGGTGCGACAGTTTCTCATCGACGTGACGTTGGACGCGGTCAACCGCTACGACCTGGACGGCATTCAGTTCGACGACCGTCTGGCGTGGCCGGTGCAGTTTGGGTTCGATGCCACGACGCTGGCGCTGTACGCCGAACAGACCGGGCGACCGGCGCCGTCGTCGCCGACCAACGCGCAGTTCAGCCAATGGCGGCGCGATAAGGTGACGGAGTTCGCCGCGGAACTTTATTCGGCGGTCAAAACGGCGCGGCCGGACTTGCAAGTGTCGGTAGCGCCGTCGATCACGTCGTTTTCGACGACGAACTACAACGCGGACTGGCCGACGTGGGCGTCGCAGAAGTTGTTCGACGAATTCGCAGTGCAGGCGTATCGGGACAATCTGTCGTCGTTCAACTCGATCATCAACGGCCAAGTGGCGCCGTTCAAGCCGGACGATCTCGACAAGCTGGTGCTGGGGCTGCGCATTAATGGAACCGGGGCGACCACGCCGTATGTGGACCTGCAGGCGATGATCGAGCGTTCGCGCTCGGAGGGGGCGGCGGGGCACAGCCTGTGGTACAGCGCCGGCGCACGCGACCTGTACAGCGATGAGCTAACAGCGTTCTACGACGTGGCAGGACAGGGCCACGCTCCGCAACCGCGGTTTGCCGAGGGGCATCGCCCGGCGCCAATTGTGGCCGGGCCTATGGCAGGACAGCCGGGCGTATGGTCGGTGGAGGTCGCGATCGACGGTCGCTACCGAGTGGTGGCTAAGATCGGCGGCAATTGGAAGGAAGTGTCGGCGACAACGCTGGTCAGCGGGTTGCACGAACTGAACGTGGGGGGCGCCACCCTGGTGGAGCTGCTGGCGGATCGTCGGGGATTCACGCCGGGCGACTTCAACGGAGACGACTTTGTCGACGGTGTTGATCTGGACCTTTGGCAGACGGCGTTCGGTACGGGCGAAAGCAGCGACGCGGACAGCGACGGCGATGTGGACGGCGTGGATTTTCTCTACTGGCAAAGCAGCTTCGGCAGAACGCCGCTGACGGCCGGGCCGGTCGCAGTGATTCCGGAGCCGGGCTCGGCGATTCTTGCATTGGCCGCGCTGGTGGGCGGAAGCGTACTACGGGCGAGGCGGTGGTGAGCCCGGCATCGCGAATTGACGTCGGCGTCATTTCTCCGGCTGAAAATATCTCGGCCGTTGGTACACGCGCACGTAGTCGACGTCGTGGTACTGCGGAAACGTCGTGGTCTTGTCGGGATTGCCAGGCCAAGCGCCGCCGACGGCGGTGTTCAGGATGAGATAGTGCGGAGCATGCGGCACTCCCTCGGTGGTGGAGTGGATTAGCTTGCCATCGACGAACCAGCGGAGTTCGTTGGGATCCCACTCCAGCGCGTAGACGTGGAAGTCCTTGGTGAAGTCGACGTCGCTCTCGAGCTTGCCGGAGCTTGATTTCTTTTCGCCCTGAAACGTGTGGTAGTGCAGGGTGCCGTAGATGATGCCCGGCTCGTGGCCGAGGAACTCCATGACGTCGATCTCGGTGTACCACGGGCGCTCTTCGGGGATCAGCCGTTCGTGGCCCTCTTCCACGGTGCGGGCCATGAGGCGTTCCATTTGCCAATCGCGATTTTGCGGATAGAGCCAATGGGCAGGCCAGAGTCCTTGGCCGCCGGGAAGCTTGGCGCGGATCNNGCTGGTGTAGTGCTGCGAGCCGTAGTCGCGCACCCGGCTGCGGAGGCGGAGGGCGCCGTTTTCGACGTAGGCTTCGTCGGGAACGTAGTACTGCAGTTCATTGTGCTTGCTTTGTTCGCGGATGAGCACATTCCACTTCTTGGGCGAGAGTTGTGGCTCGTCGAACTCGTCGCTCCAGACTAGTTGCCACCCTTTCGGCGCCGCGGGCGGGTCGGCGGCGAACGAGTGGACGGTGGGCAAGACGACGATGAAAGTGAGAAGAGAACGCGCGGAATGTATTGCGTGAGTTATTGGCTTGGTCATTGATTTAGATCGCTTAAGGGGGAGGACTCACGCAAAGGCGCTAAGGCGCCAAGGAAGAGGAACGGTGAGGTCTTATTGAACGCCAACGGTCGCTGATTATCACTAATTCAGATCAGTGCAAAACAGGCGCTTATCAGTGTTCTTTCACTCTTTTGTCTTACTCTCCGCTTGGCGGCTTTGCGCCTTTGCGCCTTTGCGTGAGCCATGCATTTCTGATTACGACCGGCGTCGCATTCTACATCAGCGGTTCGCCGACGTCGGCGGTGGCTTCGGCCGCGGCGGCGAGGCTGAGGGGTTCGGCGGGCGACGGGTAGTCTTCCGCAATGCGCACACGGCTGGCGAACCATAAGCTGGCCAGCGTGACAGCCGCGGCAATCCAGCCGACGGTTCCGTAATGGATCAGGCGTCCGTCGGCGGTTTGTTTGATGATTAGCCCACCTAGATAGGCGCCCAAGCCGGAGGCCATGTGCTGGACCGAGGAATTGGCGCTCATAAACCCGCCCCGCTGGGCCGGACGGACGCTGCTTGTGACCATCGCCATGGCCGCGATCATGCGGCCGGCGTTGACGACCATGAGCAGTCCGACGATTGCCACCGCGAAGGACACGTNNCGTGAACGCGCGGCAGGTGGGTGATGACGAGCATGAGCGCCGCCGACATTGGGGCAATCACGCAGTAAGCGCGAAGCTTGCCATGTCGGTCGGCGAGACGGCCGATGATCGGCGCCCCGACGAGCGTGAAGGCGCCGCCGGCGATGTAGACGAGCGACAACTGCTGTTCGCTCATACCGACGTTCGACACGAGGTAGGGACTGATGTACGGGACGACGGCGAACGCTCCAATCATAAGNNCGCTCCAATCATAAGCGTGGCGATCAGCGCAAACGCTTGGAGGTGATTGGGTTCGCTGAAGGTGGCGGCCAATGAGCGCCAGGGCGCAGCGTGGGCTCGGCCGAGGTGCGTGTCCAGTCGCGGCAGCGCCAGCATGGCCAGCGGCACGACCGGCGCGCCGACGACGACCAGAGCGATGAAGGGGATGTGCCAGCCGTACTTGGCGCCGAACCAGATTCCCAACGGCACCCCGGCGATGCTGGCCAGTGCGAACCCGGTCATGAGCGAACTGGTGGCGCGGCCACGGCGCTCTTCGGGAAAGACGTCGCCGATGATCGCCATCGACAATCCGCCCAGTACGCCGCCGAAGGCGCCGGTGGCGATGCGTGCGGCAAGCAGCAGGTGGTAGGTCGGCGCCAGGGCGCAGAACAGCGTTCCCAAGAGAAATCCGACATAGAGTGCGATAAAGCTGGTGCGCCGCGCGAAACGGTCGACGACGGTCGAGGCTACCAGTCCCGCGGCGCCGGCGGCGATGGTGTAGCTGGACACGATCAGTCCGAACTGCGCCGGAGTGATGTCCAAGGTGCGCATCAGCTGCGGACCCAGCGGCATGACGACCATGAAGTCGACGATCGTGGTGAACTGCACGGCGGCGAGCGCGGCCATGATCAGCCGCTCGCGGCGGCGCACGGCGGCGTCGAGAGCGCTCTCGGGGAGGTCCGGCATTCGGAGATTACTGGCGGGGCGGTGAGGCGGGCGGGACGAACGGGAGATTCTACGACATGCAGCTCGGGCGGGGCAGCGGCGGGCGAGAATTCCGTTGCAGGCGGCGCGCAGCTCCACGCTACGCGGGCGGCGCCTGCGTTGCATCTACGACTCAAGCCGGCGTCGGCTGACCAATTCGATTCTTGGCCTCCGGACGTAGCCTACCGGCGGCGGAAAAAGAAGCCGCCGCGACGGGGAGTCCAGGCGTGGCGTGTGGCGGACGCTTGGCCGCGATGGGTTTGCTCCCACCGCATTGATCCGTAGTTGACGCCGGTGACGTTGAAGCTGCGGTAAGGGTTCTGCTGGCTGATTGGAGCGGCCGTCGATGGTCGCGCATTGAGATTGAGCAGACAGATTGGGGCAACCGTCAGGCCGACGAGCATCATGTTGCGAAACATAGGGCGCCTCCAGAAAACGTCGAAGCAGGCGCGTTTATTGTACGATTTGCTGGCGGAATTGTCCCGCACAGGCCGGGGGAATCGCCGGGAGAGTCGACAAACAGCGGCATTTTTTTGCGCGATCGCGGCATGCCGAAATCGTCTCTTCTCCAGCACCATCGCCTATTATGATGGGAGTGGGGCGGACGGCGTCAGGGGCTTCGCCGTCCGCTTCGGACTTCTCACGTTGCGTGCGCCATCGCGCGGCATCGATGCAAGGCGGGAGGCGCGGATGCGAGGCACGCGGGGGCTCGGTTGTTGGATCGCGCTGGCGTTGTTGAGTGCGCCGGCTGGGGCGATCGACGGCAGCGCGTTGGCGCTGCGATCCAATGGATCCAGTCCGGGCAGCGGCGCGTGGACGCTGGACGACAACGGCTACGTCGGCACCTACGTCAGCCTGGCGACGGCCGGGCCGGTGACCATCACCGTGAACGCCCGCGGGCAGTCCGCGAGCGTCGCCGAGCGGATGAACGTGGTCGTCGGCGACTTGCAGTTTGGTTGGGACGTGGGGACGAGCGCGGCAGACTACGCGCACACGTTCGACCTGCCGGCGGGGACCCATTTCGTTCGCACTGAATACAACAATGCGCGCGTCAGCCAGGGGTTGGTCGTCAATAGTTTGGACGTGAGCGGGGCGACGATCTCGAACACGAGTAATACGACCAACGCGTTGGCGGCGGCGCAGACGTACACCGAGAACTATCGCCAGGGCAATGCGCGCGTGCAATTGCCGGCGGGTTGGTCGGGGACGCCGTTTCAGGTGAAGTTGAGAAGCCACGCGTTTAACTTTGGCGTGTCCGTTCCGAGTCCATTTGGCGGCCCCGATGTGCTCGCCCCCGATCCGACGCCGACCAGCACCGCCGGGCAATTTCAGCAGAAGCTGAAAGAAAACATGCTCAACTCGCTGACGCCGGAGAACGCCGGCAAGTGGGACGCCAACGAAGGCACGCGAGATGTGCTGACCAGGGACACCGTGAATCCCAGCGGCGGCCCGAATATTCCGTACATGGATCGCATCAGCGACTTCGCCGAGGCCAACGGCATGCGGTACCGGGCGCACAACGTGATTTGGGGGCGCAATTCTTCAGGCGGCGCTAATCAGCAGCCGACGTGGGCCGCTGCGATGACGCAGAGCCCCAACAACATCGATGCGGCCTCGGGCAAGACCAACATCTTGGCGCTGCGGGACGAAATTAGCGAGCGAATTCAATACTACGTCGGCGATCGGGCGTCGGAGTTTTACGAAGTCGATGTGTACAACGAGAGCTACCACACCGGCTCAAACCAGGGCCACTCTTCGAACACCTACTGGGAATTGTACGGAGCTTCGGGCATTGCTGCGATTCACAAGGAAGCCAAGGACGCGGCGGCGGGGCGTGCGAAGATGTTCGTCAACGAATACAGCGTGCTGCAGAACCAGGGCGGCGATTCGTACGCCAATTGGTACGCCCGACATATCGAAGCGATACAAGACGCGGGCCAAGCGGCTTATGGAGAGAACGTCGTCGAAGGTATTGGCATTCAGTACTACGCCAGTTCGACGTTGAGCGCTCACAGCGCATCGCGCATTTACGCGGCCATGAACAACCTGGCCGTGCAGGGTCTGCCGATGGCGCTCACCGAGTGGGGCGTGGGCGGGTCCGGTGAAGCGGACTCAGCCACGAAGGAAGCCACGGCGGCGACCATCCTGGATCAAACTGCCCGGCTGGTGTTTGGCATGCCGGGCATGACGGGCATGACGCACTGGAGCATGCGCCTCAACGCGGGCGGGTTCGCTCCCCTCGGTTCGCTGTACGACAACAATTGGACCATTCGCGATACGGGCGTGAAGTGGCAAGAACTGATGGATGAATGGGACACCGACGTGTCGGCAGTCGTCGGGCTCGACGGCACGTTCGATTTCCGCGGCTTTTATGGCGATTACGAGGTGATCGTCGACGGTCAGGCGTATCCGCTGACGCTCGTCAAAGGAACGACCGACTACACGCTCAACATCGCCGCCCCGCAGGCCGGCGATTTCAACGCCGACGGTCAGGTGGACGCCGACGATCTTTTCGAGTGGGACTCAAATTTCGGTCTGGCGACGCTGGCCACGCACGCGCAGGGGGACGCCGACGGCGACCAGGATGTGGATGGCGCCGATTTTCTGCTGTGGCAAATGGGGAATTCCAGCGGGGTCAGCTCGCACGCCACCGCTGGAGAAGTCCCGGAGCCAAGCGGGTGCGCCCTGGCGGCAATTGCCTCCGTCCCGGCCTTCAGACGGCGGCGAATTGGCGGAATTTTCTTGCGAACGATCCTGGGCCAGGCTTAGATTAACGGCATCTCGGCTGCGGAATTTGTCAGCGCTGGCGCAACGTCGACTATTGCCGACGCGCCCCCGCTGCTTTTTTTCTGGAGTCATGCTGTGAACGCGTATCATCAGCGATTTCTTGTCGGGCGCCTGCTTGGGGGTTCAATTGACATTGCCTTACTGACGCGATTGGCCGCTTTGACGGTTGCCAGTCTAGGCGCGTCAGTCCAGTGGGCGTCTGCCGCCAGCCTGGTCGTGGCCAACCCGAGCTTTGAGGCGCCGATATTCGCGGATACTGGATTTGGAGTCGTTGGGCTGGTAGCACAGGGCGGATATGGGTNNGCAGGGCGGCGCCGGCGCGCAGGTTGGTTATGTGTTTGGGTTCGGCGATTACACGATAAGTCAACGCCTGGCCGGCGCCGATGGTGTTCCGGGCAACGACGACGATCCGGTCTACCAACCCAACACGGTCTATACACTGACTGCCGCCGTCGGACAGCGCGCCGCAGGCAACATCTATGGGGTAACCTACGGAGGCTACGAGTTACGATTGATTGCCGGCGTTGGGGCAGAAGCCGTCGTGGTTGGGAACGAAGCTGATTCCTCCACGCCTCCGCCCGGAACTTTTATCGATCGCACGCTGGTGCTCGACAGTTCGATGGCGCCGCAAGGTTCCTACGGCAAGCCTCTCACGATTCTTTTGAGAAAGACGATTCAGAACGCAACGGCCGATACGGATTTCGACAATATACGGATTGACGCCGTTTCGACGCCGCCGCCCGGGGATTTCAATCTCGATCTCTATGTGGATGGACGTGATTTTCTCATCTGGCAGCGTGGGTTCGGCATTGCCATCGGCGCTCAGCGCTTGGACGGAGACGCTAATTTGGACGGCGACGTCGACGGCGACGATTTCCGAATCTGGCGCGAGCGCTTCCCGTTCGGCCTCGGATCCAGCGGGGCTCCCGTGCCCGAACCAACGAGCGCGATCATTGCAGTCGCGGCGTCGACCGCGTTCTTCCGCGCTTTTCAATGGAGCAGCGGGTGCGTGGGACGGCGCCGCTACTTACGAACGTCGAAGCACCAAAGCGTGCCGGTGTCGTAGATGTAGAGCTTGCCATCGGCAATCGCCGGGTAAGCCCAGGCTTTGGAACTGCCGCGGTCCGGGGCGTCGGGCGGGGTGAAGCGGCCTCGCTCGCGATACTCTTCAGGAGTTGCTTCGACCAGCGCGATCTCGCCGTCCTCGCCGTGGAGATAGAGATGGCCGTCGGCGACGCAGATGGAGGCGGGACTGATCGAACGATCGCGCCATTTCACCTTGCCAGTGACTAGCTCGACGCACATGAGCGCATCGCTGGTCGTGCCGTACATATAGTCGCCCACCAGGACCGTGCCGCCGATGGCTTTGGGGAGGCTGCCTTCGAAGTATTTTTCTTCGACGACGAACTTGCGATCGCCTTCGGCGCCCTGCGGCAGTTGGAGCTGGATGAGTCCGGCGCCGCCGCGGCCGGAGGAGGAGTAGACGTAGTCTTCATGCGCAAGCGGCGAAGGGATGTTGGCCATGCCTTTGGCGGCGCTCGTGCGATCGTAGCGCCAGAGCATCTTGCCGGTGGCGGCGTCGACGCCGACGACGCCGTTGCCAAGAAATTGGACGTACTGCTTGACGCCGCCGGCGTGCGAGATGACGACGGACGAGTAGGCGGCTTCGTCGCCCCCCTCGACAGGGGCTTTCCAAACCACTTCGCCGGATTTTTTGTCGAGGGCGACGAGGGTGGCTTCGGCGCCGCCGGGGGTGCAGACGACCACGTCGCCGTCGATCAGGGGCGACTCCGAGTAGGCCCACGTGCCGGGCTTGCCGCCGAAGTCGGTGCGCACGTTTTTAGTCCACACGACTTTGCCGCCGGCAGCTTCGAGGCATGCCAGGTCGCCGTCGGAGCCGAGGACGTAGAGGTGGTCCCCGTCGATGGTGGGCGTGGAACGGGCGCCGGGGTAGGGCGGTCGCTGGTTGGGCTCGCCGACTTTGCCGATGCGTTGGGACCAGACTTGCTTGCCCTCGGCGCTCGTGTCGAGGGCCTGCACAAATTCGTTCTCCAGATCCGAACTGCCGAGGATGAAAAGCCGATCGCCGACGATGGCGGGCGTGGAGTAGCCGCCGCCCAGGTCGGTGCGCGACCAGAGCAGCTTGGGCCCCTCGGCCGGCCACTGGTCGAGCAGGTCGGACTCGGCGGAGACGCCGGTGCGCTGGGGGCCGCGCCACTGGGGCCAATCGGCGGCTTGTGCGAGTGATGCAAGCATGGCGGCGATGACTGAAGCGACGACTAGCGTGGCGTGGTTCGTCGGTTTCATGACGATTCCTTGATTGCGCGGGTGGCAGGTGCGAGGCGGCGAAGGCCGAAGCGGTCGTCAGTATACCCGATTGGATCGAAGCGCCGAACGAGGCGCCGGTTTTCGAAGTTGTAATCCGTGGGACGCTGAGTTTGCTGATTTTTCTTGTCGTGAACCGTTGGGGACGGCTAGAATCCAACCCGTTGTGATTAGCCGCGGACTGATCTGCGTCGCTGCGCGGGCATGGGCAGCCCTTAAACTTCATCTCGTATAACGGTTCGCGCATGCGCACTATCGCCCGTCTGTTCGGCGCCCTCGGGGCAATCGCCATTTTAGGATTGACGCCCGCGTGGGGCGTCACCAAAACGTGGAACGCCAGCAGCAACGGGGATTTTCACGATCCGCTGCGATGGACGCCGACCGGCGCGCCGACGTCGACGGACGTGGCCGAATTTGAGCGTGGCAAAGCGGCGACCTACACCGTGACCTTTCCGGAGGACGTGGGCAAGGCTGGGCGCCGCACGGATCGGCTAGTTGTGGGTGCGAACAACGTGACGTTCGCTCAGGGGAAAGCGGGCGACTCGACCTACGAGATTCTGAATGCGACGACGACGCCTGCGGGTCGCGGGATCGTGATCGGGGAACAGTCGGGCGACGTGGCGGGGCTGACGACTTCGCTAACGAG
>CXWJ01002161.1_pt1 | contig 17726 bp, 17 predicted proteins | sample 590841 | NCBI WGS metagenome assembly CXWJ01 (sample SAMEA3498367, study PRJEB10139) | wastewater metagenome | biome: wastewater treatment plant; material: activated sludge | place: Austria | collected 2015-01-21 | reverse complement strand
ATATTTTATTTCGCTCATGGTGATCCGCTACTCCTCTTGTCGAAAGCGCGTACACAAGTACACGAGTACACAAGTAGACAAGTACACACGTATTTACGTGTCTACTTGTCTACTTGTGTACCTAAATCAATACTTCCCATAATTGATCGGCTCACTCATCAAGTCAGGGACTTTCAGTCGTTTATGGACATCCCCGCCGAGTTTTTGCCAGTATTCATTTCGATCTTTCACGCCGTACACCCAGTCATCCAAATATTGTTTGGTGTATTCAGCCGATTCGCTGACCTTATCCCACGCGAGATAAAACTCATTGTCGCGGTCGTAATATCCCTGCGCGTAACTGGGATGACAAGCAAACGGAACGTGACACACCGCGCTGACCACGATCTCCGAGATCATCGTGCGGTTCGGGTCGGAACGGATGACCGATTCGTCCACGATTTCCTCCGCGGTGACGATAACTTTTTTCGCGGCGAACGCGGCTTCTTTTTGCTCGCCGATAATCCCCCACAAATGCGCGTTGCCGTTCGCGTCCGCGCGCTGAACGTGGACGATGGCGACATCGGGATTCAACGCCGGGACGACGATCACATCCTTGCCGCCGTAGGGATCAGCGATTCGTTTGATATTGGGATTCGCTTTTTCAAGACTGGTCGCACCCGTTTGATTCATTGGCAGGAAAGGCAAACCAGCCGCCCCCGCTTGCAGGCGCGTGATCATCCCGAAGTGTGAATATTCCTCCCATTCGAGTTTTCCCTGTTCGATTGCCGCGCGCACGATGCGAAGCGACCCGACGCCGGGGTTTCCCATGTACGAGAAAATGACTTTCTTCGCGCATCCCGCCGCGACCATTTGGTCGTAGATCAGGTCCGGCGTGGCGCGGGCGAGGGTAAGATTCTTTTTTCCCTGACGGATGATCTCGTGCCCGGCGGCGAAGGGGATCAGGTGAGTGAACCCGGCGGCGTAAACCGTATCTCCGTCGTTCACGAATTTTGCGATCGCGTCAGACAGCGAAAGTACTTTTGTCATTCCTCTTTACCTTTCAAGAATCGCTTCATCCAGCCGAATCGTCCGCTGGAGGGGGAGGGGCGTTTGAGTTGCGAGCGGAAGAAGAACCCGATGCCTGAAATAAGAACGCCCAGGCAAAACAGATCGAAGCGCGGCTCACCGACGCTGTCGGAAAGAATGAAGTAGACCAGCAAGCCCACCGCGATCAGGAGGAAAAACGTGCCGATACGGTGAATGAGTTCCTTGCGGTTGTAATTCTCCGGTTCGCCCATGTCTATGCCGGCTTCCTCGCGGAAAATAAAATGCGGCGAAACGGATAAAACACCGGACTGCCCGGCATTGCCGCGCGCATCTTCTCTCGGATAGAGTCTACGAATTCATCTTTGTGTTCGCCGAGACGTTCGAAGTAGGGAACGAGCGCTGTGCCGGAGATCCATTCAACGACGGCGTCTGAGTCTTCCAACACGTGAGCGTAGATTTTCTCGAACACAACAATATTTTCCGCGCCGCAATCGAAGAGGAGTTGCGCGTACTGGTCAATGGTCAACACCGGCGCGATGCGTTGAAATCCTTGCAAAACGGATTTGAATTTTTCCTCAGCGGCAGTCTGGCGGTAGATTTGATGCGAGATGTGATTGTGATTCGACGGGACTTGAATGGCGATCTGCCCGCCGGGGTTGAGGCGCGCGAACAACTGTGAAATTAACTTTGCATGATCCCCGCTCCATTGCAGGGCGGCGTTGCTGAAGATCAAGTCCCAGTCGCCGGGGAGGGCGGATAAATCTCCCGCTTGGAAAACCAGCCCGCCCCGCGCGAAGGAAGCGGATTTTTTCAACATCTCAGGCGATGAGTCCAACCCGGTCACGTCGGAGTTGGGAAGCCGGTCAGCCAGTTGAAGCGTCAACTCGCCGGTACCGCATCCCAAATCCACTGCTTTGAGATTAGGGCGCGCATCCACGAGCGCGAGCAGGTCATAAAACGGCGCCGCGCGTTCGGATTGAAACTTGTGATATAGATCGGGATTCCAAGGCATAAACAATTCCCCTCTCCCTGTAAGGGTTTGAGGGCGGATAGACTTCAAAATTTACCGCTAAGAGCGCCAAGAACGCAAAGAAAGAATTAAAACTTAGCGCCCTTAGCGGGCTTAGCGGTTCAATAAAGCAAGGTGAGGTCGGTTTTACTTACGCGACTTTTTCTTGACGATCTTCTTTTTCGCAACTTTCTTCCCTTCGACACGCTCAGGGCGGCGCTTTGCAGTTGCTTTTGCTTTTTTGACTGGGGCATTCTTGACCAATGTTTGAATCTGTTCGTGCATGTACAACTGTGTGTAATAGTATCCGCCGCCGTTCTTGCCGCTTGCGCCGGAGCCTTTCCAGCCGCCGAAGGGTTGGAAGCCGGGCCACGCGCCGGTCGTCGCGCCTTGCGGACGATTCGCGTACGTGACGCCGGCTTGAATGTTATCGAAGAACCACGCGCTTTCTTTTTGTGAGCCATAGAAACCAGCCGTGAGGCCGTAATTCACATCGTTGGCAATCGTCATCGCTTCGTCGAGATTCTTCACCTTGCCGATGGTGGCGATGGGCAGGAACATCTCGTGTTTCCACAAGCGATGCTCGAAGGGCAGGTTGGTGACGAGGGTCGGCTCGCAGTAGTAGCCGTAATCGTACATGCCGCCGGACTTCACGTTTCCGCCGGTGAGGAATCGCCCGCCCGCCTGATTGATCTCCTCGGTGAAATTCTTGAACTCGTTGTATGAATTTTGGTTGACCACCGGTCCGATGTATGTGGCGCGTTCGGTTGGGTCGCCGATCACCAGCGAGTCCACTTTCGATTTCAGTTTGGCGAGCAGTTCATCGTAGACCGGTTCTTCCACAAGGATGCGTGACGCGGCGGAGCATTTCTGTCCCTGCAAACCGAATGCCGAGCGATAGATGCCGGTCGCCGCGTCTTCGAGATTCGCATTGCGCGAAACAATGGCGGGATTTTTTCCGCCGAGTTCCAACACGATCGGGCGGACGTGATTGCGGTTCGCAAAATCGCGGTACATTTTCATGCCCACGTCGAACGAGCCGGTGAATGTTACGCCGTCAACTTCGGGGCTGTCTACCAAAGCCTGTCCAACTGTGGAGCCGGGACCGGTCACAAAGTTGAACACGCCGGGGGGGAAGCCCGCATCGCGCAGACATTCCGCGTACAAACGCACGATCCATGCGGTGTCAGATGCGGGNNGCGAAGGGGAAGTTGAACGGCGAAATAATGAGCCACACGCCATACGGACGAAGCACAGACACGTTCGTCGAATCATATCCAGTGAGCGGGTCTTTGCCCATCGGTTTGATGAAGCCGTTATTCTCCTCCATCATTTGCGCGGGCCAATACATCAGGTCGGCGGTCTCTTGCACATCGCCGAGCGACTCCATGCGGTTCTTGCCGACTTCGAGAGCCATCGCCGCGCCGAGTTCGAAGATGCGCTTCTCGATCAACGAAGCGGCTTTGCGCACCAACGCCACGCGCTTTTGCCACGGCGTATGACTCCATCCGGGGAATGCCTTGCGCGCCGCTTCGATCGCCATGCGCGCGTGGAGCGCGTTGCCCTTTTGCATTCGCGCCAGCATCCAGCCGGTGTTGACGGGCGAATGGTCGTCGAACTTTTCGTCCGAGAAAACATCCTTGCCGTCTATGAACATTCCATATTCTTTGCCGAGATTTTGTTTGAGTTTTGCAACCGCCTTATCGAACCCCTCATGAAGCGCCTCAGGCGGATTGAACATTGTGCCGTAAGTGAGTTTGAAACCAGCCATGCTTCCTCCATAAATTATTTTGATGTTGGATGAACTATCTACTATCGAATTCTCCAACTGGGAACTAAGCGTAGTATAGCGTAGGACGTGACACTCGTCAAAGATGGCATTCGTAACCTTTGCGTAAGGATTTTTTGGTACAAAGTATCTTGATTTCAAGAAAGGATAGGATAATGAAAACCCGCTTCGCTCCGACCTTACTTCTGCTCGCCCTCCTTGTTGCTTCGTGCGCCCCCCAAGCGACTCAACCCGCGTCCGCCCCTGCGACAGAGTTGCCCAGCGCGCTCCCTTCACCGACGGTTGAATCCGCTCCACTTCCCGCAACCCAGCCTCCCGCCGCGACCGAACCGCCGACTCAAGCCGCGCTTCCCGTCGCCACCTCGCGCGGTCCGAACCTCGAAGCGACAGATCCGTCTACGGTCAGTTTGGCTTCAGGGCAATATCAGTTCGTCGAATTTTTTCGCTTCACCTGAAGCACCTGCCGCGCCATGGCGCCCATGGTTCATGGGCTTGAAGCGGAATATTTCGGCAGGATCAAATTCACCTACCTCGACGCCGACGACCCGAACACATTCGGCTTTCAACAAACATTGGGCTTTTATTACCAACCCGAAGTCTACTTCCTCGACCCCAACGGTGTCCTGTTGATGAAATGGGTGGGCTTCACCTCGGAAGCGGATTTTGAATCTGTATTCGGTCAGTATGTGCAGTGAATAAAAGTGACAGTCACCTTAAAGGTGACTGTCACTTTTTTGTTACCCTGCTTTCTCGATATGCACTAAATACGCTTCCACCATGAGCAGGTTCTTTTCGCCCGCCCGCTGGATCACGCTCAACAGTTGATCCATTTTATTGATCTCTTCCAGTTGTTCATCTATAAACCATTGCAGGAAGTTCTGCGCCAGATAATCGTTCTGCGAGACCGCCATGTCCATCAGGGCTTTGATCTGCTCCGTCACTTCCATTTCCCACGCGAGCGCGGCTTTCACCGCCTCTTCAGCGGATGCGAATTTCGGCTTCGGCGCGGCGATGGCGGGAATTTGCAGGTCTCCTTGTGTGTCGAGAACATAATGCGCGAACTTCATCGCGTGCGTTTTCTCTTCTTCTGCCTGCTCGAAAAACAATTTTGCCAACAGGGTTAATTTCTGTGTGTGGAAATGACCCGCGATGCTGAGGTATTGCATGCTCGCGCCGAATTCATTGCCGATCTGCGCGTTTATGGCTTTTGCCAATTCTGGGTTGATTAACATTGTTTCTCCTTTGTGTTTCGATGAAACAAGTATAACATGGCGTGAGATGGGCCAATTTTGCGGGGAATGGCTGTTCTCGTGCGTAAAAGCCGCACCGTTCGCGCTGCGAGACGGCAGAGCGCATAGAAATTTTGAGATTTTCTCTCTATGGTCTCAGTGTTCTCTGTGGCAAAGATGCTATTTACACGCTTGCCTTGCTTCTCCCAGTTCCGGGCAAAATCGAGGCGTTTCAATCTCTGCAATGTTTTATAATTGGCGAAACCCTGCGAGGAGAGAACGTTGACAGTTATCAGTCTGATGACCGACTTTGGGATCAAAGATGGCACGGTGGGAGTGATGAAAGGCGTGATCTGGGGTATATGCCCGACAGCGCAGATTTCCGACCTAAGCCATGTGGTGCAGGCGCAAAACATCCGGGAAGCCGCGTATATCTTTGCGCGGTCCATCCCATATTATCCCAAGGGATCGGTGCACGTGGTTATGGTGGATCCCGGTGTTGGCACAAAACGCCGTCCAATGGCGGCGCGGATCGGCGATTGGTTCTATGTGGGACCCGATAATGGCACGATCTCCGGCTTGTTGGATCGCGCCGAGCATTCCGGCTGGACGACCCAGTTCGTGGAATTGAATCGGATCAGATATTGGCTGCCGGTCATCAGTTTTGTGTTCCATGGGCGGGATATTTTCTCCCCGGTCGCCGCGCATCTGGCGAATGGGACGCCGATCAGCGACTTGGGAACGCCGTTCAACGACCCGGTGCGAATTGACCTGCCGAAGCCTGTCCGCATGGAGTATGGCTGGCGCGGCGAGGTGATTCACATCGATCATTTTGGGAATATTTCGACGAATATCAGCGCCGAACATTTGGATACCGCGCTGGAACGGAAAGAAAGCATACGAGTCAACTTGCTGGGTACCGAGATCAACGGTATGGTCAACACCTTCGGCGAGAGACCGGCGGGCGAGACGATCGCTTTGATAAATAGCACAGGCAACTTAACCGTTGCTGTGGTGAACGGGAGCGCGGAACGCGCCCTCGGCGTAAAACCAGGCAACGAAATTTTTGTGACATTTTAGGTGATGGTATGAGTCAATCTCCGCTGGTGATCGAGAACTTATCCTTTCAATATCGAACCCGCCCGGAAAAGGCGATCGACAATATTTCATTCGAACTCAAGCCCGGCGAACTGTTGTTAATCGCCGGCTCGAGCGGATGCGGCAAAACCACGCTGGCGCGTTGCATCAACGGCTTGATTCCGCGATCTTATAAGGGAGAGCGCGCCGGCAAACTCCTTTTGCATGGCAGGGATGTTTCCGAGATGAAGATTGCCGATGTGGCGCAGACGGTGGGCACGTTATTGCAAGACCCCGAGCGCCAGATCGTTGCCAGCAATGTATATAACGAGGTTGCCTTTGGTCCCGAGAATCTAGGGTTGCCGCGCGAGGAAATCCTCTCTCGCGTGGACGCGGCGATGAAGCGGCTGAGGATCGAACACCTGCTGGAGCGCGAAACATTTAACCTCTCCGGCGGAGAAAAACAGAAGGTTGCGCTGGCAGGATTGTTGTCCATGAACCCGTCCATTTTATTGCTGGATGAGCCGCTCGCCTCTCTCGACCCCGCGTCTGCTCACGAAGCCCTCGAAGTTTTCCGAAGCCTGGCAGACGAGGGAAAGACGGTCGTGTTGATCGAGCACCGCGTGGAGGATGCTATTTTTGCCAAGCCTGACCGGTTGTTGTATATGGAAGCGGGGCAGGTGAAGTATCTCGGGTCAATCGAAAGCCTGCCAACGGCGATCAATCACCGCGAGGTGAAACTCCCGGCGGAATGGGTGGTGAAGCGGGTCCGTCAGGCGGGGGAAATGCCGCCTAGGGTGGAACCAGCCGCACAGGAGGCGCGAGGCGAGGCGCTGGTCGCGTTCGAGAATGTGGACTTCCGTTATAGCGACGAGACTCCTCTCATCCTGCAAAATGTCAACCTCCAGATCAATCGCGGCGATTTGATCGCGGCGCTGGGTCCCAACGGCGCGGGAAAATCGACGCTGGTGAAACATGCCATCGGGTTGCTCAAGCCCACCAGCGGGCGCGTGCTTGTGGAAGGCAAAGATACGAAGAGCATGAGTGTCGCGCAGATCGCCCATTTGCTTGGGTTCGTTTTTCAAAGCCCCACGCATATGTTGTTCGCGCCGACGGTGCGGGAGGAGTTGGAGTTTGGACCGAAGAATCTCGAGATGGACAGCCTCTCGATTCCGCGATTGGTTTCTGAAAGCCTTGCCACGGTGAACTTGAAGGGGCTTGAGGAATATCCCCCGCTCGGGCTTTCGTTCGGTCAGCAAAAACGCACGACGATCGCGGCGGTGCTGGCGATGCAATCGAAGATCATGATCATGGATGAGCCCACCGCCGGGCAGGACTATTCGAATTACACGCATTTCATGGATGCGATGTGCAAGCCGGCGGGTGGCAGGAAATCGCTGGTTGCCGAAAATTTCGCGGCGACGCTGTTCATCACGCATGATGTCGATCTTGCCGTGACGTATGCCAACCGCGTGCTGTTGTTCGGCGATAAACATATCGTTGCCGATGGAAAACCCGAAGTGGTGTTGAAGGATTTTGATCTGTTGACGAAGTATCGCGTGAGACCCACCTCGCTTCTGCGCATGAACTTGAGCCTGCTTTCCAAAACCAAGCGATTTCTCACCGCCGAGGCGCTCGCCGCTTATGCTTGAGGCATTAACCCTGCAACGAATATCCGTTTACAGGGTTAATACGAGCGGGTCAGTCCGTTATCCAAATTAATCAAAAGGAGAGAAAGAAATGAACAACAATTCAACCTGGGAGTTCGGAACCCGACAAGTGGTGTACGGCGCCATTGGCGCGGCGCTCTATGGCGCGTTGTCGTGGTTTACGAATTTCCTCGCAATTCCCGCCGCTGGAAATATCTCATTTCGACCGGCGGTTGCCGTGCTGATCTTTTTCGGCGTGGCATACGGTCCTATTGTTGGTTTGCTGGCTGGCTTCATTGGCAATACGATCGGCGACCAGGCTTCGGGCTATGGCTTTTACTGGAATTGGAGCCTCGGAAATGGCTTGATGGGAATGGTGCCGGGCTTGATCATGGCTTCCATCACCGATTTCAAGGCGCAGAATCAGATCATCAAGGCGGTCGGTTGGGGCGTGTTGGGCATTATCGTCGGCATGTTATTTGCTTCGCTGACCGAAATGTTCACCAGCGGAATCGATATGGCCACTGCCATAACCGGTTACTTTGTTCCCACGCTCATCAGCAACACGGTAAACGTCGCCATCCTGTTGCCGATCCTGATGATCGCGTTTGCCGGTATGGCCGCTCGCAGAGGCAGATAGAAGTATGCTCGTTACGTGGAAGTACCGCCCGCGCGATACATTTATCCAACGCTTGGATCCGCGCACCAGGTTTATCGTCCTGCTGTGCACGATCTTTGCATTGACAATACCGGAAATATGGGATTACCGCTTCATGATTCCGCTCTTTCTGTTCTCGCTGACCCAGTTTGTATTGGCTCGGATCGAGTGGAAGGAAATGCGGCGGACCCTTTTCTTCGTCTTCATTCTGGTATTCTTTATTATTGGATTGAATGGTTTGCTTTCAGGGCGCGGCGGTCCTTCCGCGGCACTTGACCCGAACTCGCCGATCATCTATCAGGCGTTAATTCCGGGCACTGTCTGGGGGATCACGATCACCATTTCGAAATTGTGGTTTGCCATGACGCAGGTGCTTCGAATCCTTGCCATGGCTCTGCCTGCCATTGCAATCCCCTATACCCTCGACCCGAATATCTATGGAACTGCCTTCAAGCGCATGGGCGCATCGGATAAAGTATCCTTTACCATGGATTTGGCGCTCCGCTTCCTGCCCACCTTTTCACGCGACCTCACCATTACGGTGGATGCCCAGCGCGCGCGCGGTTATGAAGTGGAGAAACTCAAGGGAGGGTTCGTCGAAAAAATCCGCAAACTTGCCCCGTTGATCATCCCCGTCACCATGCAGTCGACGGTGACCGGCGAGGAGGTGATCGACGCCATGGACCTGCGCGCCTTCGACACGGCTCCCCGCACATGGCTCAAAGAATTACATTACGCCCCCCGCGACTATTTCATGATCGGGCTGGGAGTCGTCATCTTCCTCGCGTGTTGCATTCTGAAGTGGGGGTTTGGGATCGGCGGATTTTTCGTCCCGGACTTTTTTACGAAATTTATATTGGGGTAGGTCAAACATAACTCACACCGAATTTAATCCTACTGACCTTTCGCCACGGATACTTTGACAGGCTCAGTACAAGTTTCACGAATTGACACGAAAAAAGCCAACACACTTGGATGGGTTGGCTTTTTATTTTGATCAGCGAAAGTTTAAAATTCAAAATCCGCGAGAATCTGTGAAACCCGTGGCTGAATCCTTAAGTTTGGGGTTCATCATGTTTACCCTCTGTAAATCTCCCCCGCTTCCACGCGGAAGGGAAGCGTGTTTTGCGCGGAGGCGAACACGCAGGTTGCATACGGCGTGAACGCGCACGGCGGGCTGTACGAATAATTAAAATCCAGGATCACTTTGCCCTGATGCGGCGCGTCGGTGTACAGATAACGGCTGGGCGGATAGGTTTCTTTACTGCTTGTGCCATCTCGAAACTTGACGAATAACTTCTTTGTGCTGGTTTCGGTCACATCGAGTTTGTAGGTCTTCCCTTCGAAGTGGAACGACACGAACCCGTGCAATTGATCGTCGACCACGTCGCCCAATGAATTATCCTGTGGGGAGGCTTTCGGCTTGGGGTACTGAGTATACGCGGCGTTAAAGCGGAATTTTTTTTCGATGGGAAACCATTTCAGCGGCGGAAGTTTGAAGCGCTCCTCGCGTCCATTATCCCAGATGCGCATCGAGAATTTATCCCCATGTTGATGCACCACCATGCGGAGTTTGTTCCAGGTGATGAAACTCGGCTTCGGGTCTTGCGCGGGCTTGAGGATCGCCTTTTGCGCCGCGCGCCCGTTGACCCTCACATGGATTCCGTTGGCGGGTTGAAAGCGGATGGCTTTGCTTGAAACTTCCACCACGCCGAGATAGGTTGGGGCATGTTCGGGAAGGACTACTTCACTCATCGATGTCGAACCGACCAGGTTCCTGCCCGGCTTGAGTTCGTGCAAGCCAGCCAGCGCCACCCAGCCATTTTCGCCGGTCAGCGCGGCGTATTTTTCCGCGCGCCATTGTAGGACTTCGTTTTCATAGGTTTTGTCTGTCATGCGGGAAATTATACTGTGAGGCAGTTCGGTGTGGTTTGCCAGTTTTGTTATAAGTCCGGTGTAAATACGTTTATAATTGACGCAGGAGCATACCATGGCTATCCATTTGGAAATTCCCGATGCTGTCGCGCAAGCGATGCGCCTGCCGGCGGGCGAACAGGAACGCCGCGTGTTGGTTGAGCTGGCGGTTACGCTGTACGCTCAGAGCATTCTTTCCTTTGGCAAATCGCGTCAGTTAAGCGGCTTGAGCAAATTCGAGTTTGGTATGGCGCTCGGCAGGCGAGGCATTCCGCGTCATTACACTGAAGAGGAATTAAAGGACGACCTCGAATATGCTGGTCGTCAGTGATACGTCGCCGGCGCTAAATCTGGCGGCGATCGGTCGTTTGGATTTACTGCGACAACAGTTTGGGGAAGTTGTCATCCCGCCTGCGGTCCTGGCGGAGCTAAAAGTTGATTCGGATTTGCCCGGCGCGGATAAAATTCGTCGGGCTCTGGAGGACGGTTGGTTGCGCAGGGTGGAATTGCAAAACGACCAAATAACGCGCGCGTTGAAACGCGAACTCGATGACGGTGAAGCCGAAGCCATTGCTCTTGCGCTGGAGTTGGGGGTCAAAGTCGTCTTGATGGATGAACGCGAAGGCAGACTCATCGCCAAAACTATGGGGCTTGCGCCGATTGGCATACTTGGGGTTTTGGTCCGGGCAAAGCAAGCGGGTGAAATCAATTCACTCAGAGAAATTCTTGAGATATTGCAAACCAATGCGGGCTTTTATATTAATGAACAATTGGCAAAAGCCATTCTCTCCGAAATCGGAGAGTAGCAATTTTTCGGCGCCAATTCTCCGGTCTTGACTGCTTGTGTTTCGACTAGCGGTCGCTCGCATTGACGGGAAAAAAGCGCGAGGAGACCCATGCCAAAGCGAAAATACCAAACTCCCGAAGTTCTGCACGACGCCCCGCTGACCGGCGCGAAGCGGGCAGATTTTCACTTCGACGATTTCGCCGCCACCTTCGCGCGGCTGATCGCCAGCCCGAACACCGAAACGCCGCTCGCCATCGGAATTAACGGCGCGTGGGGGTCGGGGAAAACATCCCTGTTGTTGCGCGTGAAGGATATGTTGGATCACCCTAAAGGAATAGATGGCAAAGGCAAACATCGTTTTGCCGAAGATGAGGAAAACAAATTCCGCGCTTGCAAAACGGTCTGGTTCGACGCGTGGAAGTACAACGACGAAGATGAATTGCTGGTCGCGCTCGTGCGTGTGATCCTTCAAGCCATGCAGAGAGATGGGTTTATCAACAAGATTAAGGCGTGGTTTGGCGACCCGAACCAGCCGTCTTACGATGTGATTGCCATGATGTTCAACGCCTTTGAAGCCAGTTTTGGAGGGTTGGGCGCGACCTTCAAATTCAAACTCGACCCGAATAAATCTCAGGAACAATCGCCTATAAAACAGCACACCGCCTTTTTCGATTATTTCAATGAGGCATTTGAGGCTTTACTGAAAAGTTGGACTGGGAATGGAACACTGGTCATTTTCATTGACGATTTGGATCGTTGCCTGCCCGCCAAAACCGTTCAAACCCTCGAAGCGATCAAACTGTTCCTCGATAAAAGCGGATGTGTCTTTGTGCTAGGCGCAGACACGCGCATCGTGCGCGCCGCCGTGGAAACTCATTACAAAAACGAAGGTATCATCGGCGAAGGCGCGAAGGACTATCTCGAAAAGATCATTCAACTGCGCTTTGATCTGCCGCCCATCGTTGAAAAGGCGATGGAAGATTATCTGAAAACGCAGGACAAAACCAAAGTGGACGAAGCCATGCTCAAACGCTGGGGCGCGCTGGTCGCCGCCGCGGAAGTGAACCCGCGCCGCGTGAAGAACGTGATCAACGATTTGAACTTGCAATGGTTTATGGCAGTGAATTCAGAGCAAGCCAAAGGCGTGAACCGCGACGATTTTATATGCTGGCAGGCATTGATGCGCGCCGCGCCCGCTAAATTTGTGGGGCAGGTGACGAAACTCGATGACAAGTCCATTCGACATAATTTCGTTCTCGATGCTTTGAAATGGCAAAATGGAAATCAGGAGGAAAAGGATGCGGTACGCGGCTCGTTTGCCGATTACGAAGACGACGACTCGCGCCGCTTGCGAAAAGTGTTGAAGCAGATCTCGTTCAGCGGTGAATTCACGCCCGACGCGCTCGATTCGATGATCTACATGACCGCGCCTCCGCCGAAACCTGAGCCGGTCAAGCTGCCTGTGGAGGAACAAGTTCAGGTTCCAGGATCGCTGGAAGAAGCGATTTATGGCGTAGGCGCAGATATTGCAGAAGAAGAGGTTGTGCTTAAGCGGGCAATCAACACCGAACGGTTGAACGAGATGAACCAAACCGAAATTGGCGGCATTCGCTTCGTGCGCGTGCCAAAGGGCAGGTTTGTGATGGGGAGCAAGGATGATAATGAATTGGCTTCCGATGATGAAAAGCCCCAACATACAGTCGAGATCAACTACGATTATTGGATGGCGAAGTTTATTTTGACGAATGAACAATACGCCGAATTTTTAGGCAAGAAGAAACATCCAGTTTCTGATTGGCAGAAAAAGAAAGATCATCCCGTAGTGAATGTTTCGTGGGCCGACGCTATGGAATATTGCAAGTGGTACAACGAAACCTTCAAGAGTGATCTGGGCGATTTGTTACTGCACCTGCCCACCGAAGCCGAATGGGAGAAAGCCGCGCGCGGCGCGTATGGCAACGAGTGGCCCTGGGGAAACGAATTCGACTCGAACAAATGCAATTCAGGAGAAGGAAGGAAAGGAGGTACAACGCCAGTTGGCGCATACTCTTCCCTCGGCGGCGACTCGCCTTATGGTTGCGCCGATATGGTAGGAAACGTCTGGGAGTGGTGTAATGATTGGTTCAGTGATTCGGAATACAAGAGCCGCACCAGCACACCTGTGTTGAATCCGAAAGGTCCACAAACGGGAAACAGACGCGTCCTGCGCGGCGGTTCGTTCTACGACCTTCGAAGCTACGCGCGCTGTGCGTATCGCAACAACGGCGGTCCTGATGCCCGTTATGACTACCTCGGTTTTCGGTTGGTTGTTTCCCCATCACATCTCTGAAATCTGAATCTCTGAACTCTGAAACTCTGACTCTATGATAAATATACAAGAGCAACTTTGCGATTGGGATAACCTGACCCTTGCCTATAAAAATGCCTCGCGCGGGAAAAGAGGCAGGCAAGCCACGGCGCAGTTCGAATACCTCCTCGCGGACAACCTACTTGCTCTGCAATCGGAACTCGAAAATAAAAGTTACTCGCCCGGGAAATATCGGAGTTTCCATATCCACGAACCAAAAAAACGATTGATCTCCGCCGCCCCCTTTCGTGATCGTGTCGTGCATCATGCGCTGTGCAATATAACTACTCTGTACTTTGAAAAACGTTTTATCCCCACGAGTTACGCCAACCGCGTCGGCAAAGGCACGCACCGCGCGCTGGATGAGTGTCAACGGCTGGCGCGACGATACAAATATGTTCTGCAATGCGACGTGAAGCAGTTTTTTCCGAGCATTGACCATGCCTTGCTGAAAGATACCCTGAAAGGCATGCTGCCCGACGACAGCGCGCTGTGGCTGATCGAAAGGATTCTAGCGAGCGGCGAAGGCGTGCTTTCGGAAGAATACGCGATGGTCTATTTTGCAGGCGATGATTTATTTGCAATCCATCGTCCACGGGGCTTGCCGATCGGCAACCTCACCTCGCAATGGTGGGCGAATTGTTACCTCGACCGGTTCGATCAATTCGTTAAACGCGAACTTTCCTGCAGGGCTTATCTTCGCTATGTGGATGATTTCCTGCTGTTTGCCGACGATAAACAAACGCTGTGGGCTTCACGTTCCGCCCTCCTCGAACGAATGAAACGCTTGCGATTGACCCTGCATGAAGAACGCGCCATCCCGCGCCCCGTCACCGATGGGATCAAATTTCTCGGTTTTGTGATCCACCCCGAAAAGCGGCTGTTAAAACGCGAGAAGGGAATTGCGTACCAAAGAAAGCTGAAACAACTCCTGCGCACGGCTTCCACAGAAACGCTCAAAGCCTCCGTGCAGGGTTGGGTCAATCACCTGCGCTATGGCGATACATGGGGCTTGCGCAGAGCGATCTTGGGAAAATCAAATATATTGGGAGAAACCTATGTCTGATGAAATGGTTATCTTTACGCGCTCGTACGATTTTGTTTCGTGGTTGATTCCGCTGACAATGGATTTTCCGAAAAGCCAGCGGTTCATCATCACGAAGCGGTTGCAGGCTTGTGCGCTCAACTTCCAAGAATTGATCGTCGAAGCGAATGCTCAGCGCGGCGTACAGCGTTCGGAAAAACTGCGCGCCGCCGACGCGGAACTTCTCAAAACGCGGCTGTATCTTCGCTTATGCCAGAAATGGAAGTGGATGACGAACGGTCAGTATAAACATGCCTCTGATATGGTGGCTGAAATCGGTCGTTTACTTGGCGGCTGGATGAAATCCGTCGTTCCCGGGTCGTAAGACTCGCTACGAGGGGTCTGCCCGATGAAGACGCGTCCTGCGCGGCGGTTCGTTCAACAACAATCGAAACAACGCGCGCTGTGCGTATCGCAACAACAACGATCCTGATAACCGTAATAACAACATCGGTTTTCGGTTGGTTGTTTCCACACCTTTGTTTGTGGCGCAAGTTGTCCCACAGGGATGCTTCGCGATCAACTTGCGTTACGCCAGAAATGCAACACGGCTACGGCTGGGTTGCCGAGGCTTTCAAAGATGGCGCGGGCAAAACCCCGGCTTAATCCGTGAGGAGAGCCGAATATAAAAAAGCCCCGCGATCTATCCTCCATAAGGGACCATCGCGGGGCAATTATTATTTTCCTGTATGGTGGAATTGCTCAGCCTCGGAACATGTCGCTGCGAGGCGTTCTTGGTTTTGCCGAAGCAGTCTCCCAATGCCGGGAGATTGCTTCCCTTCGACAGGCTCAGGGCAGGCGTCGGGAAGAGCAAGAGCCCTCCTCGCAACGACATCGCCGAGTCGTTCGCATGTATTGCGACTTGCATTTCCAGTTTACATCACACCAAACAAAAACAGGCTGAGAAGAGTCGTCTCAGCCTGTTCAATCTCCAGTCTCCAATCTCTAATTCTCCAATTCCCCAATTCCCCAATTCCCTACTCTTCTATTCCTCTAAAGTGGAAATATCTCCCTCCGGCAGCCCCTGCGCCCTCGCTTTCAACACGCGGCGCATGATCTTGCCGGAACGCGTCTTGGGGAGTTTATCCACAAACTTCACTTCCTCCGGGCGGGCGATGGGTCCCATGTGGGTGGCGACGTGCTGGCGCAATTCTTCAGCGAGTTCGGGCGATGCAACTTTGCCGGCGCGGAGCATAACAAACGTATGGATGCCCTGACCTTTGATATCGTGCGGGAGTCCAATCGCCGCCGCCTCTGCCACCGCGGGATGGCTGACCAAAGCCGATTCAACCTCGGCCGTGCCGAGTCTGTGACCTGAAACTTTGAGCACATCGTCCACGCGGCCGATGATCCAGTAGTAGCCGTCGCGGTCGCGTTTGGCGGAATCGCCGGTGGTGTATTTGCCGGGATGTTTGCTCCAATATTGCTTGACGTAACGTTCGTCGTCTTTGTAAATTGTTCGCAGCATGGCGGGCCACGGATTTTTCAACACGAGGTAGCCTTCCGTGTCGTCCGCGACGGGCTTGCCTTGTTCATCCACGATCTCCGCTTCCTGCCCAAAGAACGGACGCGTGCCTGAACCGGGCTTGAGCGGCACGACCGGCGTCGGCGTGATCATGAATGCGCCGGTCTCGGTCTGCCACCACGTGTCTATGATGGGCAGTTTGCTTTTGCCGATGACGCGGTAATACCACTTCCACGCTTCGGGGTTGATCGGTTCTCCCACCGTGCCGAGCAGACGTAAGGAGGAAAGATCGTGCTTGTCGGGCCACGATTCGCCGAATCGCATGAGTCCGCGGATGGCGGTGGGGGCGGTGTAAAAGAGCGTGATGCCATAGCGTTCGATGCACTGCCACCAGCGATTTGGTTCGGGATATGCGGGTCCGCCTTCAAAGAGGAAGGAGGTCGCGCCGTTGAGCATGGGCCCGTAGACGAGGTAGGAATGTCCCGTCACCCAGCCGGGATCTGCAGTGCACCACCAGCGGTCGTCGTCGCGCACATCGAAAACATATTTCAAAGTTGAATATGTGCCGACCATATATCCGCCGTGCGTGTGGACAATGGCTTTGGGTTTGCCAGTGGAGCCGCTGGTGTAAAGGATGTAGAGCGTGTCTTCCGCATCCATGACCTCGGTTTCGCATTTGCCCTCGGCGATGGGCTGTTCGAGCAATTCGTGATACCAGTGGTCGCGCCCGGTTTCGATATTGATTTCGTTGCCCACGCGCTTGATCACGATCACATTTTCAACGGATGGACAGCGTTTGAGCGAGTCGTCCACGATCTGTTTGAGTTGGACGATCTTCCCGTTTTGGAACGAGCCGTCGCAAGTGATGACCAGTTTCGACTGGCTGTCTTCGATGCGTCCCGCGAGCGAATCAACCGAGAAGCCGCCGAACACCACCGAATGGATCGCGCCGATCTTCGCGCACGCCAGCATGGCAAAAACGATCTCGGGCACGCGTCCCATGTAGATGGTGACGAGGTCGCCTCTTTTGACGCCCATGGCTTTGATGATGTTTGCCATGCGCGTCACTTCGCGGTTCATGGCGTAATACGAATACGTGCGATGCTCTTTGCCGTCTTCGCTTTCCCAGATGAGGGCAAGTTTATTTTTGCGATATGTTTTGAGGTGGCGGTCAATACAATTATGGACGATGTTGACCTTTGCCCCCGTGAACCATTTGAAGAACGGCTTTTTTGAATCGTCGAGCACTTTCTTCCATTTGCCGTACCATTCGAGTTCTTTCGCTTCGGCTTCCCAAAAGGCGCGGAAGTCTTTTTTGGCGGAGCGGTTGAGCTTGTCCCAATCTTTCAGCCGCGCTTCGGCGATCACTTGTTTGGAAGGATAGAAGACCTCGCCTGAAAGTTTTTTGGGTTTGTTTGCCGCGCGTTTAACCGGTGTTGCTTTCTTGCTTGTTGTTTTGGGTTTCTTTATTGCCATGTTTCTCTCCTCGAGTGAGAATGTTGTTATTGTACCACTCGCATTTTGAACTGCTAAGCGCGCGAAGAAAATAAATAGGTCTATCGCAAAGTCGAAAAATTCTTCAACGCGAATGCCGCGAGTGAGCGAATTGCGCGAATTTTTGTAACCACTCAGCCTGGGAACATGTCGCTGCGAGGCGCTCTTGGTTTTGCCGAAGCAGTCCCCCAACGC
>CXWJ01001048.1_pt1 | contig 17746 bp, 20 predicted proteins | sample 590841 | NCBI WGS metagenome assembly CXWJ01 (sample SAMEA3498367, study PRJEB10139) | wastewater metagenome | biome: wastewater treatment plant; material: activated sludge | place: Austria | collected 2015-01-21 | reverse complement strand
TAATGAGTTAATGCGGGTTTGTCTAACAGCAGTGTAGGTCTCATGGTCGTTAATTGCCTGGCGCGCCTGTAAAAGCTGAATATTGGTTTGCTTCAACTCTTCATTGGCAGTTTCGTAAGTGGCTTTACTACTTTCAACTTGCAATTTTAATTGCTGTAGCTCCTGTTCCTGTATTATAAGCTTTTCTTCTTCCTTTGTTTTTTCTTCGTTGGCAATCTCAATGGCAATTGTTAACTCTTCCACCTGCTTGCTATCTGCATCAACCTGTTTGTGTAGTTGGTTCTTTTTATCGTTTAAATAATTTAATCTTTCTACACGCGATTTCTGTTCATTCTCAAAACGATTTATCAAAAGCAATTTTTCATTCAATTGTTTTTGCGCAAGCGAAAGTGCTTTTTCCTTTTCATCAGTAGCAATTTTTAAAGAATGAATACTTGTTTCTAATTTTTCTAATTGATCTACAAGTGTTGCTTTCTCAACAGACTGTTGCTCTTCCTTAGTTTTCAGTTCAATTAATTTCTCTCTAAAACTTTTAATGAGAAAAATTGAAAGTGCTGTTGACGATACCTGGTACTCATCTTTCAATTTATAATAGCGTTCTGTTTTTCTTGCCTGTTGTTCTAATTGCTTAAGACTCTTCTCAATTTCAAAAAGCAAATCGTTAACACGATTCAAATCTCCGTCTGTCTCTTCAAGTTTTTGTAAGGTTTGCGTTTTGCGGATTTTGTATTTTGAAATTCCTGCTGCTTCCTCCAGCAACATTTTAATGGTATCGTTTCTGTCATTAATAATATCATCAACCATTTTAAGTTCAATGATTGAGTATGAATCAGGGCCAATACCGGTATCTAAAAAAAGATTGTTAATGTCTTTCAGTCTGCATGTAACGCCATTCAATAAAAATTCGCTATCGCCACTGCGGTAAAGTCTGCGGGTAACGGCTACAGTGCTAAATTCAGTTGGCAGAATTCCTTTATCATTAACAAACGTAAGTGTAACTTCCGATAGATTGCTTGGCTTACGTGTTTTGGTTCCGTTAAAAATTATGTTCTCCATTTTTTCGGAGCGAAGCAGGCGCATTTTTTGTTCGCCCAAAACCCAACGGAATGCATCAACAACATTTGATTTACCCGAACCGTTAGGACCAACAATAGATGTAACGCCTTCGTCAAAGTGAATGGTTACCTTGTCGCCAAAACTTTTAAAACCTTTTATTTCAAGGGATGATAGTTTCATTGTAAATTGTGAATGGTCAATGGTGAATAGTGAATGTACTATTGACTACGCATCATTGATAAATGGATTTCAAAAGTACTTAATGAGAGAGTGTAGAATGCGAAAAGATATTAACGAAAAGTAGCGGAATTGTTAGAAAATTTATTTGAGAAATCCGGCTTATTTCCTAGAAAAAAGCGCAAGAGCTTGGTTTGTTGTTAAGCGAAAAATATGAGGCTGCTTACATAGGTGTCTTAAGTCCGCGTTCAGAAAGTTTTTCGCTTAGTGTGCTTGTAATTACATTTTCTATAACAAGGTCTGCTTGCGCTTTGTCATAATTAAAGGTTTTATTCAAGCTTGCCTGTCGTTCATAACCCAATAGCGCTCTAAGCTGATTGATAACTCTGGTTCTTTTCTCTTTGGTAGTTTCAAGATAGTTTCTCAACTGCTCAGGATTATGTTTTCTCAAAGCCTCAGCAAGTGTACGTGGGTCAACGTTTTTCAATTCGCAACCGCGCGATTTAATACAATCCACCAAATCCCAGTCAGCTTGTTTATTCTGGTAATGATCGCTGATTTTATAATATAACATTGCCTCAAATGTTGACTGTCCACTTTTCAAAGTTCCCTTTTCATTATTGAGCATCATTTTGTAGCGGCTATATCCTTCTTTACCGTAATATACATAGGTGCTGTTTAATTCTTTTGATAGATCGATAAGCGTAGGGCGATCATAAACTGTTGGGGGTCTTGGAACAATTTTGTGTACTTTAACATCAAATAACTCTCCGCCAGTAGCTTCCGCTATTTCTGCCCATCCTGCAATATCACGCGAGCGCAAACTACTATAACAATACAAACTGTTTACTATAATATTTTTCTTAACAGTAACGTCAATTGCTTCGCGGTGATCAAAGTTGCCTGTACCTACATTTCCATTGCCAATTAAATAAACCAATTTAACAGCGTGAGGGGACGTATTCCAGTCCATTAGTTCAGCACTGGCACGAATAGCGGCACCCACAAACTGATCGCCTTTTTCAATATTGGGTTTTAACTCATAGAGTTCATTTGAAAGCAGCTCCATATCGTTTGTTAATGGGCAAATAACCTTTACAAACTGATTGTAATATCCAAAACTTGGGCGGGCGTAACCAATTATACCAATACGCACTTCGGGGGCAGGTCGCATACTATTCAGGTGATTGGCTAAATCCCAAATACGATCGCGCACATCATCAATTAAACCATTTGTGCTTGCACTTAAATCGAGTGTAAATACAATATCAACTGGTAATTGCGATGCTCCTGCTCTAATTTTTGTAGTGCATGGAGTAATAACCAAAAGCGCACAAACCATGGTAACTATTATCCTTTTCAATCTCATCTGCATCTTACTTTGCTTTATTACAAATTTAGGTTTTTGTATTTGATGACATGTTTCATTTTCTCTCGTACTTTTGAACAATCTTATGGACAAAAAGAATGCGCATATTACATCGCTTAAAGAGCGATGGGAGTTTTTGTTAGGTAAACTTAATGTGATGCTTGGCGAACCACCAGATTTGCAAGGTGTAATTTATCTGATTGGAGTTCAAGAGTTGGGAAAAGGATTTTTAAAATTCAGCAAAGACCAAAAGCAAGATCTTATGCATATTGCTACCTGTAAACTTTTAAGCTACACCGGCTATTATGTATTAGAGGGGGAGGATAGTGAAGGCTGGCCGCATTGGAAATTGACAAAAGAAATTCCTAAACTTAGTTTAAAAGAACAAGATTGGTTACTAAAAGAAGCAGCCATTATGTACTTTGAGGAGATTGAATTTATTTGACAGTTGTGCGTTTTACAATCTTTTAATCAGAAAATTTTTTAATCAGTTATTGTCACTATAGAAAACAAAAAAGCCGTCAACATTAAATGCAGACGGCTTTACTAATTCTTTTAACAATTATTAACCACCTATTTGTACGCGTTTAAATTTAGTTACTGTNNCTGTTAATCCTTTTTCTACTCCATCTAAATACTGGCGGATGGTTTTCTTTTCGTCTTTAATAAACGATTGATTTAATAAAGTGCTTTCCTGATAGAATTTATTTAGTTTTCCTAAAGCAATTTTTTCAATCATGGCTTCAGGCTTTCCTTCCTGACGGGCTTGCTCTTTACCAATTTCAATTTCGCGCTCAATAATTTTAGGATCTACATCATCCTTATCAAGTGCTACAGGGTTCATGGCAGCAATTTGCATAGCTACGTCTTTACCGGCATCGGCACCATTAGCAGAAGATACACCAACCATTGAAACTACTTTGTTTCCGGGGTGGATATAGATTACCACCTTAGGTGCTTCAATAATATCGTAAGCAATAAATTCCATCTTCTCACCAATTTTTCCAATTTGGTCAGATAGTTTATCGCTAACTTTTACTCCCTGCATTGGTAATGATAATATTTCTTCCACTGTTTTTGCATTGTTGTTCATAGCAATGTCTAGCACTGCATCAACAAACGTGGTAAAGTCTGCACTCTTTCCTACAAAATCTGTTTCGCAGGTTAAGCCCAATAAATATCCTTTGGTTGCATCGGCATTTGTTTTAGCCATTATGTAACCTTCCTTTGTTTCACGGTCCGCACGGTTTGCTGCTACTTTTTGTCCGCGTTTGCGTAGTTCGTCAATCGCCTTTTCAAAATCGCCATTGGCTTCGGCTAAAGCTTTTTTACAATCCATCATACCGGCACCGGTCATTTGACGGAGTTTATTTACATCGGCTGCACTAATTGTTAATGTACTCATTGTATTTTTTGTGTTATTGTTTTTGTGAATTGTATGAATGTCTTAAAATAATTTAACCACCTGTCTTATCATCAACCACACGGTTGACAGAAGAGCCAGATGGTTAAACGAATAATTGTATTATTTATTCAGCAGATTTTTTAGGTCCGCCTTTTCTTGCTCTTGTTCCACCGCCTGCACCTGGTTTTTTGGCTGCAGGTTTGGCAGCAGTAGGGGCATCACCCTCTTCTTCTTCACCGGCTACGGCATAAGATTTTTCGCCATCAACACGTTCGCCACTTTCTTCTTCGGCAGCAGCTTCGCGCTCACGGTCGGCTTCTTTATCCATTTTGCGCTCACCCATTCCTTCTTCGATGGCTTTTATCATTTCGGCAATAATAACTTCTACAGATTTTGAAGCATCGTCATTTGCCGGAATCGGAAAATCTATTTCAGATGGATCGGTATTGGTATCGCAAATAGCAATTGTAGGTATGCCCAATTTTTGAGCTTCGGCAACTGCAATGTGCTCTTTCATTATATCAACAATAAAAAGTGCGGCAGGCAAACGGGTAAGATCAGCAATAGAGCCAAGGAATTTTTCCATTTTGGCTTTTTGACGGCTTACAGTCAGTTTTTCTTTTTTTGAAATGTTGTTGAAAGACTCGTCTTTCATAAACTTTTCAAAACCTGTCATTTTCTTAACCGATTTGCGTTGTGTAGCAAAGTTGGTAAGCATACCTCCGGGCCAGCGCTCGGTAATATAAGGCATGTTAACAGATGTTGCAGCATTAGCTACAATATCTTTTGCTTGTTTTTTAGTGGCTACAAAAAGAACTTTTTTGCCGCTTTTTGCAATTTGTTTAATGGCAGCAGCAGCTTCTTCGAGCTTAGCCTGTGTTTTATTTAAATCAATAATGTGAATGCCATTGCGCTCCATAAAAATATAAGGAGCCATTTTAGGATTCCACTTGCGTTTAAGGTGACCAAAGTGGCAACCGGCATCAAGTAATTGTTGTGTGGTAACTGACATGTAACAGGTACTGTGTTTGTATAGTTAAAATATTAACGTTTGCTGAATTGGAATCTTTTGCGGGCTTTTTTCTGACCGGGCTTTTTACGTTCAACCATGCGGGGATCGCGTGTTAAAAGACCTTCTTTTTTTAAAGCCGGACGGTGTTCTGTGCCTACTTCGCAAATAGCGCGTGATATAGCAAGTCGTACCGCTTCTGCCTGACCTGTAATGCCTCCGCCTTGTACGTTTACCACCACATCCCATTGTTCTTTAAGATTGGTAACAATGAAAGGCTGGTTTAATTTGTACTGCAAAGGTCCTGTGGTAAAATAATTTTTGTACTCACGCTCGTTTACAGTTATTGCGCCTGTACCCGGTGTCATGTATATGCGGGCTACAGATGTTTTCCTTCTTCCTACTTTATGTATTGCGTTCATTGAAATTAAATATCAAATTTTGTTGGAGTTGGTTTTTGTGCAGCATGCGGGTGCTCTGATCCTTTGTAAATATAAAGGTTGCGCTTAAGTGCATTGCCCAGTTTGTTTTTTGGCAACATACCATGCACGGCATATTCTAAAATGCGCTCAGGAAACTTTTCAGTAAGTTTACGAGGGCTTGTAAAACGCTGCCCGCCCGGGTAGCCTGTATGCCATACGTATTCTTTCTCGGTAAATTTGTTACCGGTAAATCTTACTTTTTCGGCATTGATAATAATTACGTTATCACCGGTATCAACATGCGGAGTAAAGCCAGCGCGGTGTTTGCCACGAAGCACTTTTGCAATTTGTGACGAAAGGCGACCTACTACCATATCGGTAGCATCAACCAAAATCCATTGTTTATTAACAGTTTTGGCATTGAGAGAAACAGTCTTGTACGATAAAGTATCCACGATAATAAATAGTTTAACCCCTTTTTATGGGGGACGCAAAAGTAAAAGTAATTTTTAAACGAGCAAATGGCAGTAGCAAAAAAGTGCAAACAGCAATCATTTGCCCCTTAATAACCATGTTGCGCTTTAACATACGTTCGTGAAAAAATACAGTAATTGGGCTTAATTGCCAACCCTAAGGCCTGTTTTGACAATATTTAGGCTTTTGTGTTAAAGCGTTTAAAGCAGCAGAAAATGAGGGTCTTCACTTAAGTTGGATATGGGAAATGACATAGAGAATTAAAAAACTGGACTATCATAAAATATCCGTTCAAACGGATGGTAGAGGATTAATAATGGGGTCAAACAATTTACAAATATTATTCGCCCTAAATCCAAATCCCTCCCCCAAAATTTTATCCGCCACCAACGGGTAACTGTTCAATAACATATCAGCCCGTTTGCTAAGCATTATTTTTAGAACAAATGCCGGAACATAAAATTTAAAAGAAGGCCTAACATGTTTTTGAAGTTCGGAGATTATTTCTCCATTGGGAATTTTTTGCGGAGCCACAGCGTTAAAAATTCCGTGTACTGTTTTAACCTCTAAACAAAAAGTAATAAGGCTGCATAAATCGCCTATTTCAATCCACGGCATAAATTGTTTGCCGTTACCAAACACGGGTGCAATAAAAAATTTCATTGGCTTCAACAACTCCTTTAGCACACCTCCATCGGCTGACATTACCAACCCAAACCGTAAAATGATTGTGCGCATACCTGCGCTTTCAAATTTAAAATTTTGTTGTTCCCAATCACAACATAGGTTGCCCGTAAAATCATTTGCCAAAGGAGATGCTTCATTAATGCCTTGTTGAGATGATTCGTAAATACCCGATGCCGATGCGCATACAACAGCTTCAGGTTTATGTCCTGTTTTTTCAATAACATCTAAAATCAACTTGCCTGAATCTATGCGGCTGCTGTACAATTCTTTTTTTCTTTCATCAGTCCATTTTTTATCGGCAATGCCAGCCCCTGCCAAATGCACAATATAATCCGCACCTACTACAGCTCGCTCATCTATTTGCATTTTATTTACATCCCACAAAAAAACCTCAACACCTTCAACACTCTTTTTACTGCGCGACAAAATGCGCACATTATAATTTTTCCTTTTTAAGTGCTTAATAAAATGCNNCTTTTGCATATACCATTCCTTTTACGTCTTCTTTTATAAAACTTTCTTTGGCGGTTAATCCTGCATCGCTAAAGGAAATATTCCTGCGCGTTAAAAAACCCATTTCGGGTGTTACATGTATCCTATCGTTAACACCAATTTTATAGCTCACACCAGCTTTAAATGCCTTGCTGCGAAAACGCACCACATCAGGTCTGCCTGCAAAAACAGTATCACCACAATTGCAAAAATTATTTTGTCCGCCTTCGGGCGCAATAAAAATGGTTAGCATATCCCACTCATTTAACTTACGCATATACGAAATGTTTACCGGCAAAATAATTTTAAACTTGGCTTTGTCCCCTGCTCTTATTATTACACCCAAAACAGGTAATGGCAATCCTCTTCCATATACATATGAGTAGTGCGCACCTATCAACCCGGAAAAATCTCCATTGAACTTATAGTTTAAAATAAGCAACCCACCAAATCGCAATTGAAAAGATTTAATCGTTTCCAAATCTTCGGCTATACCCACAGTTGCGTTTGCCACCACTGTGTTTTTGCTGCCGCTGCTGTAAATAAAACTCATGCCAGCATTGCCGTTTATGAGTTGATGTTGCTTGTCAATAAAAGAAAAATTTGGCAAGCTATACCCAGCATGTGCGTTGGCAAGTACTACCATTGTTTTATATTCCAAACTATTGGTAAGTGCAAACCTCCTGCTCAAAACAGGGTAATTAAAAATTGCATTGGCACGTGCGGTAGAATATTTTTCTTTAAAGTTAGCAAACTCCTGCTCGGGAATATAATCTGCCGATATAGTAATGTTGGGCGAAAGAAATTTTTTGTCTTGCGAAAAGGCTGTATTTAAAAAAATAAAAAACAGAAGCGAGGTTAAAAAATGTTTAATCATATTTCCTGGATTTTTATTAGGTTGATTTTGGTAGCACTTTACTTGATTTTCTTTTTCGGTTTGTTCGCTGCTTATAGTTATCCGTTAATATACTGATACTGCCATCGGTTTCGAGCACTGCTAAGTTTACTTCTTTTAAATCTGCCACTCCATGTTCGCGCGCTGCAGTTTCCAATTCGCGAATGGTAATTTTTTCTTTCCATAAATTTTCGTCAATAATATTTCCTTCATGTATAAGCATAACAGGCTCGCCTTGCAAAAATTTACTAATGGCTTTGCTGCGGTATGACAATAATTTTAACAATGAGTTTAAAATAAATAACGACCCTGCTGCTATAACGCCACCGAGTAGTGAAACATTGCTTCCCACCATTGCATTTTGTACGCTGTTACTTATCAGCATAATAAAAACCAAATCGGTAACCGATAGTTGCGACAATTCTTTCTTACCAAAAAGACGAATTGCCAGCACAATAAAAATGTAAACAGCGCAGGTACGGAGAATTACTTCGAGATAATCGTTCATTTAATTTATTTCTGATTATAAAAATAAATTTTAGTTGAAAGTGACTTTAATGCTTCTTAATAAATTACAACACTGCACTGTTAATAGCTTTCTATATTTACGAACTTATTTTACGAAAATGAAATACGACAAACATATTTTTATTTGCACCAACGAACGCAAAAACAGCGAGCGCAAAAGTTGTGGCGAAGCACACGGACTTGAACTGGTTGATGCTTTTAAAAAAAGAATTAAAGAGTTAGGGTTAAACACCACTATTCGGGCACAAAAAACAGGTTGCCTGGATGTTTGCGATTTTGGACCCGCACTTGTTGTTTACCCCGAAGGCATTTTTTATGGCAGCGTTTCTATTAACGATGTTGACGAAATTATTTCGAGTCATATTCAAAACAACATTCCTGTTGAGCGTTTACGATTAAAGTTCGACAGAACAACCCAAGCCTGATATCNNCAGACATTCCTGTTGAGCGTTTACGATTAAAGTTCGACAGAACAACCCAAGCCTGATATGCCCGGTTTTTCCATTGAGCTTTTTAATTCACAAAAAGATTTAGTTCAAAAAACAATGGAGCAAATCAATAAAGATTTTGCAGGCTTTGTCCCACCCTTTAATATTGAATTAACTTCCGGCACATCATATCAATATATTCAGGAGCAAATTGCAGAAGTATTAAAACATGTTTCCAAAGAAGGAACATACAAACTCAAATCGTTATTATACAGGGTTGATATGCCTGAAAAATTTTTTCCTGAGAATGCTTCAAAGACCAATTACTTTTTAATACTTGCAGATGCAATTATAAGGCGCGAATATTTTAAAGTAACTGCAAGGATTAAATTTTCAAAGAACCAATAAACTTTTTCTCCTGCAACGTGTTTCAGTATCAGTTAAACAATCATGCAACGGTTTTCCATAAAACATATTGAAGCGCTTACAGGTATTAAGCAACATACTTTGCGAATATGGGAAGTGCGTTACAACCTACCGCAGCCTAAGCGCACTGCCACCAACATTCGTTATTACGATGATAGTGATTTAAAACTATTGCTCAACGTTAGCATGTTAAACAGGTTTGGAATTAAAATATCTAAAATAACCAAACTTAACGAGCAGCAAATAGAAAACATGGTGCTTACCTATATGGAAAAAGATGAAAGCGCATGTGTAGCTATGGAATCGTTGATTAATGCCATGCTTAATTTAGATGAGGTTGCTTTTGAAAAAATAATTTCTAAAAATATTTTGCAGCAGGGATTAGAAAAAACTGTTCTTGAAGTGGTGTTTCCTTTTTTGAAAAGAATTGGAATATTATGGCAGGGCGGTAGTATTAATCCGGCTTATGAGCATTTTATTTCTAATTTGGTGAAACAAAAATTAATGGTTGCCATTGACGGGCAATTAAAATACAAATCTCCCGAAAGCAAAAAATTTATTTTGTTTTTGCCAAGTGGTGAGCCGCATGAGTTGGGTTTGTTATTTGCCAACTATATAATTCGCTCAAGAGGTTATCACTCCATTTACTTAGGGCAAAATTTACCCTTTACCGATTTGGCTTCTGTTTATAAGGTTTACAAAGCTCATGTAATAGTTAGCGTTATCACCTCTACATTAAAACTAAAAGATGTTCAGGAGTTTATTAAATCCATGTCTGAACAATACCCGCAATCGAAAATTATTTTATCGGGTAACCAGCTTTTAAACCGTGGCTTAATCATTCCTAAAAACATTACAATTGTTGATGACATGGAGCGTTTCATACGCATTATTGATAGCTTAGAATTACTCTTTCAATAACCTTAGGAAAATATTCGTATTCCAATTTGTGAACTTTATTAGCAATTGTTTGTGGGGTGTCTTCTGAGTCAACCTTTGTTTCAACTTTAAAAATAATTTCACCCTCATCAAACCGGCTGTTTACATAATGTATGGTAATGCCGGTTTTATTTTCGCCCGCATTTTTTACTGCTTCATGCACTTTCATACCGTACATGCCGTGCCCGCCAAAAGCAGGTAATAATGCAGGATGTACATTTATTATACTGTGTTCAAAATTTTTTATCAGTTCTGCTGGAATCAATTTTAAGTACCCGGCAAGCACCACAAAATCTATATTATATCTTTTAAGGAGTGTGGTTAAGTTTTCTCCGTCTGCATAAATTTCTTTTGAAACAACCTCAACAGGCACCTTCAATCTTTCCGCTCTTTTTATAACCTCGGCTTGGGGATTATTTGTTACAATCAAACCAATTTTAATAGAGGAATGATGCTTAAAATAATTACAGATGTTTTCTGCATTGCTTCCCGAACCGGACGCAAATAAGGCTACATTGAATATTTCTTTTGGGGCTTTATCAGTCATAAACAGGCGGTAAATAAAGCTAAAAAGCACGGCATTTCTGTTGAAAAACGTCCTTAAAAATTATTTTGAATATCCATTTCAAAATCATTTACTTTGCGCCCTCACTTTAAAACCAAAAGAAAAATGTCAGACATTGCATCACGTGTTAAAGCTATCATTGTAGATAAACTTGGAGTTGACGAAGGCGAAGTTACTACCGAAGCAAGTTTTACCAATGACCTCGGTGCCGATTCATTAGATACCGTTGAGCTTATCATGGAGTTTGAAAAAGAATTTAACATTGCTATACCTGATGACCAGGCGGAAAAAATTGCCACCGTTGGTCAGGCTGTAGATTATATAACTGCTAACGCAAAGTAATTTTTCAACCTTTTTTTAATGCAATTAAAAAGGGTAGTTGTAACAGGCTTAGGAGCCATTACTCCGGTAGGAAATTCGGTTACCGATTTTTGGAACAACCTTATAAATGGAGTTAGTGGTGCAGCGCCAATTACCCGATTTGATGCTTCAAAATTTAAAACCCGCTTTGCGTGTGAGGTTAAAAATTTTGACCCACTTACATATATAGATAGAAAAGAAGCGCGCAAAATGGATTTATTTACCCATTTTGCAATTGCCAGTTCAGAGCAGGCCGTGATTGACGCAGGCATAAAAGACAATGCCTCTATAAACCTCGATCGTGTTGGCGTTATTTGGGGTTCGGGCGTAGGCGGTATGAATACGTTTACGGAAGAGGTTTTAAATTATGCCAAAGGCGATGGCACGCCACGCTTTAATCCATTTTTTATTCCTAAAATGATTCCTGATTTAGCTCCCGGAAATATTTCTATGCGCTACGGATTCAGGGGTCCAAATTTTACAACAGTGTCGGCATGTGCATCATCAACCAATGCTTTGATTGATGCTTTTAATTATATCAGGCTTAATAAGGCAGATATAATTATATCGGGTGGAAGCGAAGCACCCATCAATGAATCAGGTGTTGGCGGTTTTAATGCTACCCACGCTCTAAGTTTAAGAAACGATTCGCCCGAAACTGCATCGCGCCCTTATGATAAAGACCGCGATGGTTTTGTAATGGGCGAAGGTGGTGTGTGTATGATACTGGAAGAAATGGGGCACGCCAAAAAACGCGGTGCAAAAATTTATGCTGAAATTGTTGGTGGCGGAATGAGTGCAGATGCCTATCATTTAACAGCACCGCACCCTGAAGGATTGGGAGCATACAACGTAATGTTAAATGCGCTGAGCGATGCCGAAATGAATGCCACCGAAATTGAATACATTAATGTACATGGTACGAGCACACCCGTGGGTGACCCTCAGGAACTAAAAGCAATTTTAAAAGCATTTGGCAACCATGCTTACACAATGAATATATCATCTACCAAATCTATGACTGGGCATCTTTTAGGAGGAGCAGGAGCTATAGAAGCAATGGCTGCTGTACTTGCCATTAACCACGGCATCATCCCTCCTACCATCAACCACTTTACCGATGATCCTGAGATTGACCCCAAACTCAATCTCACTTTTAATAAAGCGCAGGAAAGAAAAATAAATGTTGCATTGAGTAACACATTTGGTTTTGGCGGACACAACGCATCGGTAATCTTCAAAAAGTTTCAATAAAAATTTCTGTACTGAATGTTTTCATGGCTCTTTGCAAGAGATAAAAAATTTGTTTCTGCCATAAAAAACCTCACTGGCTACTATCCTTCTAATATTAATGTTTACAGACTTGCATTCCACCACAGGAGCGCTGCCACACAAACCATAACTGGAACTATACTTAGTAACGAAAGACTTGAATACCTTGGAGATGCTGTACTTGGTGCAGTAGTGGCTGAATTGCTTTTTAAAAAGTTTCCTCTAAAAGAAGAAGGGTTCCTTACTGAAATGCGCGCAAAAATTGTAAGCCGAGAACACCTTAAACAACTTGCATTAAAATTAGGCATTGATAAAATGATGATTAAAAATGCAGGACACGATTCTTTCAGGAGTATGTATGGAGATGCACTTGAAGCTCTGATTGGCGCTGTTTATATTGATAAAGGCTATAAGAAGACCCGTTACTTTATTCTTCAGCGGTTAATTGATCATCATGTTGACATTGAAGAAATGGAAGTAACAGAAAACAATTTTAAAAGCAAGATATTGAACTGGGCACAGCGAAATAAAAAAACACTTGTTTTTGAAAGTGCCGAAGACGAAAAAAACAATAAACTTTTTAGAGTGCGGCTGCTATTAGATAACCAGGAAATTTCGGTTGGGCTTGATTATGTAAAAAAGAAAGCTGAACAAATTGCTGCCGAAAAAGCCTGCACTCTTTTAGAAGTGAACGGGAGCTAAAAAATGCCCTGTCTTGTGAACAGGGCTGAACTTTGAGTTTTAATTCCTCCTCTTACATACTTCCACCCGTATTAACTACGGTTCCTCTTTCTGCACTGCCATCCTTAACTTCTGTTGTTTGAGATTTATCGTCAGCGTTTTTAGCATCGGGTGTTCCTGACAATGTTAAACTAAGTAATGCTGCAAGTAGTAATTCCATAATGTGTGATTTTTTTGTTGTTGTTTGCATAAGGTTTTGCAAACGCATTGCCACAACCTTTAAAAAATTTTGCCACTACACACCTTACATTACATTTGTAAGAATTTTGGGAATTACACACTAAAACTTTATAGTAAAACATCGGTCAAAAGAGGGTTTTACCTCTTAAAAAGCAATGGAACTACAGGCGCTGAAAAGAATTATTGATTTAACCGAACAGTATAAAGGCGACTATATTGGACCGCTTGAGCGCTTTTTTATAGATACAAAGTTTCCAAAACTTACACTTTTCTTTAAACTGCTTAAAGACAACAAAGCCAAAACAGATGACGAAATGGCTTTTCTTTTATCTTTTTCTACAGCTTTTACATCAGACTATAAAAAACTTAAAGATGAAGCAGTTGTTAGAATAACTCATTTACTTTTTTTTATTGATCCACGGAAAATGCCTAAAAGTCATATGTGGAAATCATATATACCCGGCTTTAAAAAGGTTGTTGCTGCAGAATTAATTTTTTACATGGATATAGACCGTGCTCCAATTGAACTTACCAAATCAGGTTATGAACAAATGGAAACAGTTAGGTTTTCCGAAAAAAAAATACTGGCTTTATGCAACCTTACCAGGTACGCTGGCAACGCTCACTCGTATGATAATTTTAAAAAATATGCCCAAGTTACTCTTAATACCATCGACCGGGCGCGCCTTGAAATTGAAGGCGAAATTTGCAAAATGGAGTTGAACTTTATTTCCACAAAATCCGCAGGAGAAAAGTTTAAACACGTTAAAAAAGCAAAAAAATATATACAACGGTTAAAAAAGATTTTTGAATTAACCGGCTCTGAAAGCGCTTTTCATAATTATACTGAAACGTGCATTAACTATAATTATTCAATTAAAAATTACGAAGAAATAATTAAAATTACCAGAGAAGCGGATGAGTGGAATGAAATGAAGCAAAAACTAACGCCTAAACCAATGCTTGCTTATATGGCGACACATCGTTTGTTTTCGAAAGCTTTTTTGCGGGATTTTGAAAATACTTCTGATGATTTGAAATTATGCCTGGAAATTTATACGGAGAATACTAAAGACTGGTCAAACTTTCTTGAAATATTTTTTCTGCACAATATGTTTTCCGGGAATTATACCAAAGCAATGGATGTATATTATAAGTTTTTAAAATCATCTGTTTACGAAGTGCTGCCTCCAGATATAAAAGAGCGCTGGAAATATTTTGAGCCATATCTCAATTTTGTAATTGGCGATGAGTTTATAAAACAAAACATGGATTTGCTTTCGTTCCTTAATGAAATATCATATTATACCGAACATAAAAGCGACAACAACATACCGGTGTTAATTGCGCAGGTAATAGCTATGATTGACATGGGAGATTTTAAAAAATTATCTGGGCGCACAAACTATCTCGAAAACTACATCAACAAATATGTTGACAGGAAAAATTTTACCCGTACTTTTATTTTTATGAAAATGCTGCTAAAGCTTTTTAAAAATAATTTTAATGCCGCTAAAACAGAAAAGCAATGTTTTAGTCAATTTAAAAAAATTGAATTTGCACCCGGCAATAAGCTCAACACCTGCGATGAACTGGAAGTTATTCCGTACGACATTTTATGGGGGCTTATTTTAGAAAGAATCAAAACCAAATTATCTTAAACAAAAAATTACATGCTGAACATACGACCTGCAACAAAAAATGATGTAGCTATTATAACGGAAATTTACAACGATGCTATATTAAATACCACAGCTACTTTTGATACAGAAATAAAAACTATTGACGAACGCATGAGTTGGTTCGTGAACCATGACGATAAGCATCCCGTAATTGTTGGTGAAATTACCGGAGAAATTGTAGGCTGGGCTTCACTTACAAAATGGAGCGACCGATGTGCTTATGACGGTACATCAGAAGTTTCGGTGTATGTGCACAAAAACCACAGGGGAAAAGGTGTTGGCAAGCGCTTACTGGAAATTTTAGTTGTCGAAGGAGAAAAATGCGGGTTGCATTACTTGCTTGCAAGAATTACCGAAGGAAACGAAACGAGCATATACATACATGAAAGATTGGGTTTCTCACACGTTGGTGTTATGCATGAGGTTGGCTTTAAGTTTGGAAAATTTCTAGACGTGCACATAATGGAAAAGGTTTTTAAAACAAATTGATGCCTTTCTTTTGCTGTAATCCATTCTCATCTAAAAAAACTTTTCCTTCATTATAAATAATTCCTGTAAAAGGGTCATTATTTATCAGCAAGGGTCCATCAAGGTCAACCCAGTTGGCAAGAGGTGCTAACTGTGCTGCTGCATAAATGCCGCAACTACTTTCGCTCATACAACCAATAAGTACTTTAAGATTTAAATTTTTTGCCTCGTCTATAATTTGATGGGCAGGAGTTATACCTCCGCATTTCATCAGTTTAATATTTATTCCGTCAAATCCTTTCGCAATAATTTCCAAATCATTAATAGTTTGAAAAGATTCATCAGCAATAAGTGGAATGGTAGTTTGGTCCTTTAGCTCTTGCATTTGCATCACATCTTGCTTTGGCAGAGGCTGCTCAACAAATTGTACCGGGTAATTTTTAAATTCATTCAGCATCTGCAAAGCGTAACCAACATTTTTCCAACCCTGGTTGGCATCAATGCAAATTAATTTTGAAGTGGCTTTACAAATTGTTTCAACAATTTTTAAATCATTCTCTCCTCCCAGTTTTATTTTTATAATTTTAAAATCATCGGCTTCTTTTAGTTTTTCTAAAATTGCACCAGGCTTATCCATACCAATAGTAAATGTGCAATATGGATTTTGACCAGAATCCATTCTTAAAACATTGCGCAAGCTAATGTACTGCTTAGCCGATATTATTTGCATACAAGCCATTTCAATGGCAGCCAATGCAGGCTTATTACTATAGTGTTTTTTTAACTTAATAAGTACTTTCTCATAGCAATCATTTATAGTATTAAACTTTGATTCAAAAAATTCTCTTATAAAAAAATTAACCGACTCTTGTGTTTCTTGTAAATATGGCGGTAAGGTTGCCTCACCATAACCTATAAAATTGCCATCCGTAATTTTTATGAAAACAGATGGGGTATGTGTTCTTTCACCTGCTGCAATTTTAAAAGGGTGTTTAAACTTTAAAAAGTAGTTTACTGTATTTATGCTTAAAGCCATTGAGTAAGATATTCTGCAACATTAAACCTGCCTTCATCAAACCCGAAACATCTATTAATTACTTTTGAAAAAATTTTCAACTTAGTATGAAAAAATACTTAGCGCTTATTTTGCTTTCGTTTTGCCACACAGTAACCTTAGCCCAACCCAAAACAAACAATATGGGACCTAAACCCTCCACTCCTCCTCCAAAAAGAATTTCATTTCCTAATTGTATACACTACCAAATATTTCTGCGCTCGTTTGCTGACAGTAATGGCGATGGCATTGGCGATTTTCATGGGGCTGTTGCTAAACTTAACGAAGTGGAACAGTTGGGTGTGCAAGGTATTTGGTTGATGCCTATTCATCCTTCTCCGTCTTACCATAAATATGATGTTACCGATTACTACGCCATTGACAAGGAATATGGGACTTACAAGGATTTTATTTATTTTTTGGATGAGGCGCACAAGCGCCAAATAAAAGTGATAACTGATTTGGTTCTTAATCATTGCAGCAGCAGGCATCCATGGTTTGTGAGTGCAGTAAAAAATCCTGAGAGCGAATACCGCGACTATTTTTTGTGGAGCGATTCGAGCAAAATAACTTTTGAGCCAGAACATTGGTATTTCCCAAAAGATGAAAAAGGAAAAATAATTGGAAATCAGAAATACTACGGATATTTTTCTGAAGAAATGCCCGACTGGAATTATGACAACCCAAAGGTGCGTGAGGAAATGATAAAAATCGGGACATATTGGTTACAACAGGGTGTAGATGGTTTTAGGCTTGATGCAGCACAACACATTTATCCTGAGCATGAAAAAAATATTTTGTGGTGGGACGAATTTGCTACAGCCATGCGCAAAATAAAACCAAGTGTGTATTTAGTGGGAGAAGTAACAAATAACTCAAAAGTAATTGCCGGATATTATTCATCTAATGGGTTACAATCGCTTTTTAATTTTGATTTGGCAGAAGCAATTCTTTATTCTGTTCTAAAAGAAAAACGCGCTTCTTTTTTTAGTTCATGGATAAATGATTACAATAGAATAATGAATCCAAAACGTCAGTTTACCGATGCTATTTTTTTAAGCAATCACGATCAGGACAGAGTGATGAGTTCGCTGAAAGGCAATGAACAAAAAGCAAA
>CXWJ01021137.1_pt1 | contig 17814 bp, 17 predicted proteins | sample 590841 | NCBI WGS metagenome assembly CXWJ01 (sample SAMEA3498367, study PRJEB10139) | wastewater metagenome | biome: wastewater treatment plant; material: activated sludge | place: Austria | collected 2015-01-21 | reverse complement strand
CGCCGCCGCGGTCAGCGGCTGGAGCCTGCTGAGCAACCTCGCCTCGGCCGCGGTGCGGCTGGGCCGGGTCAGCGCCCTCGCCGCCCAGCAATCCCTCGCGGCGACCCTTCCGCTGCTCGCGGAGACGATCGAGCAGCCGCTCCCCGAAACGCCCTGCTCCTGGGGCATGGTTCAGGACATCGCCATGGAACGCCACGCGCGTCGCCCAGCCCGGCTCTTCGCCTCCTAGGAAGGACTCCATGAACCTCACTCCGACCGAGATCGATCGCCTGATCGTCTTCAGCGCCGCCGAGTTCGCGCGGCGGAACCTGCGCCTCGGCATCCGGCTGAGCCACCCCGAGGCGGTGGCCCTGCTGACCGACGAGGCGATGCTGCTGGCCCGCCAGGGAATCGGGTACGACGAGATCCGTGACCGCGCCTACCAGTTGCTCTCCGAGCGCGACGTCCAGCCCGGGGTCCGTTCGATGATCGCGAAGGTGCTCATCGAACTGCCGATGGCCGAGGGGACGAAGCTGTTGATCCTCTTCGACCCCATCCTGCCCGCCGAGGGCGAGGACGAAGCGGTCCGCCCTGGCGAGGTGATCTCGGCGGCGCCCGAGGTGGAGCTCCACGCGGGGGCCGAGACCATCGAGATCGAGGTGGTCAACACCGGCGACCGGGACGTCCAAGTGCGGTCGGCGACACACTTCTTCGAGGTGAATCGCGCCCTGCTGTTCGACCGGAGACAGGCCTACGGGCGTCGCCTGGCGCTGCCGGCCGGCTCCGGCGTCCGGTTCGAACCGGGGGTGCCGAAACGGGTGCGGTTGATGGACATGGCCGGGTCGCGCGAGGTCTTCGGCTTCGCCGGGCTGGTGGACGGCCCGCTGGACGCCGAAGGCGCGATCGAGCAGGCGATGACCCGCGCGACCGAGCGCGGCTACGTGCGGACGGAGCGGACCAATGACTTCGACTGAACCCCGGATCGCGATGGACGCCGCGCAGTACGTGGCGATGTACGGCCCGACCGTCGGCGACCTGGTGCGCCTGGGCGACACCTCGCTGCTGGCCGAGATCGAGCACGACTTCGCCGACCACGGCCACGAGCTGATGCTGGGCGGCGGCAAGACGATGCGGGACGGCGAGGGGATCGCCGGCGAGTACACCTCCGCGGACGGGGCTCTCGACCTGGTCATCGTGGGCGCGACGGTGATCGACGCCGTGGCCGGCATCGTGAAGGGCGACATCGGAGTCCGGCACGGACGCATCGTCGGCATCGGACGGGCGGGCAACCCGCGCACCATGCCCGGGGTCGACCCGCGACTGGTGGTGGGCAACTCCACGGCGATAGTCATCGGCGACGGCTTCATCGTGACGGCCGGCGCCGTGGAGTCGCATGCCCACATCCAGTCGCCCGAGCAGTTGTCGCATGCGATGGCGGGCGGCACCACGACCCTGATCGGCTCAGGTTCGCCGGCGCACGTGCTGGACGTGGGCGGCGGTGCCGAGCGCGACATGGCGATGTTCCTGCGGTCGACCAGCGGCACGCCGGTCAACTTCGGCCTGCTCGGACGCGGCAGCTCCGACCCGCGGGCGGTGGTGGCGTCGGTGGCCGGCGGGGCGATGTCGGTCAAGGTCCACGAGGATTTCGGAGCCGCGCCCGCGGTGGTCGACGGGTCGCTGCGGGCCGCCGACGCGCACGACTTCTCGGTGCACCTGCACACCGACTCGATCAACGAGTTCGGCTTCGCCGAGGACACCATGGCCACCATCGCCGGCCGGACCATCCACATGTACCACGTGGAGGGGGCCGGCGGCGGGCACGCCCCCGACCTGCTGCGGGTCTGCTCCTACCCGAACGTGATCCCGTCCTCGACGAACCCCACCAACCCGTACACCTCGGCCGCTCTCGAGGAGGGCCTGCCGATGGCCATGGTGGGCCACAACCTGCGGTTCACCTCGGCGGTGGACGTGGCCTTCGGCGAGGCCCGGATCCGGGCGCAGTCGATGGCGGCGGAGGACTACCTGCACGACATCGGCGCGATCTCGATCTTCGGCACCGACACCCAGGGGATGGGGCGGCTGGCGGAGAACGTGGCGAAGTGCTGGCAGCTCGCGAGCGTCATGAAGGACCGGCACGGAAGGCTGCCGAGCGAGACCGGGAAGGGCGACAACGAGCGGATCAAGCGATACGTGGCGAAGCTGACCATCAACCCCGCCATCGCGGCGGGGATCGGCGGCTACGTCGGATCGATCGAGCCGGGGAAGTTCGCCGACCTGGTGCTCTGGCCGCGGGAGTCGTTCGGGATCAAGCCGATCGCCGTGCTCAAGCGCGGCTTCATGGCCTGGGCCGCGCTCGGCGACGGCAACGGCAGCCTGCCCATGTCGGAGCCGGTCATCCAGCGGCTCAACTTCGGCGCCCTCGGCGAAGCCGCCGCCCAGCTGGGCGCGGCCTTCGTCTCCCGGGTGGCGCTGGAGGACGGGCTGCTCGACCGGCTGTCCACCGCCAAGGACGTGCTGCCCATCGCCAGCACGCGGGAGCTGACCAAGAAGGACATGATCCACAACGACGCGCTGCCCGAGATCGAGGTGGATCCGCGGACCTTCCTGGTTCGGGTGGACGGCGAGGAGATCGTCCCTGAGCCCGCCTACGAGGTGCCGCTCGCCCGCCGCCACCTGCTCAGCTAGAAGAGGAGAAGCCATGCCCGTCCTGCCCGCCGCGCGCGTCGGCATCGGAGGACCCGTCGGATCCGGGAAGACCGCGCTCGTGGAGCGGCTGATCCCCGTCCTGCAGCAACGCGGCATCGCCGTCTCGGTGATCACCAACGACCTGGTCACCGACGAGGACGCCAGGCGGGTCCGGGCCTCCGGGACGATCGACCCGCGCCGCGTCCTGGCGGTGGAGGCCGGAGCCTGCCCGCACACCGTGATCCGCGAGGACCCGACCCTGAACCTGGAGGCCATGGACCGGCTGATCGACGAGTTCCCGGACACCCAGCTGGTGCTCCTGGAGAGCGGAGGGGACAACCTCGCCTCCACCTTCTCGGCGGATCTGGTGGACTACTGGCTCTTCGTGATCGACGTCGCCGGCGGCGGCGACATCCCTCGCAAACGGGGCCCCGGGGTGGTGCGCTGCGATCTGCTGGTGATCAACAAGTCCGATCTCGCTCCCTACGTCGGGGTCGACCTGCCGCAGATGGAGCGGGAGGCGGCGGACGTCCGGGGCGGCCGTCCGGTCGCGGTGATCTCGTGCCGCGAGGCGGACGGGATCGACCGGATCGCCGACCACCTCTGCGAGAACGTGCTGTTCCAGTAGTGCGGGACCGTCACCGCTGATGCAAAGCCTCCGACTCGAGTTCTCCCACGTCGGCGGACGAACTCAGCTGGTCCGCCGGCAGTTCAGCTGGCCGTTCCACGTCGGCCGCCAGTTCCAGGAGCCGGACGCCCCGCAGGCCGCGGTCGTCGTCCTGCAGAGCGCGTCGGGAACCCTCAATGCGGGGGACCGCCTCCGCGCCGGCCTCGTGGTGAACGACGGCGCCGTCGTCCGGGTCCGCGCTCAGGGAGCCCCCTCGGTGCATCGCGCTCGCGACGGCCAGGGGGTGGTGGAGGACACCGCCATAGCGGTCGGGCACGACGGGAGCCTGGAGTGCCTCGCCGAGCCACGGGTGCTCTTCCCCGGGGCGGTTCTCTCGCAGACCCTCACCGTGGACCTGGCCGGCACCGGAAGCGCGCTGCTGGCCGACGGGGCGATCGCACTGCACGGCGGATCCGGGCAGGGATTCGAGGAGTTCGCCAGCGAGCTGCTCATCCGGCGTGACGGCGAACTGCTCGTCCACGAGCAGGTCCGGACGGGTGACTGGAGCCGGGCCCCGGGGCGGGCCGGCTCGTTCACCGCCTTCGGCCAGGTGCTGATCCTGCCGGGCGCCGACCGGTCGCCGACCGCCCTGGAATGGGACGACCCTGCCGGCTACCTGGCCGCCACCACGCTTCCGAACGGCGCCGGGCTGCTGGTCCGGATCGCGGCTTCCGGGGGCAGGCAGTTGCGCGCCTGCATCGACGAGATGGTGACGCGTTGCCGCGCCACTGGCACAATGCCGGACCATGGAGCGGCTGCCACCCAGTCATGAGGCGTTGCACAGCGCGGAACCCGCCGGTTCGGTTGCTGCTGCGGTCGCGCGGCTGCGGGCACTCGACCATCGGGTGACGGCGCCCCGGCGGGCCGTGATCGAGATCCTGGCCCGGCGCGCCGATCACCTCACGATCGAGGAGATCGCGCTCGCGGTGGGCGGGGACGAGGCGCACCGGGCGACGATCTACCGAACCGTCGAGGTGCTCGCCGACGCCGGCGTGCTCTCTGCCTTCCGCGACACGAACGCACCCGCCCGCTTCCACCTGGCGAGCCTGGACGACGACAGCAGGCACCTGCACGCCCGGTGCCGGTCCTGCGGGCGGGTGGTCGCGCTGCCGGTGGAGGTGCTGGCCGACGTCGCCGATCGCGCTGCCGCGGCCGCCGGTTTCGTCGTCGACGCGCAGCACAGCATGCTGGTCGGCCGGTGCCGGGATTGCCCGGGCGAGCCCGGATCCGGAGCCGGCCCGGAACCTGGCTGAGCCGGTCACCTCACCCGGGCGCCTCCTCGGCGGCTAGCTGGAAGCCGTAGGGCAGCTCGAGCCGGTGCCGGGCCAGCAGCGGAGCGTCGGCGAGCAGGGTGCGGGTCCCGCCGTCCGCGACGATCCGTCCTTCGGAGATGAGCGCTGAGCGTTCACAGAGCTGAAGGGCGAACGGCAGGTCGTGGGTGACCATCAGCAGCGTCACGTCCAGGCCGAGCAGGATTTCGGCCAGTTCCCGCCGGGAGGCCGGATCGAGGTTGGAGGTCGGCTCGTCCAGCACCAGGAGTTCGGGCCGCATCGCCAGGACGGTGGCGATAGCCACCCGGCGGCGCTGGCCGAACGAGAGATGGGACGGAGCGCGATCGGCGTGCGCCGCCATCCCCACGCCGGCCAACGCCTCGCGCACCCGGGCGTCGAGTGCCTCGCCACGCAGCCCGAGGTTCGCCGGCCCGAAGGCGACGTCCTGGCCGACGGTCGGCATGAACAGCTGGTCGTCGGGGTCTTGGAAGACGATCCCGACCCGTTGCCGCACCCGCCGCAGATTGGCCCGGGTGAGCGGCAGGCCGTCGACCACGACCGTGCCCCGGCCGCCGGCCAGGATGCCGTTCAGGTGCAGGATGAGGGTCGTCTTCCCGGCGCCGTTCGGGCCGAGGAGCGCCACCCGCTCGCCGCGGCGGAGTTCGAGATCGACGCCCTGCAGCGCCGGCTGGCCGTCCGGGTAGCGGTAGGTNNCGGTAGGTCAGGTCGCTGACCTGGAGGACCGGGTCGTTCACGACTGCCACGCCAGGATCGTGGCGGCGGCCGCCACCGCGGGAGCGACGGCGAGGGCCGCCCAGTGGGCGCGAGCCGGGGGCGGCTGGACGGCGGCGGGGAAGACGCCGGTGTAGCCGCGGGCGAGCATGGCCAGGTGGACGCGTTCGCCGAGCTCGAAGGAGCGGATGAACAGCACGCCCAGTGAGTTGCCCAGGACAGGCCAGGCGGCCGGCGTCCGCGGCGTGAAGCCGCGCGAGGCGCGGGCGATGCCCATCCGCCGCCACTGCTCGCCCACAACTGCCTGGTAGCGGAGCATGAAGCTCAGGATCTCGGTCAGCGCCGCCGGGAAGCGAAGCCGCCGGAGCCCGCTGAGAAGCTCCAGCGGCGTGGTGGTCCAGGCCAGCACCAGCGTCGCCAGCACGCTCAGGGTCGCCTTGGCCAGCAGCGACCCGGCTGCCCACAGCCCGAGTTCCGACACCTCGACCCCGCCGAGGATGGTGACAGTGGGACCGTCCGCCACGAAAGGCAGGGACACCGCGAAGAGCAGGAACGGGGTCTCGATCAGGGCACCCCGGGCCAGGCGCGCGGCCGGTACCCGGGCGATCAGGACGATTGCCAGCAGCACGAGAAGATGGACGCCGTAGGGCCACATCGTCCGCGGCGGAGTGGCGACCACCGCGACCACGAAGGCGATCAGGCTGAGGATCTTGCCGTGTGCCGCCTCGCGATGAAGGGCAGTCGCGAGCTGGTCGCTGCGCGGTCCGGAACGGTGCACTCAGTGGGTCTTTCCCGGACGGCGGCGCAGCGCCCGCAGCAGGCTCATGCTGATCGCCAGGACGAGCAGGGTGCCCACGACTCCGGCGAGTCCGACCGACAGCCGCTCGTCCGGGACGCCGGCGAGCTGGTAGTCGGCGAACGGCGACCCGGCGGCGGCCGACTCCGTCGCGGCGTGGGCGAAGCCGAGCTGTTTGGAGACCCATTCGAGCCCGTCCGGCGACCCGGCGGCGTAGAAGCTCAGCACGCCGGCGCCGAGCAGGGCGACGGCCAGCCCGGCGAGCCATTGAAGCCTGCCGCGCCGGACCGCGCCGTTGCCCGCGGCGGTCACGCGGCCGCTCCTTCCGCGGCGGGGAGTCGTTGGCCTTGGACGAAGGGGCGGGCGCCGTGGACCAGATCCGGCCGGGCGGCCACGACTGCCGAGACCACCAGGGCCGTCATCGCCGCCTCTCCGACTCCGATCAGCAGGTGGACTCCGACCATGGCCGCCATCAGGCTCCCCAACGGGATGGGCAGCGCTCCGCCGACGGCGAACAGGCCGGCGAACGCGGCAGCGGCCGCGGGCACGCTGACGAACGCGCCGACGGCGGTCGCCACCGGGACCATCGCCAGCCGCCGCGGCAACACCCGCCGCGCAAGCACGAAGACCGCCCAGCCGGCCCAGACCCCGACCAGCCCCATCAGCGTCACATTGACGCCCAGCGCCGTGATGCCGCCGTCGGCGAAGACGAAGGCCTGGACCAGCAGCACCACCGTCAGGCAGAGCGTCGCCGTCCACGGCCCGACGAGGACGGCGGCGAGGACGCCGCCGAGCAGGTGGCCCGAGGTTCCCGCCGCCACCGGAAAGTTCAGCAGCTGCGCGGCGAAGACGAAGGTGGCCACCAGGCCGGCCAGCGGGGCCGTCCGCTCGTCCAGTTCGCGGCGGGCGCCACGCAATGCGAGGCCGATCCCGGCCATGGCGACCACGCCGGCAGCGGCTGAGGTAGGGAGGTTCAGAAACCCATCGGGAACGTGCACGTCGTCGACCTTTGCGTTCGTGGGGCGGTCACCAGCGAGGTTAATGCAACATTGTCGCAATTACTAGCGTTGGTCGGCCGCTCTGACGGCCTGTGGCGATCTATGTTGCGCAACAGTTACGCAAAATCCTTGACTAGCTCGCCTGTGCCATGCGGCCACAGGCGACGGTCCGTCCCGGCGAGCCTCAGCCCAACGGCCGGGTGGAGCCCCGAACCTGAAGGGTCACCGGCACCTGGGTGGTGCGCGGCGGCTCCTTGCTGCCCTCGATCCGCTCCGCCAGGATCGTCATCGCCGACCTGGCCATCAGGTCGAGCGGGGTCCGGACCGTGGTCAGCTGCGGAGTCACCTGCTTGGCCTCGGGGACGTCGTCGAAGCCGACCAGCGAGAAGTCCCCGGGAATGGACAGTCCGAGGCTCCCGGCGGCGCCCAGGACGCCGAGCGCGATGATGTCGCTGGCGGCGAAGACGGCGGTCGGACGGACGGGTGAGGAGTGGATCCGGGAGAGGGCCGCCACCCCGAACTCCTGGGTGAAGGAGCCGAGCAGGGTGATCTGCTGCGAGGGGTCGATGCCGAAGCGCTGGAGGGCGTCGTCGAAGGCGCGCTTGCGTTCCTGGGTGGAGCGCAGGCTGGCCGATCCGCCGATGAACGCGATGTCGCGGTGGCCGAGCGAGCAGAGATAGGTGGTGGCCTGGAAGGCGCCCGCGTAGTCGTCGACCAGCACCGCGTCGACCGGGGGGAGCTTGCTGATCTCCTCGTCCACCACCACGATCGGGATGCCCTCGTTCACCGCATGAGCCAGCGCGGTGTTCCGCCGGTAGTTGCCCGCGTAGAGGATGCCCTTCACGTCGAGCTTCTCCATCAGGTAGACGTAGTCGAGCTGCTTGCGGGGGTTGTCGAGGGTGCTGGCGATCACGGCGGAGTAGCTCTGGTCGTCAGCTGCGCGGGCGAGCGCCTCGGCGAGCCGTGCGTAGTAGGAGTTGCCGACGTGCGGCACGATCACGCCGACCACCCGCTCGCCGTTCGACGACTTCGTGCGGGCCTTGCCCAGGTAGCCCGTCTCCTCGATGGCGGAGCGCACCCGCGCCTCGGTCTCGGGGCGGAGCTGAAGCCGCCCGTTGAGGTAGCGGGAGATCGTCGACACCGAGACTCCGGCGGCCGTGGCCACGGTGTGATAGCTCACCCTTCGCGGTGGATCCTTCAGCGATGCCATTCGCTTCCTTCCGGCAATATCGTCCAACGCCTCTGTTGCGCCCGCTGTGAGCAACTGTTGCTCTCACACATTATGGAGGCTGCGAGCGGCCGATGGGGTCTCCGCGCCCCGCCGGTGTTTCCTGCGTCCGGGCTGTCAGCTCCCGGCGATGAAGCGTGTTGCGCGCTGATCTGGTTACAAACGCATTACGTTGCGCAAAATCGTTGACATCAGAGCGCAACGCTGGCTACCGTCCTCTCAAGATCCCGCACTCTGGAGAAAACCTATGGCCCGCATCGCCCACATCCCGCAGCCGAGCATCGCGCTGCCGCGCACCCGTCCCACCCTGCCCCTGGCCAGGTTCCTCGATCGCCGCACCGCCGTGCTCGGCGCGATGGCGGCCGCCGGCCTGGACGCGCTGGTGATCTACGGCGACCGGGAACACGGCGGCGACCTGCACTACCTCACCGGCGTCGATCCGCGCTTCGAGGAAGGCGTCTTCGTGCTCACCCGCGACGGCGGGGCGACCATCCTGCTCGGGAACGAGAACCTCGGCTACGCGCCCGATCCGGGCCTGGAGATCCGCGTCGAGCTGTACCAGGAGCTGAGCCCGCAGGGCCAGTTCCGCCATCGGCCGGTGCAGCTCGCCGACCTGCTTCGCTCCGCCGGGCTGGAGCCGGGAGTCAAGGCCGGGATCGTCGGTGCGAAGAACCTGCGCGCCGGGTTCATCGCCGATCCCGCCAAGGCCTTCGGCGTCCCGTCGTACCTGGTCGACACCGTGCGCGCGCTGCTCGGCGAGGAGCGCGTCGTCAACGCCCAAGAGCTCTTCGTCCATCCGGAGCACGGCGTCCGCAGCATCAACACCGCGCACGAGATCGCCGAGGCGGAGTATGCCTCCTGCTTCAACAGCGCAAGCGTGAACCGGGCGACCGAGGGGCTGGCGGTCGGCGTCCGCGCCGATGAGCTGGCCGGCTCCCTGTTCGACGGCGGCATCGCGCACTCGGTGCACTTCATGGTCAACTTCGGCCTGAAGACCGCCCGAGGGCTCTCCTCGCCGTCGGACCAGCGCGCCGAACTCGGCGACGCCTACCAGATCGCGCAGGGGCTGCGAGGCTCCCTGACCTGCCGCTCAGGGATGATCGCGCGGTCCATCGAGGATCTCGACGCCACGGTCGGCCCGTTCTACGAGGCCGTCGCGCTGAACTACTTCGACACCATGCTCACCTGGTACCGCTCGATCCGGATCGGAGCGACCGGCGGCGAGGTCTTCGCGGCGGCCGACGCGGCCCGCGATCCGGAGCTCTTCGAGTTCGCGCTGAACCCCGGCCACACCCTCGCCTTCGAGGAGTGGCTGAGCTCGCCGTTCGAGCCGGGGAATCCCGCGAAGCTGCGCAGCGGGGTGCTGCTGCAGGGCGACATCATCCCGGTGGCGAAAGGCCCGCACATCGGCGTGAACATCGAGGACGGGCTCGCGCTGGCGGACGAGGCGCTGCGGAACGAGATCGCCGATCTCTATCCGGAAGCCCAGGAGCGCATCGACCAGCGGCGCCAGTACGTCCGCGACGTCATCGGCGTCGAGTTCGACCCCGCGGTGCTGCTGCTCAGCAACACTCCGCTCTGGCACGCCCCCTACGCGCTCGACCGGTCGCGGGCGCTCACCGCGTGACCCATCCCAGCGGAGCCGCGGCGAGGGCCGCCGGGGCTGCGCACACTAGAAGACCCGGGCCCGGAGCGCCGCTCCGGTCCCGTCAACCCAACCAACCAGATCACCTGATCTACCGCCAGGAGGAGCACGACATGAAAGACATTGTGGGAACGTCGACCTCGCGCAGGCCGCTGTGGTGGGCAAGGGCCATCGCCGCGGTGGGCGCGCTGAGCCTCGCTCTGACCGCCTGCACCCCCACGTCCACCGCGCCGGGGGGCGAGTCCGGATCGCCGGCGGCAACGCCCTCCGCCTCGCAGTCGGGCGAGAAGAAGGACGTCCGGGTCGCGTTCGTCTCGCAGATCGAGGGCATCCCGGTCTTCGACGCCTTCGACAAGGGCGCGACCGCGTACGCCGAGACACTCGGCATCACCTACACCCAGGGCGGCCCGGCCACCGTGGACGCGACCGAGCAACTGCGGATCTTCGACAGCTTCGTGCAGCAGGGCTACGACGCCGTGTCGATCTCCGCGCTCGACCCGAAGTCCCTCGATCCGGCCATCGCCGCCGCGCGGGCGAAGGGTCTGGTGGTGATCACCTCCGACAGCGACGCGCCTGACAGCGAGCGCCAGGTCATGGTGCAGCCGGCCAGCTTCGAGGAGGTCGCCAAGGCGCTGGTCGACCAGCTCGTCGAGGCCTTCGGCTCAGAGACCGGCACCTTCGCCATCATCTCCGGCGCGCCGGACTCGCCCAACATGAACGGCTGGATCGACGCCATCGAGGCCTACCGCGCGAAGACCTACCCGGGCCTGGAGCTCGTGGGCGGCGTCCGCTACACCTCCGACACGGCCACCGCCATGAAGGAGACCCAGGATCTGCTGACCGCCTTCCCGGATCTGTCCGGCGTGGTCTCCATCCCGTCCAGCGCCCTTCCCGGTGTCGCCCAGGCGGTCGAGGTTTCCGGCAAGTCCGGCGTCGTGAAGGTGGTGGCCGCCACCAGCCCCAACACCGCCCGGAAGTTCCTGGAGAGCGGGACGGTGTACTCGACCGTTCTGTGGAACATGCTGGACCTGGGCGCCCTGACGGTGTGGGCTATGAACGAACTCGTCGAAGGGCGGGAGTTCCAGCCGGAGCAGACCGTTCCCGGCTTCAAGGACCCCATCGTCTACAAGGCTGACACCAAGGAACTCTTCCTCGGCCCGGCGATGGTGTTCAACAAGGACAACATGAACGACTTCGACTTCTAGGCTGTCCCCTCCAGCGCGGGGCTTGCCCCCGCGACCAACCAACCGGAGAACGACATGGATCCTCTACGCCTGGAAGCCAGGGACGTTTCCAAGCGTTTCGGCGCCACCACCGCTCTCGCCGAGGTCTCCTTCACCCTGAAGGCGGGCGAACGCCTGGCCGTCCTCGGCGAGAACGGCGCCGGAAAGTCCACCCTCATCAAGGCGATCGCGGGGGTGCATGCTCCGGATTCCGGGAGCCTATGGCTCAACGGGACGCAGTTCGCCCCGAGGTCGCCCGCCGAGGCGCTGGCGGCCGGGGTGAGCATCGTCTATCAGGAGCCGTCGTTCTTTCCGCGCCTGACCGTCCTGGAGAACCTGTTCGTCGGACGCGAGCTGGCCAACCACCTGGGCGTGCTCAGCTGGCGGGAGGCGCGGCGCCGGGCCGAGCAGCTGTTCCGGAGGCTGGGCTTTCCGGTGCAGCTGCTCGACCGGGACATGGGCGACCTGAGGCTGGCCGAGCAGCAGCTGGTGCTGATCGCCCGCGCCGTCGACATCGAGGCGCGGGTGCTCATCCTGGACGAACCGACCTCGATCCTCACCAACGCCGAGGCGACCCGGCTCTTCGAGGTCGTCCAGGCTCTCGCGGACGACGGGGTGAGCGTCCTCTACATCACCCACCGCTTCGACGAGCTTGCCAAGGTCGCCGACCGGCTCATCGTGCTGCGGGACGGACGGCTGGTCGGCGAACTGCCCATCACCGCCGACCACGACGAGATCCTCACCCTGATGATGGGCAGGGAGATCGACAGCATCGTCGACCGTCCGCCCGCGCACCCGGGCGAGGAAGTCCTCGGGCTGGACGGCTTCTGTGTCGGGAACCTCGTCCAGGAGGTCGACCTCGAGGTCCGCAAGGGCGAGACGGTGGGGCTCTACGGACTCGTCGGAGCGGGCCGCTCCGAGCTCGCGATGGGGCTGCTCGGGCAACTCCCGGTGACCGGCGGAACGGTGCGGCTGAACGGCGCCGAGTTCGTGCCGAAGGCCGCCGCCCACGCGATCGCCCACGGCATCGCCTACCTGCCCGAGGACCGCAAGACCCAGGGCATCTTTCCGTTCATGAGCGTCGCCACCAACCTGAGCGCTTCGATCCTGCCGAAGCTGACCGGCCTCTTCGACGTGATTCGCGGCGGCCGCGAGCGGGGCCTGGTGAAGGAGTGGATCGAACGGCTGCGGATCAAGACGCCGCGGTTGTCCGCCGGAATCACCTCGCTGTCGGGCGGGCATCAACAGAAGGTGCTGCTCGCCCGGCAGCTGGCCGTCGAGCCGAGCCTGCTGATCCTCGACGAGCCGACCCGCGGGATCGACGTGGGCACCAAGGTCGACGTGCAGCGGCGGATCATCGAGCTGGCCCGGGGCGGCATGGGCGTCCTGGTCATCTCCAGCGAGCTGCCCGAGTTGCTCGCCGTCTCCGACCGCATCCACGTCATGCGGGAGGGCAGGTTCGTCGCGTCGCTGACAGGGGAAGAGATGACGGAGGAGAAGGTGCTTCGAGCCGCGGTGGGGGTGGGAAGTGTCGCCTGAGCTCTCCACCATCGAGATCGACCGGGCGCCGTCCGTGCGCGGCATCAGCTTCGTCCGCCTGCTTCGGGTGGGACTGGTGCCCCTCCTGCTGCTGGCGGAGGTTCTGTTCTTCACCTTCGCCGCTCCCGGCTTCCTGGCGGTCAACAACCTGTCGAACATCGTCGTCAACGCCTCGGACATCGGCCTCGTCGCGGCGGGCGTGACCCTGGTGGTGCTGGTCGGCGGGATCGACGTCTCGGTCGGCAACATGGTCGGCGTGGTCGCGTGGGTCGCGGTCAGCCTGGCCGTCGGCGGAATGCCGATCCCGGTCGTGCTGGTCGCCACCGTGCTGCTGGGCGCGCTGCTCGGCGCGGTCAACGGCTCACTCGTCGCCTTCGGCAAGGTGCCGGCCATCATCGCCACCCTCGGCATGGCGGCGATCTACCGGACCGTGCTCTTCGTGCTGTGGGACAAGACGGACATCTTCACCGGCCCGATCGTGCCCTGGGCTCGGCCCGCTGGCGAGAGTCGGCCCCATCCCCACCGTCGCCCTGCTGACGCTCGCGGTCTTCGGCATCCTCGCCTGGATGTTGCGCTACACGGTCTTCGGCAGGCGGCTCTACGCGATCGGCAACGATCCGGAGAGCGCGCGGCTGCTGGGGGTGCCGGTCGCCCGGACCATCCTCCTGGCGTACGTCATCGTCGGCGTTCTCGTCGCCCTGGCCGCGGTGCTCTACTCCGGACGGCTGGGCGTCATCCAGTCCAACGCCGGCAACGACCTGACCCTGCCCGCGATCGCCTCGGTGCTGCTGGGCGGGACGAGCATCCTCGGCGGCTCCGGCGGCGTGCTCCGCACCCTCACCGGGTTGCTGTTCATCGCCGTGCTGCAGAACGGCATCGTGCTGCTGGGCGTGCCGTCGCTGCTCAGCGGGGTCATGGTCGGCTCAGCGCTGATCGTCGCCGTCGCCACCGACGTGCTGACCCGGCGAGCCCTCGACGCGAGACAGAAGGACGCGAGATGACCACCTCAATCCCGCTGCGGACCCGGCTGCAGGTCGCGGCGTTCTCGGATCGCCGGGTCGTGCTGGCCGCCCTGCTGCTGCTGGCCGGCGTCGTGATGAGCCTGCTGTCGCCCTACTTCCTGCAGCTCGACAACCTGCTGTCCATGACCCAGTTCGGCGCGGTCGTGGGACTGCTCGCGCTGGGCCAGTCGATGGTGATCCTCGGCGGCGACGGCGGGATCGACCTCTCGGTCGGCTCGACCATGAGCCTCTCCGGNNGCGCTGGTCGCCGGGCTGCTGCTCGGGCTCCTCAACGGCTTCCTCGTCACCGTCGTGCGGATCCCCGCCCTGATCGCCACGCTCGGCACGCTGTTCCTGTACAGCTCGGTCGCGCTCGTCCTCACCGGCGGCGGACAGACCGGCGGGATGGACCGGGACGGGTTCCGCAACCTGGGGAACAGCACCATTGCAGGCATCCCCACCCAGGTTCTGGTGGTGCTGATTCCGGCGTACCTGATCGTCGGAGCGCTGCTGGCCTGGACGCGGTACGGCCGGACCATCTACCAGGCCGGCAACAACGAGAAGTCGGCCGCGCTGGTCGGCATCAACGTCACCGGGCTGCGGCTGTCGCTCTACTGCTGGAGCGGCCTGCTAGCCGCGCTGGCGGCCGTGGTGAGCAACTCCTGGCTGCTCACGGCGCGCCCCTCCGCCGGCCTGAACCTCGAGTTGCAGGCGGTGACGATCGCGGTGCTGGGCGGGATCCACATCTTCGGCGGCCGCGGCAGCCTGGGCGGCGTCGCGCTCGCGGTGCTGCTCGTCATCGTGGTCAACTCGGGCCTGCAGCTCGCCGGCTTCTCGCAGACCATCCAAGCCGGCGTGCTGGGCGCGCTGCTTGTGATCTCAGCCTTGCTTCCGGGTCTGGGCAACCTCCGCCTGATCGGAAGACTCCGAAGACGCGGCGACGCCGGCCTCTGATCCGCCCGTCCCGCGTCCAGCTCATCGAGCGCCTGCCTTGTCGCCGGGGGCCTGTCCCCAGGGGGTGGCCCTCGGCACGAAGGGAGGCCCTCGATGGAATCGGCGGCGGGTTTGGCGGCAGGATGGGGGCATGACGGAGTGGGTAGCGCTCTACGGCCCTGACGGACGTCCTGCCGGTGAGGCAGTGACCCGGGCCGAGATGCGGGCGCGGAACCTGTGGCACGGTGCGACCGCGATCGTGGTCCGGGATCCGGAAGGACGGGTCTACGTCCATCGCCGGACCGATGCCAAGGACGTCTACCCGGGACGCTATGACTTCGCCGCCGGCGGGGTGCTGCAGGCGGGGGAGGATCCGTACGAGAGCGCCGTCCGCGAGGCCGAGGAGGAGCTCGGCGTGACCGGCGTCGAGCTGCGTCCGCTCTTCGAGGCCGACTACGCCGACGACCACACCCGCTACCACGCCTACTGCTACGAGTGCACCTGGGACGGCCCGATCCGCTGGCAGCCCGAGGAGGTCGCCTGGGGCGAGTGGGTCACCCCTGCCCGCCTGCTGCAGATGCTGGACGAGCTGCCCTTCATGCCCGACACCGTCGCGAACCTGCGCTCCTGGCTGGATTCGCTGCGGTGACCTGTGGCACCCTGGAGCGATCCCCGCGGAGGTTCCGCGATGCCAGGGGACGCCGGATGAGGACGAATATGCGCGACGTGGGAAGCATCCCGATCACGCGCTGAACCTCGCCTGCAGGCAGGTCGGCGCATCCCACCGACCTGGAGCCTTCACCATGCCTGCCCTGCCCGCGGTCGTTCTGGACGACCTGAGTTTCGAATGGCCGGACGGAACCCCGGCCCTCACCCGCCTCACCGGCGTCTTCGGACGCGGCCGCACCGGCCTGATCGGCGCCAACGGCGCCGGCAAGTCCACCCTGCTGCGACTGATCGCCGGACTCCTGGCGCCGAGCGCCGGAACCGTCGCTGCCACCGGCACAACCGACTACCTGCCACAGCAGCTCACGCTCGAGGTGGACGCCACCCTGGCCGGCCTGCTCGGCGTGCGTCCGGCGCTGGACGCCGTCCGCGCCATCGAGGCGGGGGACCCCGATCCGGCCCTCTTCGACCTGGTCGGCGACGACTGGGACATCGAGGCCCGCGCCCAGGCCGCCCTGGCCGAGGCCGGCCTGCCCACCGGCCTCGACCGTCCGGTCGCCACCCTCTCCGGGGGCGAGACGGTGCTCGCGGCACTGGTGGGCATCGGGCTGCGCGGGGCGTCCGTCGCGCTGCTGGACGAGCCCACCAACAACCTGGACGCCGCCTCCCGCGCCCGGCTCCACCAGCTGGTCCGCGGCTGGCGGGGCACGCTGATCGTCGTCAGCCACGATCTCGAGCTGCTGGAACTGATGGACGCCACCGCCGAACTGCGCGACGGATCGCTCACCGTCTTCGGCGGTCCCTACAGCGCGTACCGGGGCGCTCTCGCACGCGAGCAGGAGGCCGCCCGGCAGACTCTGCGAACCGCCGAGCAGGTGCTGCGGGTCGAACGCCGTCAGCGCATCGAGGCGGAGCAGAAGATCGCCCACGCCGAGCGACAGGGACGCAAGGACAAGGCCAATCGCCGCTACGTCCCGGCCGCGATCAACGACCGCCGCAACTCGGCGGAGAAGTCCGCGGGCGCCCGGCGGGGCATGCTCGACGCCAAGGTCGCCGCAGCCGCTGCGGCGGTGGAGCAGGCCGAGGCCCGGGTCCGCGAGGATGACCGGATCCGGGTCGACCTTCCTGACCCAAGGGTTGCGGCCGGTCGCCGGCTGGCAGAACTGACCGGCTCCGACGGCCGGACGGTGGTGATCCAGGGTCCGGAGCGGATCGCCCTCACCGGCCCGAACGGCGTCGGCAAGACCACCCTGATCGAGCAACTGGCGGGGACTGGCCAGTCGGCGCCTCCGGCGGGCGCCCGGGCGACCGGGCGAGCGCTGACCGACCGGATCGGGTACCTGCCGCAGCGCTTGGACGGGCTGGACGACCGCGGCAGCGTGCTGGCGAACGTCCAGGCGGCGGCGCCGGGTCAGCCGACCGGCCTGCTGCGGAACCGGCTGGCACGCTTCCTGCTGCGCGGGGAGGCGGTGGAACGCCCGGTCGGCAGTCTCTCCGGTGGGGAGCGGTTCCGGGTGGCGCTGGCGCGCGTCCTGCTCGCCGAGCCGCCTGCCCAGTTGCTAGTGCTGGACGAGCCGACCAACAATCTCGACCTGACCAGTGTCGAGCAACTCGTCGATGCACTGATCGCCCACCGCGGCGGGCTGCTGGTGGTCTCCCACGACCGGGGCTTCCTGGCCCGGCTCGGGCTGGACGCCGAACTAGCCCTCGACCCGGCGGGCAGGCTCGCACGGCTGTCGTTCGTGCCGGGCACGGTCGGCCTTCCGGACGTCGGCTGAAGACCTGAAGACAGGGGTGCCGCTGCTTGAGCGGCACCCCTGCTCCGGAACTTCGGTGATCGGTCCCCCCCGAGCCGGATCACCTGGCTTGCAGCTCCCCCCGGACTGCTGTGCACAGCGTCGTTCCGATAACACAGAGCAGCTTCGGCCTCGCCTGATACATCGGGCCGGAGGAATTTCTTCCACAGCCTCAGAGCGCCCTCGACCGGGCTCGGCTAGAAGCCCGATCCGTGGCATTGGAACGGGGCGGTCACGCCGGTGCGCACGGCCGCGCGAGCCAAGGCTTCGGACGCCGGGCGCCCCGCGGCCAGCTCGGTGTGCATGGCTCCCAGCAGCTCGCAGGCCAGGTCGTCGGCCACCACCACCGGCGTGGCGATCACGCAGCCGGCGCCGGCGTGCAGCCAGGCCCGGGTCATCCCGATCGCCTCCTCGCCCCAGCGCACGGTGGAGCGGCCCAGCTCGCAGGCGGACAGCACCACGACGTCGGGCACCCGCCCCATCTGGTCGATGTCGTAGCCGAAGAGGGTGCCGTCGGCCAGCTCCAGACCGGAGAACAGCGGGTTGTCCACGGCGTGGCGGCCGTGCGCGGCCAGATGCAGCACCCCGACCTCGCCGGCCAGCGCGGTCACGGCGGCGACGTCGGCGACTTCGTCGGTCAGGGTCGTCGGGGCGG
>CXWJ01016368.1_pt1 | contig 17818 bp, 18 predicted proteins | sample 590841 | NCBI WGS metagenome assembly CXWJ01 (sample SAMEA3498367, study PRJEB10139) | wastewater metagenome | biome: wastewater treatment plant; material: activated sludge | place: Austria | collected 2015-01-21 | reverse complement strand
ATCTCTGACGCACCTCGGATGGAGGCCTGATCAATATGGAATGGTGGCAATTCCTGTTGTCCTTCTTCCTGGGACTCGGCGTGCTGATGGCGGTCGGGCTGCCGGTGGCCATTGCGTTTCTCTTCGTGAATATGATCGGGGTCTATTATCTGTGGGGAGGGGTGTCCGGCTTCAATCAGCTGATCCTCAGTATCGATAGTTCGATCTCCACGTTCATCCTCGTGCCCGTTCCCATGTTCATCCTCATGGGCTCCATCATGTTTCATGCTGGCATCGCGCAGCGGATGATCGAAGTCCTTGACCAATGGCTGGGCTTCGTTGCGGGCCGGCTGTCGGTTCTTGCCATCGGCGCCGGTGCACTGCTGGGTACTTNNGGGTACTTTGACGGGTATGGCGATGGGCTCAGTTGCGATGTTGGGGTCTACGCTGACCCCTGAGATGGAAAAGCGCGGCTATTCCAAATCCATGTCCATCGGGCCAGTTCTGGCGAGTGGCGGACTGGCCATTCTGATCCCGCCCAGCACACTGGCGATCGTGCTCGCCAGCCTTGGCGGGTTCTCTGTCGCCAAGATCCTGATTGGTATCATCGTTCCAGGTCTGATCCTGGCGCTGCTATGCATTGGCTACATCATTATCCGGGCTACGCTACGCCCTCAGGATGCGCCGTCCTATGAGGTAAAGCGCGTTCCGCTGGACGCCCGCCTGCGTGATGCGGCGTTCTATCTTGTGCCGCCGTTGCTGGTCGTGGTCATGATCATCGGGCTGATATTCTACGGGACTGCCACGCCGACCGAGGCGGCCGCCATTGGGACGTTTTTGACCTTCATCCTGGCAGCAGTCTATCGCCGGCTGAACTGGACCACCCTCGTGAAAGGCGTGAGCCAGGCGCTGCAGCTGTCGGTCATGATCCTGATCATCCTGACAGGTTCAGCTGCATTCAGCCAGCTTCTGTCATTCTCCGGCACGACGAGCGCAATCACGAATCTTGCTGAAGGTCTGCCGGTTCACCCGATCGTGGTGCTCATTCTCATGCAATTGATCGTCATGGTTCTCGGCATGTTCATCGAGCAGACGTCGATCGTTATGGTGACCATACCAATCTTCCTTCCGATCGTGCATCAGATGGGCTGGGATCCGATCTGGTTCGGCATCATCATGATGGTGAACCTCGAGATGGCGACAATCACGCCACCGTTTGGCCTGTCGCTTTTTGTGATGAAAGGCATCGCTCCGCGGAACACGACAATGGCGGATATCTATCGGGCGGCGGTTCCATTCATTCTCATCAATATCCTGCTGATGGCATTGATGATTGCCGTGCCTGATTTGGTGCTTTGGCTGCCAAACCAGATGAACTGACCCTGCAATGACTTTCATGACTGGAGATTTTTGATGGCTGACTCCCAGCGCCAGGCGGTCCTCGACACAATCGACAAGAACAAGGGTCATGCGATCCAGTTTCTTCAGGATATGGTCAAGATCCCAAGCGTCACGGGTGATGAGGCCGCCATCCAGGAATTCGTGTCAGGCTACATGAACGGCATCGGGCTCGACGTCGACATGTGGGAGACGGACTGGGAAGAGCTGAAGAAGCATCCCGGTTATCGGCCGGTTGATCGCGGCTACGAAGGCCGGCCTAACATCGTTGCGACACAAAAGGGGACTGGCGGCGGGCGTTCGCTTCTCCTGAACGGCCATACAGACGTTATTCCNNTGGCAATGGCGAAGGCTGGAGTGACAATCCGTGGTCAGCCTCAATCAAAGACGGACGCATCTACGGACGCGGTTCCTGTGACATGAAAAGTGGCGTCGCCAGCCATATTCTTGCTATCCAGTATCTCAAGGAAGCGGGCGTCAGGCTGAAGGGAGACGTCTATATCAACGTCGTGATCGACGAAGAAGTGAGCGGTCACGGAACCCTTGACACAGTAATCCGTGGCTACCGGGCCGATGCCGGCATCTCAGGCGAAACCAGTGACCTTGCCGTGCAACCAGCCTGCATTGGACGCATCTGGTTCCAGATCGACGTAGAAGGTAAGCCTGCAGGCATCCAGCAGCGCTATCTCGGCATCAGCGCCATTGATCTCGGCAACAAGATCGTCAAGGCAGTGCAGGAGCTGGAAGACCATCGCGTCGCAACGGTCAAGCATCCACTCTACCCAAATGCCCTCGATTCACTGCCCTGCATCATTGGCAGTTTCCAGGCTGGAAACTATCCAAGCGCTTTCCCTGCGAGCGCGGTGCTCAAAGGCAGCATCGGCACGGTTCCCGGTGAAGACCATGAAGGCGTCAAGCAAAGCCTTGTCGACAAGATCGCCGCGGCAGCTGCCCAGGACGATTGGATGAAGGATCACCCCCCAGTCGTGCGTTTTGTCGGCTACGACGCCCAGGCTTCAGAAATTCCGCGTGACCACCCGATCGTGACGGTCCTTTCGGACACATACCGCTCCATTTCGGGCAAGGACCCGGTGATCAGCGGCCGTCAGGGCGCTGCCGACACGCGCTTTTTGAATCAGTACGGCGATACGCCGACGGTCATTTTCGGCCCAGGTTCCACGGCAGTGATGCATGCCAACGACGAATATGTGTCGATTGAGGACTATATGACGGCGATCAAGGTCATGGCATTGACGATCATGGCTTGGTGTGGCGTCGAGGATTAGCAGCGCCGCCGAAGTTCTCCGCCGGCCGGGTCGAGGGCTACCAACGAGACAACCGGTCTCGATGTGACTGGCAAATGGCTGGGGTTCGTGGAAGCATTTCGAACTTTCTGCCTGTCGCCTCCGGTAGAAATGCGCGCACTTGCGACGGCCCATCGACCGTAGATTTCTGGTTCACAAGGTCTCAGAGTCGAAATGCCGGGCCGTTCACTGGACGGTCGGGACACGCCGGACCATGACGGAGGGCGTGGTGTCGCGTGCTTCGTTGTGGAAGGGCAAGTTTGACCGAGATAGGCCCTTGCTAACCGTGGAGTTTGAAACCAGCCCCGCAACCACTTCAAGCACAACTCCCTAGCCGTCCGAATCTGATCGGGCGGCTTTTTTGTTCGTGGTGGTCACAATACCAAGGCAGCCTGACAGCGGTCTTGTATCATCCCGTCCAGCACTGAGCACTCAAGGTGGAGTCGACAGTCGTGTGTAGCGTTCCCGCCATGCTTCTTGCTACAGGGGAGCGGCTAATAGGGATAACGGGTAGGGCGGGGCGGGGCGTTGGCGAAGACATTCGACGGATTCAATCGGCTATTAGAGAAGGTTCGGGAGTCGAGCCACGATTTCGTGGTCACTACAGAAATATTTCCCAACCTCGACGTGGAACGCGTCGCCCGGGACATGAACCTCGTAGAAGAGGGTAATAACCGCGGGGTGCTCGAGCAGCCGTCAAAGAGCTCCAAGTCACTGGACGACATCGAATTGGCGGTAGTCGGGAAGGTCCAGGATGCGAAGAGCACGGCTTACAACAATCTCGAAGACCAGCTGCAGCTCTTCGCTGGACGGCTAGGCAGTCTCGATTTCGAAGGCCAGTTTTCAGACATCCACAAGGCCAACGCCGAGGGCGTTTCGGACTTCAAGGCGGAGATCGTCAAGGGCAGGAACGAGCTCCATGGCCTGAGACGCGCCCTCAATGCAGCCGAAGAGGACTATGCCGATTTCCGGAAGCGACACCGGATAACGCGCGCGCCACGCGTATCCGAGGGCTATGTCTGGTTCTTCAAGGTTTCGTTCCTGTTGTTCCTGTTCCTCGTCGAGTCTATCATGAACGGCATCTTCCTGGCCAAAGGAAGCGACATGGGAATCGTCGGAGGAATCACCGAAGCCTTCAGCTTTTCGTTTCTCAACATCGGCATCGCGCTCGTATTTGCGCTGTTCTGCGTCAGTCTCGTCGCGCATCGGTCGTACTTTTTGAAACTCATCGGCGTTGTCTCCATCGTCCTGTTCGCAGGGCTGGCAATCGCCCTGAACCTTGGACTCGCCCACTACCGCGAGGTGACCGGAAGCATCCTTGAGGACGCAGGTCCCCTCGTGATGAACAGGATAGTGACCGATCCGCTGGGACTCATGGACATCAAGTCGTGGTTGCTATTCGGCATCGGGCTAATGTTCTCGATCTTCGCCTTCATCGATGGCTGGTACCTGCGCGATCCGTATCCAGGGTACGCCGGCGTGTACAAAAGGCTGATCGCGGCACGTTCCAAGTACTCGACTCGCCAGGAAGAGCTGATCGAGGATCTTCTCATCGTCCGAGACGACCACAACCAGAAAGTCGACTTCATCATCAAGAGCCTGAGTGCGCGTCGCAGGGAACACAACGCAATCATCGCCCATCGTGCAAAGCTCCTTTCGCTGTTCGTTCAGTATCAAGAGCAGCTCGAGCGCACCGCCAATGTGCTGCTGAAGCGATATCGGGAAGTCAACATGAAGGCCCGGTCGCACAACGCTCCTAAGTACTTCGACAACGCCTGGAAGCTTGATCGCGTCAAGCCGACGAAGGCCGGGGAAAGCGAACTGACCGACGAGAACGTCGCCGACTCGATCCGCAAGGCTCAAGCCGAGCTGTCCGAGCAGATCAGGAATATTGCAGCTGTCTGCGACGACGGCATCGACCAGTACCGCGAACTCGACAGGCTGCATCCGGAGACCGCCGTAAATGGCTAGGGGCAGACGAAGAAAGAGCGGCGGAAGTGGCCGCACTGGAGCAATCTTAGGTGGCGTCTGCCTTTTGCTGGCGTCCGTCGCCCTGATCGGTGGCCTTGGCTATCTATACGCTAACGCGAACTCCCAGGCGAAGCTAGACAAGCAGACACTGTGTCCGATTGACGGCCCGATAGCCGTAAACGCTTTCCTGATCGACACGACGGACCCGATTTCGAGAACGACGCTGATCGACGTCAAGAACAAGTTCAGCAAGGCCGTCTCGGCAATCCCAGTCGGAGGGCTGCTAGAAATTTACGGACTTACGGAAAAGCCCGGGGAACTTGTCAAGATGTTCGGCGGCTGCAATCCGGGAGATGGCTCCACCGTTGACCAATGGACGAACAATCCAGCTAGACGGCAGCGCCAATGGGAAGAGGCCTTCAGCAAGCCACTCGGCGAAGTCTCCGGGAAGATTTCGGATGGTCAAGGGGGGAACGCGTCACCGATCATGGCGGCCATCCAGAATATCAAGCTTTCGGTCTTCGATCGTTTCGACAAGCCAAGCGTGCCAAAGCAGCTCATAGTGGCGTCTGACATGATTGAGCACACCATTCTTTATTCCCAGTACAAATCGGGGATCGCGTACGACACCTACGCTGATAGCGCGGCGAGCGCTGAATACCGGACATCGCTCGACGGGATCGATGTAACCATCTGGTATGTCGACCGTGAGGCCAAGGCCTTCAGCGGCCGTGATCACCTCGAATTCTGGGCCGAATGGATACAACGGTCGTACGGCAACATGCTGCCGTCACCGCGGCTGGAGGGCGTGAATTGAGTTACATTAGACCNNCCTGCCACTCTACACCTTTGCCGCCTTCACCTTTGCAGGCTGCGTTTTCATCGCGGTCTCGAAGCTATGGGGCGTAAATCCTTTCGTCGCCATGGTGGTCCCGATATTGCTGATGTTCGGATATCTGGGGCTGTCCCTGTTCGCAGGGCGTATTCGGCTGCACGGAGAACAGACCGGCGACAACCTCTATTACATGGGGTTTCTGTTCACCCTGTCGAGCATGGGAGTTTCCCTCTACCAGTTCACGTCGGCAGCATCGACGGACGATGTCATCCGCAACTTCGGCATCGCGATTACCTCCACTATCGTCGGCATCGCCCTTCGCATCCTTTATAATCAGACACGGCGCGATGTCCTCGACATCGAGCGCACTACCCGATTTGAACTGGCCGATATGACGCGCCGCGTGCGGTCGGAATTAGAACACGCAACGCGGGAGTTCGCGGATTTCCGTCGCGTCAGCAACCAAATGATCAGCGAAGGCTTCGACGAGATTGTCAAACAGGCCGACACGACAGGCGTGCAGCTCAAGGACGCGCTCGAGAAGATGGCCAACGAGGCCATCAAGCCCGTCGAGGCGGCATCGTCCAAACTCAGCTCGGCCATTGATGCCAGTTTCGGGCAGATCGCGTCGAAGCTCTCCGAGATCGCAGAGAAGGTCGACAGTTCGGGTGAAGTATTTGTGAAGGCCAACAGCGGGATGGCGAACTCTACGTCCGAGCTTGGCCGTCAGGTGGACGCGATCTCGCGGAAGCTGGAGGCGGTCATGGTTCCAGAAGCCGTGCTCAAGAACGAGCTCGGCCCGCTCGTAAAAGAACTCGGAAAGATCGTCGGCGAGTACGGTTCCAAGACTGAAGCCGTGAGCCGGGAGCAGGCTCAACGCATGGACCTGATCACCGCCACTGTCGCCAAGATCGTGGAAACGACGGGCAGGTCGGTTCAGATGATGGAGAAGTTTGTCGAAGCCTCTGCGGGCGTTCAGAGAAGCACAGACGGTTTGGCACAGCATGTCCAGCAGCAGAACGCAGACATGCAGAAGCTCCTCGAGAAGCTCGTGGCCGAATTCCGCCCCGCTTCGAAGCCTGCCGCCTTTGAGCCCTCGGCACCTGGCGCACGCGTGTCCGGAGGTTCGAACGGCGGCAGCTATCATCCTGCGGGGGCAGCGGACCCGGTGGCATTCCTGGGGGAGGCCGTCGCAACGACGATAGCGTCGGAAGCTGTGGAGCCGGAGCGGACGGGTGCCGAGACCAGTGCTAGCGTGAACGTTGATATCAACTTTGACGACCTTGAGTCTTTGAACCGGGAAGCGGGTGCCAAACGCTGGTGGCAACGCCGTTGAGCATCCAGGGGACGTCGGTATCGGGCGAGCAACGAGGATATGGCCGTGGCCTGATCCTCGGCCTCACGTTGGCGGAGTCAATGCTGCTGCTCGTCTTCTGCCTCCTTCTGGCCGCCGGTGCCATCGTCATGCGCGAGAAGGCGGCGGCCGAGCAGGCGAAGGCGGACAGACTTGCCGTCCAGCAGGAACTCAAGGCGCAGAAGGGCGCAAATTCCCTGCTTGCCGAGACGCTTGAGGTCTTTCGCAAGGCGGTCACTGACAGCGATGCGCTGGAGAAGGAATGGCGCGAGCTAGAACTCGCCAAGGCGTCATTGGAGCAGATTCTGGAAACCGGGCTGTCGCTTGAGGAGGTCAAGAAACAAGTGCCCATCCTTCGCGAATTGAAGGCGCGCAACGTCACGATTGAAGAGGTGAGGGCTGGAGCTGAAGTCCTCCGCAAGCTCCAGGAACAGGATATCACCGCGAAGGATTTTGAGATCCTTGCACCCGTCGCCAACGAACTGCTCGAACAAGGTCTGACAGCGGAAGACATCAAGAAGCTCGCACCGGCGATCAAGGTCCTGCGCGATCGGGTAGTCGTCGCGGCCGCTGAAAAGACGCCTCAGGACCAACTACTGGAGATCGTGCGCAAGGCGCAAGCCGTAGACGGTGAAGCCAAGCCGCACGAGTGGCCGCCGATCATCAATCTCAGCGAAACGAACGGCTATTTTTTCCGGTCCGGGAGCGCGGAACTGAGTCCTCCCTTCCTCGCAAGCCTGCAAGGAAAAACCGCGGAGCAGATCGCGGACATTGCCGCTCGGTATGACGTCGACGTCATCGAGGTGATCGGGCACACCGACGAACAGAACATCTCCGGGATCGTATCAAACCTGGATAGTGCGCTTCAGGGAGTGCTCAGCGGAGCCACATCCGTGAAGGCGCTGCGTCCGGCTGACAATGCGGGATTGGGCCTGGCCAGGGCGATCGCCGTTGCTGAAGTCCTGAAAGAGGTACCGGGGCTTGACGGACTCACCGTCCTCCCGATGTCTGGGGCGCAGTTGATCCTCCCGGATGACACGTTGACGAATGGCGCTCAGACTGGCGACGTCGCGTCTCGTCGGCGCATCGAGATCAGAGTCAGAAAACGGAACGACGCCGTAGGCACAGCCGAGGACGCTGCCGCGCGGGATTAAGGACGATGCTGCTTTCTTCGCTAGCGGCGGGCGGCCCGCCAGCCAGCAGCGTGCGCTTCCGCCTCCGAACAGAACCACCGTTCGCCCTTGCTGGTGGATATCTTGGTCCTGCCGTAATGCTCCTGGCCAGGAACATGATAAATCTGCTCGCCCTTAGAGCTGATGTTGCCTTTGATATCACAGCCTCCAGAACTGAAACTGGACGGCACCCCGACAAGTGGCGCTATCTGCAACGGTGCCTTGTTTAACCCTCGCTGCGCGTCACGCCATTCCCATGGGGGCTGGAATGTCCCGGCCCAGATTCCCAATCGTTCTGCCTTCGCGGTTTCCTGTTGGCCTGCGTAGGCGCCGTTGCTGTACCGGGGCCAATCCATCGCCCACCCACTCCGGACGACAGCCTCCTGAACGCTGGTTCCGTTCGCTTGGAAACAGTCGCCGACAAATCGACCGTATCGATCCCGCTCGACGAACTCGCATCGCGTCGGGGACGACGCGCTCAGGAACTCGTCCAATGCGTTCGCCGCCCTGGCACCGCAGCGATAGGCTTTCCCGTTGCGGTCTTCGCATGTCTGCGACGACTCCGGCGCATCGACCCCGTTGAAGCGGATGCGTTCGCCGTGAATCTCGATAGTATCTCCATCAACCACTGAGGCTCGCCCAACCAGGGTGACAGCTGAAGTGGAGGTCGTCAGGGCTGCACCGAATCCAAGTGCTTCCCCAGAGCCAGAGAGGAAGGCAGTCCCGGCGTATCCGGCCACGCCAACGGCTAGCACCGCAGCCACAATCGGCCATCGGGCGCTTCGAGGTGTCCTCCCTCGTGAACGCCTGGCCTTCGAGCGGCTTCTTTGCCGCCGGCCAAATCGGATAAGTTCGCCCATGCAACCCCTGATGCCGCGGACATTATGCCCGAGATCGAGGCATTCCGCTATTCGTCGAGCGTACTTCGGTTAATCAAACCGACTCTCACAAGATAGCCATTCAGCACAATCTTCATCCGACTGAGCGACTTCATCGATCGTTCCACCACCTGGCCGAAGCGCGCGATGTCGGAAATGCGCTTCACCTCTGGCGGCATCAGGCCGGCATAGTACTTGCGCCAGTTGTAGAACGTTGCCTCCGATAACCTCCCGGCGTTGCGGCAGACCTCGCCGATCGCCGTGCCGTCCGCAGCTTGCTTCAAAACGAAGGCGATCGCGCCTCCGAAAACTTCGATGCCTTCAACCTCTCCCAACAAAGAGGAGGATCATAGTTGGAAATTGCAGCAACCGGTCCGAAAAGCAGCGGGGCGCGTCAAGCATCACGCCGTTTGGTACTTAGTTGCTTTGTTCAGCAAGTGGATTTCTGTCCGATGGTGGCCGTGCTGCGATATGTGGGGTCATTGCTCCGCCCGCGATCTGTCATGCCGACCCTGCTCCTCTTTCGCGACCGCAGGCATCTCTCCTTTGCGTCCTCCGGCGAATGCCTCTTTTCCCTTTTCGGCCCAGATACCGCAGGCGTGTTTGCCCTGATCGCTTCGGAGCTTGTCGGCCATCCAGAGCAGCGCGCCGTAGATCGTGGCACGATCATCGCCGGTCAGGTCGACGATACCTGATTTGACGACGAGTCCGCCGAGTTCGATCAGATGCCGCGTGCGCTTGCGGCGCTCGACCTGCCATGTGCGCATGTCATGCTGCGCCCGTGCCGCCTGATGCCGGTTGCGTGCCGCGCGGTTGTGCCGGAGCGCTGCCAGCGTTGCGCTCACTTGTTTGAGCAGTTCGCCGTGACCTGCCTTCGTAAAACGTCACACCGCGTTTGGCCCATGCCTCCCGCTTTCCGGCTTCTTTCGTCTCGGCCAGCACGACCAGCGCGCCAGCCAGTTCTTCGGGGCTGAGTGCATCGGCTCCAGTGGCGATCACCAGTTCGCCGAGCTGTTGCACCTTGCGGTTCTTAAGGTCTTTCGCCTTGTCTTCCAGTGCCTTCAGTTCCGCATCAAAGTCTCGTGGTTTGCGCATTGTCGCCTCCTGAGGTTGTTGATGGCGCAATGATAGGGAAGCGCCTGCCGGAAGGCTTTAGGGTCGCCGAGACAGCCCGGGACGGTCTGGTCCATCCCGAGATTTTTTTGGTCGAGGGCGCGCTTATACGTCGTGCCGACGTTCGCTTTGACGTGCAAATGATCCAGTCGCGATGGCGATCTATCATCTTCACGTCAAGGTCATTGGAAGGAAGTCAGGCTCAAGTGCCGTGGCTGCTGCAGCCTATCGTTCCGGCTCGCGGCTGCGCGATGAGCGCATCGATCGTGTGCAGGATTTCTCCGCCAAGCGCGGTGTCATCCATTCCGAGGTGCTCTTGCCGGAGAATGCGCCGGAGCAATGGAGCGACCGCGAACGGCTGTGGAACGATGTCGAAGCCTTCGAGGTCAGGAAGGATGCTCAGCTTGCCCGTGAGGTGGAGTTTGCTCTCCCGAGAGAACTGAGCCAGGCGCAAGGCATCGAGCTTGCGCGCGACTTCGTGCAAGCCGAGTTCGTCGATCGCGGCATGATCGCCGATCTCAATGTGCATTGGGATCGAGCCGAAGACGGAAGCCCCAAACCTCATGCCCATGTCATGCTTACCATGCGGTCAGTCGATGAGACCGGCTTTGGTGCAAAGGTTCGGGACTGGAACGCAACTGAGTTCGTTGAGCGCTGGCGCGAACGCTGGGCGGAGCTTGCCAATGAGCGCCTGGCCGAACTCGACATCGACGCCCGCATCGATCATCGCAGTCTGGAATCACAGGGCATCGATCTGGAGCCGCAGAGCCAGATCGGAGCGTCGGCAAAGCGCATTGAGATCGAGGGACTGGGCAGCGGAACCGCAGGCATCGGCATTGACTCTGCCGATGTTGCCGATCGCGCCGAACTGCATCGCGAGATCGCGCGCAACAATGGCGCGCGGATCATTGCCGATCCATCGGAAGCGCTGGACGCCATCACAAATCAGCAATCGACGTTTACACGCCGTGACATGGCGAAGTTCGCGCATCGGCACAGCGATGGGATGGAACAGTTCAACGAGGTGATGGGTGCAATCGGCAATGCGCCCGATCTGGTCGAACTCGGCCAGGACGGACGCGGCGACGAGCGTTTCACAACCCGCCAGATGATCGAGACGGAGCAGCGTCTGCATCGCGCTGCTGAGGTGATGATTGAGCGTGAGCGCCATGCCGTCAGCGACGCTGATCGGGTTGTAGCTTTGGCGCAAGCGGAAGAACGCGGTCTTATCCTTTCAGGCGAGCAAGCCGATGCCCTTGCGCATGTCACGAACGGCCGCGATCTCGGCATCGTCGTCGGCTTTGCCGGCACCGGCAAGAGCGCCATGCTCGGCGTTGCGCGCCAAGCATGGGCGGCAGCGGGCTATGAGGTTCACGGTGTAGCATTGTCAGGCATTGCAGCCGAGAATCTTGAGAGTGGATCGGGTATTGCGTCACGCACCATCGCCAGCCTTGAACATGGCTGGAGCCAGGGACGTGATCTGCTCAAATCTCGTGATGTCCTCGTTATCGATGAGGCAGGCATGGTCGGCACGCGCCAATTNNCCAATTGGAGCGCGTGCTCTCCCATGCGGCAGAGGTCGGCGCAAAGGTTGTCCTGGTTGGCGATCCGCAGCAGCTCCAAGCCATCGAAGCCGGCGCTGCATTCCGCTCGATCCATGACCGTCACGGCGGCGTCGAGATCGGCGAAGTGCGCCGTCAACGTGACGACTGGCAACGTGACGCCACGCGCCATCTTGCAACCGGCTCCATCGCGGCTGCGGTTCGAGCCTACAACCGAAACGGCATGGTGCATGAGGCGGTAAACCGCGAGCAGGCGCGCGGCGATCTGATCGATGGCTGGAACCGGGATCGGCAGGCAGAGCCAGAAGCGAGTTGCATCATTCTCACCCACACTAATGACGAGGTACGCGCGCTCAACACGGCAGCGCGAGACCGGATGCGGGAAGCCGGCGATCTTGGCGAGGATGTTCAGATCAGCGTCGAACGCGGCTCCAGAACCTTCGCCTCCGGCGATCGCGTCATGTTCCTGCGCAACGAGCGCAGTCTTGGCGTGAAGAACGGCACAATCGGCACAATCGAAAAGGTCAGTGCGCAATCCATGTCGGTACGCACCGACGATGGCCGTTTCGTTCGGTTTGACCTGAAAGACTACGCGCATATCGACCACGGTTATGCAGCGACCATCCATAAGGCGCAGGGCATGACGGTTGATCGCACCCATGTCCTGGCAACGCCCGGCATGGATGCTCATTCCAGCTATGTCGCTCTATCGCGGCACCGAGATAGCGTCAGTTTGTACTATGGCCGCGACGACTTCGCGAGCAAGGACAGACTGATCAACGCAATGGCCCGCGACCGGGCCAAGGACATGGCGTCGGATTACGAGAAACTCGATCCGGCGCAGTCCTATGCAGAACGGCGCGGCATCAGATTCCGCGACCGCGTCGTCGCCATCGTCAGGAATATTGTGCCTGAGAAGCTGCGCGACAGGATCGATGACTTGCTTGACGGTTTGCGGGCAGCCGAAGGAGACGGCTCGCGTTCACCCGGAGATGGCCTCTCGCGCGCACTCGGAGACGTCGCGCCTGGCTCGGACGTGGGGCGCCGGCCTGGAAGGGAAGATGTCGGAGCCCAGGTTGGAGGAGGCAGCGCCCAGTTTGGACGAGAGCGGAGGGGTTCGGAGCCCTATCGCGAGCCTGAAGCCGCGCTGGACCCGGAAGCGGCACTGCGTAGAGAGCGGACAAAAGCGCTCACACGTCATGCCGCCGCATCCGCCGCCATCCTTGAAGCCAAACGACAGGGTCTTGCGCCTTCCGACGAACAGCGGCGCGAACTTGGCGCAGCACGGCGCGCATTCGAAGACGTGCGGCCTCACGGCTGGCGGGACGCCGAAGCCGCCTTCAGCAGGGACAACAGCCTTGCGCGCGAGGCAGGCTCCGGCAACACTGCCCGCGCCATCCGCGCGTTGCTACTCGAAACCGAAATCCGCACAGAACCCACTTTGCGGGCGGATCGCTTTGTAGCGAGTTGGCAGAAGTTGGAGAAGACTGGCGAACGCGCCTACGCGGCCGGCGATTACGCTGGCTACAAGTCAACCCGCGCAGCCATGGGCGACATGGCAAACAGCCTCCAACGCGACCCACAACTCGAATCTCTCCTGGCCAATCGCAAACGGGAACTTGGCATCAGCTTCGAAACCGGTCGGGGCATTGGCGAGGACCTGGCCTTCACACACGGATTGGGCAGGGGTCGAGGTATCGGCTTGTAGCGAACCGTCCGATTTGCCGCCGATTACGCGCCCAAGTACGATGCGTGTCTGGCGAGGGTTGCCATCGTCCTGCTTGCTGTCTTCGGTCGCTGGGATGTCCAGAGATCGTCAGCCAAACGCAAGCCAGCCATGCCCGTACCAGACCGTATTATCCGCCTCAAAACCGTCCTCGCGCGGACCGGGCTNNCAAATGGATAGCCTCTCCCACCGCGTGGCGGACGAACTCTGCGAAGCGCTGATACCCAACTTGCGAAGACAGCGATGTTGGATCGCAAAAGCGGTCTCGATCAGGTTGTCCATTTGTTTTTTATGTATTTCGAGACGAACTCGACTTCCGGAAACATAGTGCGGGAGTTGATATTGATGAGATCCAACTCGGCAAGGATTGAAGTTTTCTTTGCCGCGCTCACCAGAATCTTGTGCATTTCGTAACTTGTCGACGTCGTCGATCGGTAGCGAAGCAATCCAGCGGCGATAAATGCCCCCGACTGAGCGATCACTCGGCGGTTGGTCTTCGCGGGATATACAAAGAAGTATCGGAACAGGTCGCTGGGAGTGATGACATTCAAGAAGTATGGCTTCTCCACCCGGACAAATTGCATCAACCGCTCGACTGAGGGCAGTTTGCGAAACTTCTCGAGTTCAACGGTTTTGCCACCATCGCCATACCCAGTGACGATTTCGTCTCGCTCGTTGTCCGAAAGCCTTGCAAGATTGCAGATCAGACTGACAGCGTCACTGTCGGCAAATTTCACCCGCTTATCGACGAAGTCAAAGACTTTGACCATGCCATCCTTGCCGTGGTGCTCCGGCTCATTGCACGCGAAATAGAGCCCGACCAGTGGGTTTAGCGACACGTCCAGAAGGCGCGTCGGCAAACCATAGTGTTGAGCTCGCACCAACTTGTCGAACATCGACTTGTCACCGCTAAACTCGGTCGGCGCTTCCACCATCAGCTCGCTAAAAATCTGGCTTTCCGCTTCAGAACGCACTCCCCGCATGATCGACGGTTTTAGCTTCCAGCTGGCGTCCGATTCACCGCGATAACATCGCGCGCCGTCTGTAAGCGCCGGAAGATCGAAAACGCATTGGAGAAATTCGGTCACGCTCCCAATGCCGGCTGGCACCTTCGACGCCGGTCCACGGGCCCTTTTCGAACTCGCACCTTTTCCCTTGGTTGGCGATTTGCGAGGAATAGCCATCAGTGATCCTAGGTCTATGGCCGTGGCTGTGCCCGATTCAGCAACCGCACTCCAACGCCGCCGCCATTTGCTGGAATGAACTCTATCCCCGCAGCTTCTAGTGACAGCTTGAGCGCCTGAGCAATCGACTCCGATGCCGGTTTCGACCCACGCTCAATTTGCGCGATGGTCCGCAAACTGACTTTAGACAAATCCGCCAACTCCTGCTGGGAGATGTCCAGCAGTCCACGGGCCGCGCGAACTTGGGCCGAACTTATCTTCATCACTCAAATGCCCTGTTGCATAAAAAGTGCAAATATGCTTGTTTTAGGAATCGGCTGTTGAAGGTGTAGCAACCACCTCCAGCAGCCTGACCACACCTAGCTGTCTGGAGCTCGGATCATGGCTGATTCCGACAATAGCACGACTTTGCCTTCCGTCATGCACGGCAGAGGCGGTCGTCCGACCGCAATCGAGCCTGATTGTTCTGATGGCGCTGACCCGGTGCTTGCGCTTCGACGAGACTGGCTGCGGGCGCAGTATGTCGCGCAGATTTTGTGCCGGTTCCAGCAGCGGTTGGAGACGCGGATGATGGTCAATACCGGAATTCCGGTATTGACGGCGGGTAGGGCGATTTCCGCCTTTTCAGGGCCGACAGAGGAGAGCGCGGCACGGACCGATCTGACTGCCGAGCACGCAATCGCCTGCGAGGCAGAGGTTTTCGCGATGACCGGGGCGTTGAAGCTTCAGGACGCAATTCCGGAGACGACGGCGCTTTCTCTGGCTGGAGTTGTCGCCAAGCTTGAAATCATCGTCGGCTCAGATCGTGACATTGACGACCCAACGGACTTCCCCTGGCCGCATATCGCTTCGGTCCTTATTGACTTGAAAAAGATCGCCGGCAGTCCTCCAATGGAGCGACCTGACCGCGCGGCAGTTCAGGCAGATTGCGCGCGTTATCGGGCGCTGGCTGCGGACCTGATCGGCTTGGAGAACCGAGCCGCCGAAAGCGCGGTTGGCTAGACCGCGGCCTTTGTCATCGAGAAGGAGTAGAGAAAGAAGCCCTAGCGTACAGAACGGCTATTCGTCACTGAGACCATTTCAGCGACTCTTATCCCGATGCGATTACAGTCGGGACAGAGACGGTGAAGGCGGCGCGGCGCGTCAAAGAAGGCGACTTTGAGCGTGACGCTGAAACCGATTTGTTCTCGCGACAATGCGCTATCGACGACGCACTTCTGGACCAGACCGCCCGCTTGTTCGGGTCTCGCCTGGGGCGATCGGTGTCCAAAGAGGATGCTCGGCAGATCGTGGACAATCTGGGCGGCTTCTTCCGCATCCTAGCCGAATGGGAACGAATTGACCGGGGCAAATAGCCGGCGTTTCTTGACTGCCTGACTGCCTTCGATTCTCCGGCCACAACAGCATGAAACACGAGGCATCGAGCATGAGCCCGCGACCGATCAAGATTCCATCGCCCGCACCCCTTGTGAAGGCGCTGCTCTATGCCCGCGTCTCCTCAAAGGAGCAGGATCGAGAAGGCTTCTCCATTCCAGCGCAGTGCAAACTGCTGCGGGATTACGGCTTTCAGCAACGGTTCGATATCGTGCAGGAGTTTGTCGACGTTGAGACGGCGAAGACCACCGGACGAACCAACTTCTCCGAAATGGTCAAGTACCTGCGCAAGCATCCCGGCATTCGGGCGATCCTGGTCGAGAAGACAGACCGCCTCTATCGGAACCTGAAGGATTGGGTGACGCTCGACGAACTGGACGTTGAAATCCACCTCGCCAAAGAGGGCGTGATCTTGTCACGGGATTCGCGTTCGTCGGAAAAGTTCATGCATGGCATCAAGGTTTTGATGGCCAAGAACTACATCGACAATCTGTCGGAAGAAGCCCGGAAGGGGCAGATGGAGAAGGCTGAGCAAGGAATCTGGCCGACCAAGGCTCCGCTGGGCTACCTCAATACCACCGCAAGCGACGGCAAGAAGGTCATCGAGCCTAATCCCGAACTGGCACCCGTCATTACCAGATTGTTCGAGCTCTATGCGACCGGCCAATACTCACTCAAGGCTTTGACCATAGCAGCCCATGCAGACGGCCTGGTCTATCCCAAGAGCGGCAATCCTGTGCCGGTCAGCACCGTGCATATGATCCTGCGCAATCGTCTCTACACCGGGCTATTCCAGTGGAACGGCAAGCTGCATCAAGGCAAGCATGAGCCCCTGATATCGATCGAGCTATGGGAACGGGTCCAGGGCGTCCTGACCGGCAGGAATGCAGTGCCAACCCATCCCCTGGGAAACGAGTTTGCCTTCTCAGGCCTCATGACGTGCACCGATTGCGGTTGCGCCGTCGTGGCGGAAATCAAGAAGGGCAAATACGTCTACTACCACTGCACCGGCCATGCCAACAAAGGCCGGGGCGGCTATGCCGATTGCCGCCGCAAGTATGTCCGCGAGGAAGTGCTCGACCAGACATTCGCCGATCTGCTCGACCGGCTGCACTTCGACGAAGAGATACTTGAATGGGTTAAAACGGCCCTCAAAGCTAGCCATGCAGATGAACGGCGCGCGCATGAACAGGCAATCCATCGCTGCCAAGTCGAATACAGGAAACTGGAGGATCGGTTACATGCGATGTACCTCGACAAGCTCGACGGTCGCATCGACAACGCTTTCTACGACCGCATGTCGGCGCAATGGCGGACGGAGCAAACACGGTTGCTTCGGGAAATCGAACGCCACGGAAGCGCCGAGGAATCGTACATGGAGGACGGTATTCGCCTGTTGGAGCTGGCGCGAAACGCTAGCCGCCTGTTCGTCAAACAGCCCGCGCATGAGAAAAAGCGGTTGCTGAATCTGGTGCTGTCGAACTGCGAATGGGATCGAGGCAAGCTTCGAGCTGCCTTCAGACAACCGTTTGATTTACTTGCAGAAACAGTCGTGGCAGCGAACAACTTTGATGCTCAGAACGGACCCATGCCCGTAGGGCATCCAGTTTGGCTGGGGAACCTGGATTCGAACCAGGACTAACGGAGTCAGAGTCCGTGGGTCTACCGTTAACCTATTCCCCAACAGCGGGCTTGGAGCCCGTATTCAGAGATCGTTGGGCTTCACGCCACAGCCGATCCCTTGGCAGGCGCGCCTTTTAGCACAGATCGCCGGGCGTTCAAGCCAAAGCACGCATTTGCGAAAACTTCTTTCGCGCGCACAGCCACGTAATCTGGCCGGCTTACGGACAGCTTGACGCGGTGCATCTATTGATGACTTGATCGGCAAAAAGCGTAATAGCCAGACGGATATAGAGGGATCACGCGCGTGGATTGGGAGTGGCTGCGTCTATCGCCCGAGGAGTGGAC
>CXWJ01001235.1_pt1 | contig 17835 bp, 15 predicted proteins | sample 590841 | NCBI WGS metagenome assembly CXWJ01 (sample SAMEA3498367, study PRJEB10139) | wastewater metagenome | biome: wastewater treatment plant; material: activated sludge | place: Austria | collected 2015-01-21 | reverse complement strand
TTATATATTATATATATTGTAATGAAAAGTTCAGGCGTTGATAACAAAACCGAATTGCTATTGGCTGATCACGGATATTTGCCGCACAAAGTTTCTCCCACTGTTGACCTCTTTGCCGAAATTTCCAGACTCAAAAAAGAAAAAAATGCCATCATACTCGCTCACTACTACCAGGATGCCGACATACAGGACATNNGAACAGCATCCTGACCACATTGTGATATCGTACATTAACTGCACGGCAGATATAAAAGCTTTAAGTGATATTATTTGTACATCAAGCAATGCTGTAAAAATTGTGGAGAGCGTGCCTAAAGAACAGAAAATAATTTTTGCGCCTGATAAAAATCTGGGAAGATATATTGCAAAAAAAACAGGTCGTGATATGATTTTGTGGGATGGCAGTTGTATGGTACATGAAATATTTTCGGAGCAAAAAATTGTGAAGTTGAAAAACCGACATCCGAATGCAAAAGTAATTGCGCACCCGGAGTGCGAAGAAATTGTATTGCAACATGCGGACTTTATTGGATCTACTACGGCACTTTTAAAATACACGCAAACCAGCAGCGAGAAAGAATTTATAGTAGCAACAGAATCAGGTATTATTCACCAGATGCATAAATCATCACCTTATAAAACATTTATTCCTGCTCCGCCAAATAATAATTGTGCGTGTAATGATTGTCCGCACATGAAACTAAATACTTTAGAAAAAGTATATTTATGCATGCAATACGAACTGCCTGAGTTGATTTTAAAAGAAGAATTAAGACAGGCAGCCTATAAACCATTGAAACGAATGCTTGAATTAAGTGTAGCACTTTAAAAATAATACTTCAATTTGTTTTGTTGGCAGGTTTTTTGAAATAATAATAACTGAAACCCTTTTTAACCTGTTTCGTAAAAACCATTGTCATAAACATTAATTTTTTAAAGTTATGAGAAAACATTTTGAATCTAAGAAAAACTCATTTGAACGCGATGATGCTAATGACCATCGCAAACACAAAAAGTTAAGCGCTTACCGCGAAGAAAAAAACTGGAAGAACCATTTGTTTGACGACACAAACAACGAATCTTCTGATAGCGACCTTTTTAATTATGATGAAGAGGACGAGGAATAGTTTTAGGGCAGTCCAAAAAGTCCATTTATCTGCGTAGAACTTCAAAATTTAAATCCTCATTTACAAATGGTAAACTCCGGTTTAAATTTTTTGTCCGCCTTGCTAAATGAATTTTTAAAACCGCCCTTTAGCTGCCTCCGTAGTAAATAGCGCCCCCCACCGAATTTTTTTGTGCACCTGTTACACTGGCAAGTGTGTTTACTTTATTATGCCAGCGCAGGTAACCTAATAGTGCAAATATGATGGCTTCTTTATAGTTGATGATGTCATTGACCGGGATTTCTATTTTGATTAGGCAATGTTGTTTTAGTAATTGTAATAAAAAAGCATTGTGAGTTCCACCACCGGTAACAATCATTTTTGCATTGTTTCCTTTAACGGCATTTGCATTTACAACCTTAGCAATTTGCATGGCAATATGCTCACAGGCTGTGTACAGTTTATCTTCTGTTGAAATATTTTCTGCCTCAACTAATGGCAAAAACTTTTCCATAAACCATTCATAGCCCAAGGATTTTGGAGCGGGTTGGTTATAAAACTCCATCGCATTTAATTTATTTAAAAGAGCTGATGAAGTTTTTCCTCCAGATGCTATATCACCATTTTTATCGTAATTCATTCCCAACTGATTTGCAAGTTGGTTTAAAATCATATTGGCTGGGCAAATGTCAAACGCAATTCTTTCGCCTTTTAAATCATCAAAAGAAATATTGGCAATGCCACCTAAGTTTAAACAGAAATCAAAATCGTTAAATAAATATTTATCGCCTATAGGCACAAGCGGTGCGCCTTGTCCGCCAAGTGCAACATCTAGTGTTCTAAAATCAGCAACAACAGGTAGATTGGTTAGTGCTGCTATATGTGCTGCATCGCCAATTTGTGCAGTAAGCGAATTATGCGGTTGATGAAAAATAGTATGCCCGTGTGATGCAATAAAATCTACCTGTAAATTATTTTCTATAATAAACTTTTTTGTTTCGGCACCCATTAACCAGCCTAATGCAGTATTTGCATAAGCATAAGTAACCGCAGTAGAAGTGTTCAGGTTTTTCAGATTTTTTTTCCATTCGTTGTTGTAGTCAATGGTTTTACCTGCTATGAACTCGTATGTAATTTTATCATTAGACTCACTAAACCTTACACAAGCAAGGTCAATACCATCAAGCGATGTTCCGCTCATTATTCCAATAACTGTTTTTTGCTGTAGCATTAACACTAATTCTTAGGGCAAATAAAATTTAAACATAGTTATGGATTTAATGATGGTTGTTTTTTTTTAAACACAGATTTACAGATTAAATAAAACAATTCTTCGCTTCGCTTGATGATTATCACAGATAGATTGCAAAGGTTTTTAAGCTGTAGCTAAGAATATAGGGGGTAAGCACAAATTTACTGATTAAACAAAAAAAATTCTTCGCTTCGCTTTTGATTATCACAGATTCATAAGTAATTACTGTGGCAAAGCAGCATCAGAGAAAATTGATTATTTAATTTTTTTTAATCCGTAAATCTGTGTCTATAAGCGTATGCTACACTAATCCTCCTTAACAAAAACAATATTTTCAAAAGGTAAAAAGTAGTTGGACAGGCAGCGCAAGTCATTGCCGTCAAAAAATAAATCAATACCTTTAAAACTTACCTGTTGTAAAGATTCGTTAAGCGTTACTTCAAAATAGTTGTTGTTGGTTTTTGCAGTTTTTATTTCAGAAAAAATATCGGGATAAAGCTCATGATACAATAAAATTCTATCGCATTTTCCCAACTCAATACTAATTACACCATCTTTATCAGATCGAAACGAATGCATTTGTTCACCAACAAAAACCATAGCGGTAACATAACCAATCAAAAAAGGGTTTTTGTCTTTAACTACCACCGTATAACTACCACTCCTTTTCGATTTCGATTTAACAGTAAAATCTTTGCCCGGTTTTTTTTGGCTTTGTAGCTTAATGGTATCGTTAACAATTTCATAAGTTCCCTTTGCAAATCGGTCAACAACACCATACATGTAAAAGAAATTAAAAGTGCCGTCATCATTAAACTGAAATCCTGAAGCTAAATCATGTACTCCCGTTAAGCGGTAGTTACCTTTAATTGTTTTTTGAGCAGGAAGCATAAAAGAGGAAGCATTAAAGATGATGGAAAACAAAATGGCAGCAAAGTAGAATGGCTTTTTCATAATTGTGGGTTAAAAATAATTTAAATGAGTTCACAATCTATATTAAATACGTAAGCAATTAAAAACTCTTTCACCATATAATTTGTTTCCCCTTTCCACGTTAGTTAGCATTGCATTTTTAAAATCACACTTTTTCCATTTATGTTCCTGAAAATAATTACCGCCAATCTGCTTTTACTCATCTTTACAACCACAGCATACTCGCAACAAAAATTTACCATCAGCGGAACCATACGCGATAAAAAAACCGGAGAAACAATGATTGGTGTAACCGTTTTTCCGCTTGAAATAACAGGAACCGGAACCACCTGCAACGAGTATGGTTTTTATTCGCTTACACTGCCCGAAGGAAAATACAACATGGCATGCTCTTTTATTGGTTACAAAACCGATACGCTTACCGTAAATTTAAACGGCAACATAAAACTTGACCGATACCTGTCCGATAATTCTTTATTGATAAAAGAAGTAGTTGTTACGGCAGAGAAAAAAGAAGACAATATAAAACGCACAGATATAGGTGTAGAAAGAATAGAGTTAAAGGAGGTGGAAAAATTGCCTGTAATTTTTGGAGAGAAAGATGTTTTAAAAACCATACAACTGTTACCCGGAGTAAAATCAGCAGGCGAAGGCAACAGTGGTTTTTATGTGCGTGGCGGCAGTGCTGATCAAAACCTGGTGTTGTTAGACGAAGCACCTGTTTACAATGCCTCGCACCTACTTGGTTTTTTCAGCACCTTTAATAGTGATGCGCTAAAAGACGTGTCCATCATTAAAGGTAATAGCCCCGCACAATATGGCGGTAGGTTATCATCAGTACTTGATGTAAAAATGAAAGAAGGAAATAACCAAGACTACAATGTGGCTGGTGGTATTGGTTTAATAAGCAGCCGATTTAGTGTTGAAGGACCAATACAAAAGGATAAGTNNGTGAGTGTGGAGGGTCCGTTGCAAAAAGATAAATCATCATTTATTCTTTCGGGGCGCAGAACTTATGCCGATGTGTTTTTAAAAGCTTCGGAAGATTTTAAAGATATTAAACTTTACTTCTACGATTTAAATGCTAAAGCTAATATTTGGATAAACGACAAGAACCGTGTGTTTGCATCAGGTTATTTTGGTAAAGATGTTTTAGGTTTTGGAGATAACTTCGGCATTGAATGGGGTAATGCAACCGCAACCATAAGGTGGAACAGCATTATCTCTCCCAAGCTTTTTTCAAACACATCAGTCATTTACAGCAAGTACGATTTCAATATTATTTTAAATAGCGGAGGGTCTGATTTTAACATCAATTCTCAAATAAAAGATTGGAATTTAAAAGAAGAATTTCAATGGTTTGCCAATGCAAAAAATAAAATGCGTTTTGGTTTTAACACCATACATCACACCATTACGCCCAATCGTTTTTTGGGCGATGCAGTTTCGCAGGAAGGAAAAATTAGTCGCAAAGGTTGGGAGAATGCCGTGTTTGTAAACAACACCACCGAAGTTTCAAAACGGTTAACGCTTGATTATGGTTTGCGTTTTTCTTCTTACACCATTTTAGGCGGAGACACTTATCGCAAATATGATAATGGAATTTTAAAGGACAGCGTTGTGCTTGCTGATAACGATTTTGGCAAAGCATATTTTAATCCTGAGCCACGGTTTCAATTTAGTTTTCTGTTGAATACCGCAAGCAGCATTAAAGGCGGCTATGCACGAAACACACAACACTTGCATTTACTGGGTAACTCCACTTCCTCATCGCCATCTGACCAATGGATAGGGAACTCTTACAACATTAAGCCCGAAATAGCCGACCAACTAAGCATCGGTTACTTCCGTAATTTTAAAGATAGCAAATACCAGTTTAGTGCGGAGGCTTATTACAAAGACATGCAAAATCAGGTAGACTATAAAAATGGTGCCGATCTAATTGGAGTGGACGATACAGAAAGTGAATTGCTATTTGGAAAAGGAAGAGCTTATGGCGTGGAGCTACTGTTGAAAAAAACCACCGGACGATTTACCGGTTGGATAGGCTACACGCTTTCAAAAACCGAAAGAAAAATAAACGGAATTAATGAAAACAACTGGTACATAGCCAAGCAAGACCGCACGCATGATATCTCTATTGTGGGTATGTATGATTTGAATGAACAATGGTCGCTCTCAGGCTTGTTTGTATACAATACAGGCAATGCAGTAACTTTCCCAAGTGGAAAATATGTTGTAGACGGCAGCACCACTTTTTATTACACCGAGCGCAACGGCTACCGTATGCCCGCTTATCATCGTTTAGATGTTGGAGCTACATACACCAAGCCAAAACGGAAAAAATTTGAATCATCATGGAACTTCAGTTTGTACAACGTGTATGGAAGAGAAAACGCTTACACCATCACTTTTGAAGACGACCCCGATGATACCTCACGTACACGCTCTGTGCAAACATCTTTATTCCGCTGGGTGCCTTCCGTTACTTACAACTTTAAATTTTAATCGAAATGAAAAAAATAGTTGCTCTTTTTATTGTTTCCGCAATTTTCTCAGCCTGCGAAAAAGAAATTGATGTTGATCTCAACTCCTCCGCCCAGCAAATAGTAATTGAAGGAAACATTACCGACCAGCCCGGACCGTACTATGTAAAAATTTCAAAATCGGTAAATTTTAGCGATGCAAATAACTTTCCGCAGGTGAGTAATGCACTTGTAATTATTTCTGACAACACTGGCCTTACCGATACACTTACCGAAATAAGTGCAGGATTGTATCAAACCAACAACATAACAGGTGCAGTTGGCAATACGTATAATTTATCAGTTAATGTTGAAGGGGGATATTATTACGCAACCTCCACCATGCCTGTCAAAGTAACGTTAGATAGTTTACGCTTTACAGCATTCAGCAACCCCGGCAGCGAAGACAGCTATCTTGTAGTGCCCGTTTATACCGACCCCGCAAACCAAACAAACAACTATCGTTTTGTTTTATCGGTTAATGGCGTGTTGGATAAATCGTACATTGTTTTTGATGATAACGTAAGCAACGGTGAAGTAAACGAGCGCCCCATCATTTCAAATTCTGATGATGAAATTACGTTGGGTGATACAGTGTCAATAGAAATGCGATGTATTGATGACAATACGTATTTGTACTTTTTTGCCTTAGGCGAAATAGCAAGTGGCGGACCCGGTGGAGGTATTACACCAAGTAATCCACCCAATAACATTACCGGAAATAAAGCATTGGGATATTTTTCGGCTTACACTTCGCAATTGGTGACGCAGGTGGTTAATTGATTGAATTCGAACATACCTTTACGAAGGGTTTAAACTTTAGTAAAGGTATTTAGCATATTAACCATCGCAGCTATTTTTATATTTGTTATCCTCAATAGTAACAATCCCCATCACCAAATAGTCTTAACAAACAAATGCGCCATTTTATTTCTTGTTTATTTTTAACGGTAGTGCTAACGGCTCCATTAACCCTGCATTGTCAAATTACGCGCAACGTTTTATTTCTTGGTAATAGCTACACTGGATTTAACAATTTACCACAATTGGTGCATGATGTTGCACTATCGGCCGGAGATACGCTGTTGTTTGACAGCTATACACCAGGAGGGTACCAGTTGGCTAGTCATAATAGCGATTCTACAAGCATTAATAAAATAATGGCTGGTGGTTGGCAGTATGTGGTGTTACAAGGGCAAAGCCAAGAACCCATTACACAAAGCGGTGTATTTATGTACGGAGGCATTCAGTTAAATAAGTTAATAGCGCAACACAACCCATGTGCAGTAACTATGCTTTACAACACTTGGGGAAGAAAAAATGGAGACGCCACTAATTGTGCCACCTTTCCGGTAATGTGTACGTATGAGGGTATGGACAGTACGTTGCGCAATAAATACATAGAGCTTGCTACGTTTATCAGAGGAGAAATATCACCGGTGTCTTTTGTTTGGAAATATCTGAGGCAAAACCATCCGAGCATAGATTTGTATCAGACTGATGAGAGCCATCCGTCTGCCGCAGGCTCGTATGCTGCTGCCTGTAGCTTTTATACAGCGCTGTTTAAAAAAGACCCCACGCTTATTACGTTTGATTTTGGTTTACCCGCCACCGATGCCGCCATTATAAGATATGCTGCCAAAACACAGGTGTACGATGTATTAAATTCATGGGATTTTAAACTGCCACCGCAATCGGCATTCAATTATATAAGAGGTGCAGGGGTTAACGAAATAAACTTTAGTTCTAATACTAACGGCACTGCAGAAACATATCTGTGGGACTTTGGCGATGGCAATACATCTACCGACCCTAATCCTACACATTTTTATGCGGCTAACGGTTCATACAATGTTTCTTTAACAACCACCAATTGCAATTTGCAAGGATTATTTACCAGCGTTACCGATACCGTTATTGAGTTTTGCAGTCATACACCAACAGTGTTTGCACCGCAGCCGTGGCTTTGCAGTTACGATACACTTTTTACACAACCTGCCAGTGCTTATCAATGGTTTCTTAGTGGTGTGCCCATTCCCGAAACCGGGCAGTACATTGCCGATTATTCACAGTACGGCATTTCAGGTTTTTCAGTAATGTCAACCGTTGGTGGTTGCAGCGAATTATCCGAAATATTTACAGGCGCTCCGCAATGGTCGGGTTATTATTTTGACTTAGTGGCTCCAGGCAATCCGTGCCTTGGCGATACCATACCGTGGGTTGTGTTAAATGTAAATGGTGTACTGCCTGTTACAGCTAATATCCTGTGGTATAAAAACGATACACTATTAACTGCAATGACCAATGAGGACACATTATTTATTTCATCGGGAGGAGTTTATACCTGTAAGGTAATTGACTCAACAGCATTATGCCCGTTAGACACTACTTCTTATACTTATGAATTTAATTGTAGTGGAGTGGGTGTTGATAATAACCAAAAGAATTTGCAATGGAATGTTTTTCCTAACCCTGCTACCGAAAGCATTACCATTAAATTTTCAAACCCGGCAATTAAAGATTTTGTGCAGGTCTATAGTGCAATGGGGCAATTAATAAAACAAGTTGAGGCAGCAGCAAAAACAGAAATTGATATTGCCGGGTTGCCCACTGGAGTTTATTTTATCAAACTAAAAAACAGCAGCCATCAACCTTTAAAAATTATGAAGCGGTAGCGTTTATGCGAAAACACCTTTGCGAAAGTTTAAACTTTCGCAAAGGTTATACTCGGGACATTCAACTCTGCATTCATAATTCCCAATTCATAATTTCCCTATTTGTAACCCCTTTGTCAAAAGTTAAATAATCATTACCCCACATCTTAAACCCGTGGCAATAAATTTTGGATGTTGTTAGTTTTTCCTATACTTGCCAGTCTCAAAAAAAATTCAAACTATTAAAAATTCAAACTATTTAATTAACTACTTAAAACTTTTAAAACAATGAGCCAGACAAAAAAAGAAGGCGGTGCTAAAAACATGTTACCTGCAATTGTAATTCCGTTGTGTTTTGTGGTTGCTGTAATTATTTACAAATTTATTTTTGGTAATTCTGCCAACTTTATGGAAGGCAATTCCGATAACGAACCCGTAAAAGGAGGAGTTGCCCAGTATCTTGGAACTATTTACAAAGGCGGACCTATTGTGCCTGTTCTTGTTACATGCCTTTTGGTTGTAATTACTTTTGTGATAGAGCGTTTTATAACCATAGGCGCTGCCAAAGGAAACGGCTCGGTAGAGTCATTTATTGCTAAAATAAGAATGATGCTTGCTAAAGGCGATTTTGATGGTGCACATAAAGAGTGCGACCGCCAAAAAGGTTCTGTTGCTAATGTAGTTAAAGCCGGATTAGGTATTTACAAGCAGATGGAAAACGATAAAGCCTTAGATAAGGAAAGAAAAATTGCAGGCATACAAAAAGAACTAGAAGAAGCAACAACATTAGAGTTGCCAATGCTTTCTAAAAACTTAGTAATTATTTCAACCATTGCTTCCATTGCCACTTTATTAGGACTGCTCGGAACTGTAATAGGTATGATACGTGCGTTTGGTGCACTTGCACAAGCAGGCGCTCCTGATGCAACGGCACTTTCTACCGGTATCTCTGAGGCTTTGATTAATACTGCACTTGGAATTGGCACGTCTGCAATTGCAATTATTTTCTACAACTTCTTTACCAGCAAAATTGATTCTTTAACTTACGGTATAGATGAAGCGGGTTACAGCATTGTTCAAAATTTTGCAACTAATTACAAAGCATAATTAATTCTGCCGGAACCCTTTTGCGTTCATTAGTGCAGGCAGCAAATAAATTAAAATGTCAAAAATAAAAGTACCATCAAGTCCGGTGTTGGATATGACTCCAATGGTGGATTTGGCTTTCCTGCTGGTTACGTTTTTTATGTTAACCACCAAATTTCGTCCCGATGAGCCGGTTACTGTTGACATGCCATCATCGGTATCGGACAAAATTTTGCCCGAAAATGTTTTAATGATAACTGTTGATTCTGCGGGAAGAGTGTTCTATAATATTGAAGGACAATTTACGCGCAGAGACCTCTTATCAGCATTGGGCACGAAATACAAAATTGAGTTTACAGAAAAAGAACAACAGCGCTTTGCAGTGCTTTCTACCATTGGTATGAGTATGCAAAATTTAAAAGCATACTTAGGTGCCGATGAAGAAGGCAGGAGAGTAATGAATCAAAAAACGGGAGGCATTCCCATTGACTCTACCAACAACCAACTTGCCGATTGGATAGTATATGGCTGGCGCGCTGCCGTAAATAATGCTGTAAAAAATAATAAGGAAAAAGACTTGCGTTTTGCCATTAGAGGCGATGGTGCTGCTAATTACACCACCATAAAACGCGTGGTTGAAATTTTTCAGGAACAGGATATTAACCGATTTAATTTAATTACAACACTTGAAGCCAAGCCCGAATAATTTTCGTTTCCGGTTTATGGAAATTAAAAAACAAAGGCATCTTTATAATTGAAATAAAAAATGGCACAAATAGTATCAAACGATAGCGGTGGCGGTGGAGGCAAGCACAAAAAGGTGCGTGCCAAAAAAATGTCAACCCATATTGACATGACTCCCATGGTTGACCTTGCGTTTTTGTTGTTAACCTTTTTTATGTTAACCACAACATTTAGCAAGCCTAAAACTATGGAGATAAATATGCCGGTGAAAAAACCGGAGAATATGGAAGAGCAAAAAATCAATAATGCAGTAACAGCTATATTGAGTGATAAACATTCTGTGTATTGGTATTACGGAGAATTTAAGCCGGAAGAAACGCAGCTAACAAAAACTGATTTTTCTCCCGAAGGAATCCGTAAAATATTATTAGATAAAAATGCTGTCACGAAAAAGAGAGTTAACGAGTTGGAGGAAAAATTGGCTAAGCGCGAAATTGCGGATAGTACTTTTAAGCGAATGAAAATTGATGTGCAAAGCGAAAAGCAATCGTTGTTTGTGTTGATTAAAACGGATGATAAAGCAAAGTATAAAGACGTAATTGATATGCTTGACGAATGCCAGATTGCAAGCGTAGGCAAGTATGCCGTTGTTGATATGATGCAAAAAGAATACGAACTCATTCAAAATTATAAATAACCATGTCAGGATTCTTAACACCATCGTGGGATTCGCCCGAGAATTCAGCAAGAGCCGAACTGGTTTTTGAAACACGAAACAGAGGCTATGGCGCCTACCTTTTGCGCAAGCTTTATCCCGAAAGAGTTACCAAATCATTCTTAATTGGTTCGCTTTCGTTTTTATTGCTGATTAGCATACCTGTTATTGCAAATTTATTTGGTGGAGATGATGAGGAAGTTGTAGCAACGCAGGACATAGTGGTAAACTTAACAGAGCCACCACCCGTTGACCCTGCCGAACCACCGCCACCGCCACCACCGCCACCACCACCGGTACAACAAACAATTAAGTTTACGCCCCCTGTTGTAGTTGATAAGCCGGTAGAAGACGAAGAGCCACCACCACAGGAAAAATTAGCGGAGGTGCAGGTTGCAACAGTAACTCAGGAAGGCGACCCCAATGCAGACCAACTGCCACCACCCGAACCAATTGTTGACCCTGACGAAGGAAAGATTTTTACTATAGTTGAAGAGATGCCAACATTCCCAGGCGGAGGAGAAGCAGCGTTACTTAAATATTTGCAAAACAATATTAAGTACCCTGCAATGGCTCGCGAAAATGGAATAGAAGGAATTGTGTATGCAACTTTTGTTGTGGACAAGGATGGTAAAGTAAAAGATGCTAAAATTTTGAGAGGCAAAGGTGCAGGATTGGATGAGGAAGCATTGCGTGTAGTACGCACCATGCCTGACTGGAAACCCGGCAAACAAAACGGGCGTTCTGTTGCTGTTCAGTACAACCTGCCGATTAACTTTAAACTGCAATAATTTTTAATAAACCTGAATAAATAAATTTGAAACAAAACCCGCCAGTTTATAAGGCGGGTTTTTTTGTGCGTTATAAATTATACGCATATCTTATTCTTATATCTTTGACTCACATTAAACATAAAAGAAAAGCTACATGAAAAAATTATCATTAGTTGTTGTAATTGGCTCATTGTTTTTTACGTCATGCAGTAACCAAGAATCTGCGTCAGACAACACCACCGAAAAACCTGCAGAATTAACTGAGCCTGCTGCAAATGCTCAACAACCAGTGGCTATAGATTCAGCAGCAGCAAATATGAGCGCACAACCAACAGTAATAACTACCGCTCCTGCAACTGCTGCACCATCTGGTCAATTGCAGCAACAAGCAGCACCGGCTACTGTTGCCGAAGGGATGAATCCGGCACATGGTCAACCGGGTCACCGATGCGATATTCCTGTGGGTGCTCCGCTTAACTCACCTCCGGGAAATACTCAGCAAGCTGCTCCTGCTGTAAACCCTGCACCAGTTCAGCGATAACAATTTTCCGTTTTGTGAAATTGACTTTTGCCATAAGAGTTCTCCTGTGGTTAATGTATAACACGTCTGCTTAACTTCTATACAAATTAATATTCTTTATTCCTGCACATAATGAGTAAAGCAATGTTTTGGTTTAATATTGTAATGATAATGGTGTATGCCATGTTTGGTTTTTTTTTAATAATGAACACAAACCTGCAATTGCTTCAGCCAAAATACCAAACTATTCTTGGAGGAGTATTAATTTTATATTCTCTTTTCAGGCTTGTTACTTTTATCATAAAAAACCGCTCACAAAACGAATAACGCAATTACATTAAATGCCATTTGTAAAAACACCGGTTATAGTCCGTAAAATTTATCCTGATTTAATTTGGCATTTACCCACCCAGGGAAAAAAAATTTACCTCACCTTTGATGATGGGCCCATACCAGGTTTAACCACCTGGGTGCTCGAGCAACTAAATAAATACAATGCAAGAGCAACTTTCTTTTGTGTGGGCGATAATGTTTCTAAGCACCCAATCATTTATAATTCAATTTTAGAAAACGGGCATACAACAGGTAACCACACACACCATCATTTAAACGGATGGTTTACGCTTAACAAAACTTATTTGAAAAATATTGAGGAGTGCAGCAATCACGTCAACTCAAAATTATTCCGACCGCCATATGGAAAAATAACACGCAAACAAATAAAAGCCGTTGCACAAAATTTTAAAATAATTATGTGGGATGTTTTGAGTTACGATTTTGATGCAACCATAAAACCCGAAAAGGTTTTAGACAATGTTATTCTTAATGCAGGCAGTGGTTCTATAGTTGTAATGCATGATAGCATTAAAGCTGAAAAAAATTTGCGTTATGCCTTGCCACTCATACTTGAATATTTTTCCGGCAAGGGTTTTTCGTTTGAAGCGATAGTTTAAATTTTATTAGTCAACCAAACAACCAAAGAAAACTATTTCTTTAAAAAGCCAACAGCTGCATTAACTGCTTCAAAAAATTCAGGCGTAAGATTTTCTGATTGGTAAGGATGCTCGGTGTTAAAAGTGTGATTAGCATTTTCAATTAAAATCAGCGCTGTATTTTTATTCCACCTTTGCATTTCAATGGCATCATTCACATCTACCGTTTCATCTTCCTTGCCATGAATAATTAAAAGCGGTTTGTTTAAATTTTCTACGGCAGCTCTTATGTTCAGGTAATCGTGTTTGTTTTGTGTATCGTTATACAATTGAATGAATAATGGCATCTGCTGACCAGTGCGCAGGTTGGGTAAATAAATAACACCGTTTTGTTTCCACTCTTCTATTTGTTTTCCGGTTAAGTATTTTCCAAACTCATTTACCGAATTCCACACCACAATTTTTTTAATACGCTTGTCGGTGCTGCCTTTTAAAATAGAAATGCCACCACCTCGGCTATGCCCAATCAAAGAAATATTTTCCAAATCAAAATTATGGTCAGATGCTTTTTCTTTTTCAAGAAAATTTAAGAGCGTGTGTAAATCGTCAAGCTCTTTGCTGAAGTTGTTGTTGCCAAATGCTTCAAGGTCGGTAAAGTCTTGCGGTGTTTGCGGTGTAGTGCCATTAAATGCAAAGTTAAGTTTGATAAAAACAAAGTTCTGTTTCGCAAATTCTTTTGCTACAACATTAAACGGCCCCCAGTCTTTAAATCCTTTAAAGCCATGCGAAAAAAGTACAACTGGTTTTTTAGCGCCTGAGTTGTTGTAAAAAAAATCAACACCAATTGGTTTACCGTGTTGCCCTTCAATCAAAATATCTTTTTCAACAATCATATCTACTTCTTAATAATCTATAATAAGCCACAGATTCACAAATTAAAGACCCCCCCTTTGGGGAAGGTTGGGTGGGGTTTCTGTGAATCTGTGGCTAAGTGTTATATGTTTTTTTGTTTAATGCGTCATCAATATTCATACGTATAAACAAGTGGCGTGGATACAAATTGTTAAACCTATTGCTTATTTTTTTTAAAAAGCCAAGCGGTTGGTTTTTATAAGTAGCTAAATAAAATCCGGCATTACCATCAATAGTAAATTGTGTTTCACCCTTTAGGTATTTTAATGCCTGTTGTTTATCTAACTCAATAATTTTAAAATAACTTGAATCAAGATTAATACTCATTGCCAGTTCGTGCGAAGGAATTTTATCATTTCCTTTCAAGGCAAAAATTTCCGTTCCGGCTTTTACAACATTTAATTTATCAGTCAGCAAAGCAATGTCCGGTACATGCACTTTGTTGATAGCTTTAATAGAATTTTTGTTTTCGTAAAAGCAAAAGGCAGCATTGTTTTTTAAAACCGCTTCTGTTTTTACTTCCTTTAATTTATGATGCCGCGTAGTTAAAGGTTTAAAGTAGGTAGCGGGTTTTTGCAAAACAGTAATTGTAAATCCTTCGCCATTTATCTTATGAGGATAAAACCGTAGCGTGTTTGTTTCTTTGTTAAGTGCAACTTCCGGAAATTTTCTTATGTCAATGTTTATTGTGCATAATCCAAACTGATCCATCATCCATCGTGCAACATTTTCATTTTCGTTTGTATTAAATGTGCAGGTGCTGTAAATAAAATAGCCATTCGGTTTCAGAGAGGGCAGCACATCAGCAATAATTTTTTTTTGCCGTTGGCTGCAAAACAAAACCGCTTCTTTACTCCAGTGATTCATCGCATCAGCATCTTTCCTGAACATGCCTTCGCCTGAACATGGCGCATCGCAAACTATTGCATCAAAATAATTTTCTAACTGCGCAAAATCTTCCGCTTCGTTGTTGGTAATAACGTAATTGTTGTACCCCCATTTAACTAAATTTTCTTCTAAAATTTTTACTCTCGATTTTATTACCTCATTACTTACAAGCAATGATTCATTATTTAACAGTGAGAGCAAATGTGTGGATTTGCCTCCGGGTGCACCGCACAAATCCAACACGCGCACCGGAGAGTTGGAAGTGCTCAATTGCTTAATAACCTCTTCTAAAAACATAGAGCTTGATTCCTGCACATAGTACGCACCTGCATGAAACAAAGGGTCTAGTGTAAACACCGGGCGCTCGGTTAAAAAATTTCCGTTTGCACACCATGTTATATTTTCAGAAAAAGAAAGGTCGCAAAATTTTGCAGTGTTTAGCCGCACGCTTGTTTTGGGTGCAGTGGTAAGCGAAGAAAAAAAGTTGTCGGCTTCATCAGCAAGCATCTGCCGCATTTGAAAAATAAAATCATCGGGTGGTTTTAGCATCCTAAATAAAAAAGTTTAAGATTATTCAACATTGCTCCATCAATGTTTGTAGCCCCTCTCCTGTGGAGAGGGGTTGGGGTGAGGTGTGCGCAGGCATTGAGCAAATTATAATTTTGTAAAGGCACGAATGTTTTAGTATGATAAACTTTTACAGAAAAACAATTTCATTAAAACCGAATACCCACCACCAGCACATCATCCACTTGTTCTAAACTACCTTTCCATTCTATAAAATATTTTTTTAAATGTAACTCCTGTTCCTGCATTGTAAGGTGTTGAATAGACAACAAAATTTCTTTAAACTTTTTTGTCATGATTTTGCGTTGTGTCTTTTCACCAAACTGGTCGGCATAGCCATCGGTAAATAAATAAAACGCATCATTTTTTTCAAGTGTAATAGACTGCGTTTTAAATTTTTCGTTTCGCGCCACCTGCAATCCGCCAATAGGAAGTTTGTTAGGCTGAATAGTTTGCAAATTATTGTTACGCACAAACCACAACGGGCGATTGGCACCGGCAAACGCAAGTTCGTTTTTAATGGTATCAACGGTAATGATGGCTACATCCATCCCATCATTGGTTTCGGTTTCTTTTTGTTTAAGTGCATGTATTATTCCTTCGTTTAGTAATTCAAGAATTTGTGCAGGGTCGGTAATATTTTTTTCGCTGATGATTTGGTTAAGTAATGAATTTCCTATCATGCTCATAAATGCGCCCGATACACCATGCCCCGTACAATCTGCACACGTAAAAATTATTTTCTTTTCTTTTTGTGAAAAATAATAAAAATCTCCGCTAACAATGTCTTTAGGTTTTAAAAAAACAAATGATTGCGGCAACGCCTTTTGAATAATTTTTACATCGGGCAAAATTGCCGCTTGTATCCGGTGCGCATATTTAAGTCCATCTGTAATTTCGCGGTTCTTCAAAGAAAGTTCGGCTGTGCGCACCGAAACCATTTCTTCAAGCTGTGTGTTTTGTTGCTCAAGTATTTTTTTCTTTTCAATTTCTTTCTGCACGTTTTCTTCTCCTAACTTTTTTATGGTTATCAATTGTTCTGAAAGTTGTTTCTGGTTATCGCCATATCTTTTTGCAAGTACAAGGGCAACAGCCACCGGAAAAATACACACACCAATGGTACTGAGTAAGTCAACCAAATCATGATCTTTTTCTGCTACTCTAAAACCATCAGCGATTCCAATGAACGAAGGATATATCACAGAAAAAAACAATCCCACCAACATTCCGTAAGTTAGTACCATAATATCCCATTTCTTTTGCCCGAAACCCTGTATCCAGTAATACGCAAAAGAAAAACCAAGTAACGGAACAAAAATTAAAACGGAGAAAAAATGTATTAAAGAAAACTCGGCACCATTAATTGTTCCATTAAAATTAAAAGCAAAAGGAAATAAACTGATACTGAATAATACAGTAAGTATAATTAATGGAATATAGCTGCGGCTTTTTCTTACAATAGCAAGCGATGTAAACATGCATAAAAACTCCAATGAAAAAAGCATTGAAAAATTATTTACCGATTTAATAAATGCAGATTGTGGAATGTATTCTGTAAGATATTGTAACGAACCAAACAAGCAATAAAGCCCGAAAAAAAGATATTCTTTATTCTTTAGGAAAAAGAAAATGAGTAAAAGGAAAATGGCAAAGGCAAGATAAAAGTATCCGCTACTTGTCTCAAGCAATTTATCAAAGTCTTTTTGTTCGCGATTCTTTTTTTGCCAATTAATAGTTCCTACATCCACAGAAAGCCTTGAGGTGTTGGTTCCATTAATCGGCACAAATAATATTTGCAGCAGGTTTTGTTGTTGCGGTAATGTAAATGCAACATCATCGGTATATTTATTTACAACAGTTTCAAATTTGTTTTCAGGAATAAATCCTCCTGTTTGTGTAATTATTTTGTTGTTGAGGTAAACCCTTAATGAGCCTCTGCCACTTGCATTAAAAGCCAGAATTTTGTTAAGCAAAACTTTATCGGCATATAGTGGTAAACTTAACAAAATGCACTGCCTCTCATCGTCAAACTCTACCGTATCTGGTTTTAATGTTTTTAAAGTTTTAACAAAGCCCTTGCTGTTATAAATACTTATAGCCCATTCTCTTTTAACAAGCATATCAATAGAAAAAACGGAGTCTTCATTTCCTATGGCTATATTAAAATCTTTTAATGGGGTAACTACTGCCGATTTCTTTTTACCGGTGCTTTGTGCTAATGATGACGAGGCTTGAAGAATCAACATCAGCCAAAGCAGCACAATAAAACAAGCAATAATGTATTTGTA
>CXWJ01006526.1_pt1 | contig 17847 bp, 14 predicted proteins | sample 590841 | NCBI WGS metagenome assembly CXWJ01 (sample SAMEA3498367, study PRJEB10139) | wastewater metagenome | biome: wastewater treatment plant; material: activated sludge | place: Austria | collected 2015-01-21 | reverse complement strand
CAGCAGGTCCGGGTTGAGCGCGGGTGCGATGAGGCTCGCCACAGCCGCACCGGGGCGCAGCAGGCCGATCTCGTCGTCGGCCGGGGCGTTGACCTTGAGCACGACGTCGCTGGACCACGCCTGCTCGGGGGTGGACACGACGGCGCCGGCGTCGGCATAGGCGGCGTCGAGGTAGGACGACCGCAGCCCGGCGCCGGACTGGACGACGACGTCGTAACCGAGACCGATCAGGGACTGCACGGTCTTGGGGGTCGCCGCCACCCGGGTCTCGCCGGCCCGCGACTCCGCAGGGATGCCGATGCGCATGGATGCAACCTAGCGCCTCGCGTGGCGCCGACGACGACACCTTGGTGATGCGCGTTGACCTGCTCGCAGCCACGCCCGAACCGCGGTGCACGGCGCACCGGAACCCACGACATACCCCGTTTGCGCGCCGCGAGGATCACCCGCCGCCTACGGTATTGGCATGAGACCACTGCCCCGCGGTCTGGCCCTGCCCCCTGTCCTGTGCGCCGTGGTCGCCGCCTCGATCGCCACCGCCTCCGTGGTCACGGCCCCGGCCGCGTCGGCTGCCAGCGGCCATGACCGGGTCGACTTCGACAACGACGGGCTCGCGGACCAGGCGTTCGGCGCCCCGGGCGGATCTAACGGCGCCATCTACGTCACCCTGGGCAGCGGTGGCACCTATGTGATCGACGGCGTGGACGTCGACCGCGCCTGGTCCTTGGGCAATGCGCTGGCGACGTGCGACGTCAACGGCGACAACGTCACGGACCTCGTGGCCGGGGACCCCGACGCGGTCGAGGTCGACGGCGACGTCGACTACTCGGGGGGCGTCTTCGTCTTCTACGGGTCGGCCGGCATCCTCAGCGCCCCCGACTTCTGGAGCCAGGACTCCGCAGGAGTGCCCGGCACCGCCGAGCTGGGTGACGGCCTCGGCTACTCCGTCGCCTGTGGCGACTACAACGGTGACGGGTATGCCGATGTGGTGGCCGGCGCGCCCGGCGAGAACGTCGGCAGTCGGGTCGAAGCAGGCAGTGTCACCCTGCTCTTCGGCAGCATGACCGGCCTGACCGCCTCGGGGTCGCGCACCATCAGCCAGGACTCGACCGGCGTTGCGGGCACAGCGGAGTCCGATGACCTCTTCGGGCACAGCGTCGCGATGGGCGATGTCACCGGCGACGGGCTCGCTGAGGTCATCGTCGGCGCGCTGGGTGAGAACGACTTCGTCGGCCAGGTGCACTCCTTCGCCGGGTCGTCGGGCGGATGGAGCACCTCCGGGTCGACGGTGGTCTATGGCGGCGCCGTGGGCCAGAGCGGCTTCGGCCAGGACATCGCGCCGGGGTCCTTCGACGGCACCGGCGCTCTGGACGTCGCGGTCAGCGGCGACGGATCGGACGTCACGGGAGCGGTGACCGTCCTCAAGGCCAGCTCGGCCAACCTCAGCTCCACGGGAGCCAAGACGATCACCCAGTCCACCTCCGGGGTGCCTGGCACCGCCGAGAGCGGTGACTGGTTCGGCGAGTCCATCGACGCGGGAGACGTCAACGGTGACTTCCGGGACGACCTGCTCGTCGGCAACTTCACCGAGGACATCGGCACGGTCGACGAGGCCGGCAACATCGTGCTGCTCAAGGGCTCGAGCACCGGCCTGACGGGCACCGGCTCGCAGTCCTTCAGCCAGGACTCGACGGATGTCCCCGGGACAGCCGAGACGGCCGACGGGATGGGGCAGACCGTCGCCCTCGTCGACGTCGACGGCGACGCCTATCTCGACGCTGCCGTCGGCACCCCGTCAGAGGACCTCGGGTCGACGAAGGACGCCGGGTCGATCACCCTGCTGCCGGGGTCGAGCGGAGGGCTCACGGCGATCGGGGCGAGCCCGGTCGACACCAGCGATTTCGGGCCGGGTCCAGCCGCCAACGACCGCTTCGGTCTCGGGCTGGCCGGCTGATGCGCGCCTCACGCCCGCGCCGCCCTCGCACCGCCGCACTGGCCGTCGCCATGCTGGCTGCGGCCACGGTGGTGTGGGTCGCTGGTCCGGCAGGCACGTCAGCACGGGCCGCCACCGGGCACGTCGGCACCGACTTCAACGACGACGGCCTCGGCGACGCGGCCTACGGCGCCTGGGGCGACGCCGCCGTCTATGTGCACCTCGGCGGCACCGCCGTGCCCTACCGCATTGGTGCCGAGACCCTGGCCGACACGGCGTACTTCGGCGCCTCGCTCGCGACCTGCGATGTCAACGGCGACGGTTTCACCGACCTGGTCGTGGGCGACCCGATGGCCAAGGGCTCGGGCGGCATCTTCGTGTTCTATGGGTCGGTCGACGCGCTCGACGACTACGACTTCGTCGACCAGGACACCGCCGGTGTGCCTGGCGCGGCCGAACGTGGCGACTACCTGGGCGCGTCGGTCGCGTGCGGACTCGTCGACGGTGACCCGTATGCCGACATCGTCGCCGGGGCGCCGCTGGAGGACGTCGGCTCCACGGACGCCGCCGGATCTGCGGTGCTGCTCTTCGGTTCGTCGGCCGGTGTCACGGGCTCGGGTGCGGCCGCCATCACCCAGTCGACGACCGGTGTCGCGGGCACGGCCGAGGAGTTCGACACGATGGGGTCGAGCGTCGCGATCGGCGACGTGACGGGTGACGGGTACGGCGAGGTCATCATCGGCGCCCTCGGCGAGAACAACGGGGTCGGCCTGGTGCACTCGATCAGGGGCACGGCATCGAGCTGGACGGCGACCGGCTCGACATCCGTCTACGGCGGCACGCTGGGTCTGGAGGGTTTCGGCGGCAGCCTCGCGGTCGGGTCGTTCGACGGGGTGGGCGCACTCGACGTGGCGGTCGGCAGTCGGGGGGCGAGCGAGGGCGGTGCCGTGAGCATCCTCAAGTCCAGCACGGCCAACCTCGGCTCGTCAGGGGCTCGGACGCTGACGCAGAGCACGAGCGGAGTGCCGGGCACGGACGAAAGCGGTGATGAGTTCGGCGCGTCCCTCGCGGCCGGTGACCTCACCGGCGACGGGCGCGACGACTTGCTCGTGGGGGTCCCCGGCGAGGACATCGGGGTCATCCTCCGAGCCGGAGGGCTGGTGCTGCTCAAGGGTTCCTCGACCGGCCTGACCGGCGGTGGAGCCCAGTCCTTCAGCCAGGACACCGCCGGCGTGCCCGGTTCGGCCGAGGCGGCCGACGACTTCGGCCGCACGGTCGCCATGGTCGACCTCGACGGCACGGCCGGCCTCGATGGGGTCATCGGCGCTCCCTCCGAGGACATCGGCACGGTGCAGGACAGCGGCACCCTCACGCGTCTGCCGGGCACGTCGTCGGGACTCACCAGCGTGGGGTCGCGTGCCTGGGACGCCGACGACCTCGGCGGCGTCATCTCCGAGTACGCCTTCCTCGGGGGCTCAGCCGCCGGGTAGCGACCCGCTCGACCGGGTCTCGGCCGCCGCGCTGCGTCCCGCTTCTGGTCCGTCGCGCCGGTCGTGAACAACCCGCCTCGCGTGCCAGATCACGGCGACGGCTGCAGCGGCGACCGCGGCGCCCGCGATGGTTTGGGTGACGAGGTTGAAAGCGAGCGACCGGTAGGGGTTGTCGGCCTGCGACAAGGCGCCCATGACACCGACTCCGAACCCGACGGCGAGGGCGAGCAGCGCGAGCAGGCGCAGCTCAGGCTGATGCGGCTGGACCGGCGCCGGCAGGCGGAGGCGAGCGTGCCGCCATACGGCAATGGCCAGGAAGCCCAACCCGAGCACGGTGCTGACGTGCTGGGCGAGCTCGTGACCGGCGATGTCGGAGTAGGACTCCTCGAGCCAGTCGACGCGCTCGACGCCGAACCGCCCGGGGTGCGTGAAGCTGTCCCAGAGCACGTGGGTGAAGGCACCGACCACGATGCCGACCAGCGAGCCGACAACNNGGCCGCAACAGCACCCACCACGTCACGAGCATGATGACGCCGATGAGCAGGTCGATCGTGACCACCCCCCACCGCGAGTGGGTCAGTCCCCCGATGCTCAGCGGCAGGAAGTAGGGCACATCGGGCGCCATGCTTCCGGCGACCAGGGCAGACAGAGGTATGCCGAGGGGCCGGAAGGGCAGGATCGCCGCCGCATGGCTGAGGGTGAAGGGCACGCAAACGACGCTAGGGGCCGAGCCTGGGTGAACCCTGAGTCGCGCCGATGCCCCGGCTCAGCACTCGATGACGTTGACGGCGAGGCCGCCGCGGGCCGTCTCCTTGTACTTCACCGACATGTCTCGGCCGGTGTCGCGCATGGTGCGAATGGCCTTGTCGAGTGAGACGAAGTGCGACCCGTCACCGCGCACCGCCATACGCGCCGCTGTGATGGCCTTGACCGAAGCGACCGCGTTGCGCTCGATGCACGGGATCTGCACCAGCCCGCCGATCGGGTCGCAGGTGAGCCCGAGGTTGTGTTCGATACCGATCTCCGCGGCGTTCTCGACCTGGGCCGGGGTGCCGCCGATGATCTCGGCCAGCCCACCCGCGGCCATCGAACACGCCGAACCGACCTCGCCCTGGCACCCCACCTCGGCACCGCTGATCGAGGCGTTCTCCTTGAAGAGCACGCCGATCGCCGCCGCTGTGAGCAGGAACCGCACGATCCCGTCGTCGGTGGCGCCGGGGATGAACTTCTCGTAGTAGTGCAGCACGGCCGGCACGATGCCCGCTGCCCCGTTGGTCGGGGCGGTGACGACCCGGCCACCTGCGGCGTTCTCCTCGTTGACGGCCAGGGCGTAGAGCATCACGTGGTCCATCGCCCGCAGCGGGTCAGGCGAGTCGTAGCCGGTGTCGAGCTGGACCTTGAGAGAGGCGGCGCGCCGGCGCACCTTGAGCCCTCCGGGCAGGATCCCGGTCGTGCGACAGCCCGTCTCGACGCACTCCTTCATGACCGCCCAGATGTGCAGGAGCCCGGCCCGGACCTCGGCTTCGGTGCGCCACGAGAGCTCGTTGGCCATCATGATCTGGCTGATCGGCAGGCCGGTCTCGTCCGCGATCCGCAGCAGGTCGGCACCCGACGAGAAGGGATACCTGACCGGAGTGGCGTCGGGCACGATGACCTGTTGGCCGATCTCGTTCTCGTCGAGCACGAACCCGCCCCCCACGGAGTAGTACTCGCGCACCGCGAGCGGCGTCTCCTCGCCGGCCTCGACGGCCGCCGCGTGGTCGACCGCGGCGGTGTGCTCATCGTGGGCTGCGTAGGCAGTGAAGCGCATGCCGTTGCTGTGGAAGTCCAGCCGCTTGCGCCGGTGCAGGATCACGTCGTCGACGACGCTGAACCCGATGTCGTGCACGCCTCCGAGGCGGAGCCGTCCGGTGTCCCGGGTGTGCGCGACGGCTGGGTCGGCCTGCGCCGGGTCGACCGTCTCGGGGTCTTCGCCGGAGAGCCCGAGGACGACGGCCTTGACGCTGCCGTGGCCGTGGCCGGTGGCGCCGAGCGAGCCGAACAGCTCGGCCCGCACCGCGCCGACCGAGCCGAGCTGGCCGGACTCCTCCAAGCGGGTGACGAACGTGCGAGCGGCGCGCATCGGACCCACGGTGTGCGAGCTCGACGGGCCGATGCCCACTTTGAACAGGTCGAAGACGCTGACTGCCATGCGACCGCCTCCTGCCTGGTCCGGCACCGGGTCAGCCGATCGGGTGCCCCTTTGCCTCACATCATCCTCCTCCGTGCGCTGTTGCGCTATACGCACGTTCGTTGCTCATTGCGCACCGGCGGACTATCGTCGTGACACCAGGGCCGTTCATAGGAGATGCGTATGTCGAGCGCGCCACCCACCAGTACCGCGACCACGGCGGGGTCTGCGGCACACTCGGCACCTGCGGCACACTCGGCATACGACACGGTCATCGTGGGGGCCGGGTCGGCGGGCAGCGCCCTGGCAAACCGGCTCTCGGCAGACGGCACGCGCCAGGTCCTCGTGCTCGAGGCCGGTCGCATGGACTACGCGATGGACGTCTTCATCCACATGCCGGCCGCGCTGCCCTTCCCGATCGGCAGCCGGTTCTACGACTGGCAGTACGAGTCCGAGCCAGAGCCTCACATGAACAATCGCCGGATCTACCACGCGCGCGGCAAGATCGTTGGTGGCTCAAGCTCGATCAACGGGATGATCTTCCAGCGGGGCAACCCGATGGACTACGAACGATGGGGCCGTGAGCCGGGGCTGTCCACGTGGGACTACGCGCACTGCCTGCCCTACTTCAACCGGATGGAGACGTGTCTCGCGGCCGATCCGGACGACGAACGCCGCGGTCACGACGGGCCGCTGGTGCTCGAACGCGGCCCGGCCACCAACCCGCTGTTCGGGGCCTTCCTCAAGTCGGTCCAGGAGGCGGGGTACCCCCTGACCGACGACGTCAACGGCTACCGCCAGGAGGGCTTCAACGCCTTCGACCGCAACATCCACCGCGGTCGGCGCCTGTCGGCCGCTCGTGCCTATCTGCATCCGGCGCTCAAGCGCCCCAACCTGCGTCTGGTGACCAGGGCCCAGGCCACCCGCATCCTCTTCGAGGGCACCCGAGCGACGGGGGTCGAGTACCGCCGGCGGGGGCGCACCATCCGCGTGAGTGCTCGCGAGGTGATCCTGTGTGGTGGGGCGATCAACTCGCCCCAGCTGCTGCAGCTCTCCGGGGTCGGTGACCGGGCCTTGCTCAAGCCGCTCGGCATACCGGTCGTGCATCACCTGCCCGGCGTCGGTGAGAACCTGCAGGACCACCTCGAGGTCTACGTCCAGTTCGCGTGCAAGCAGCCCGTCTCGCTCCAGCCGATGATGCAGCACAAGTTCCGCTACGGACCGTGGATCGGGTTTCGTTGGCTGTTCTTCCGCAAGGGTCCGGGGGCCAGCAACCACTTCGAGGCGGGCGGGTTCGCCCGCTCCAACGAGGACGTCGACTACCCGAATCTCATGTTCCACTTCCTGCCGATCGCCGTCCGGTATGACGGGTCGGCCCCGTCTGGCGGACACGGCTTCCAGCTGCATGTGGGGCCGATGTACTCCGATGCCATCGGGTCGGTGCGCATCACCAGCACCAACCCGATGACCAAGCCCGCGCTGCGCTTCAACTACCTGTCGACCGACCAGGACCGACGCGAGTGGGTCGAGGCCGTCAGGGTCGCCCGGTCGCTGATCAACACCGAGGCGATGAGCGCCTTCAACGACGGGGAGATCAGCCCGGGGCCGCAGGTCGAGAGCGACGAAGAGATCCTGGACTGGGTGCGCAAGGACGGCGAGACGGCTCTGCATCCGTCGTGCACCTGCAAGATGGGCGACATCGAGGCCGACCCGATGTCGGTGGTGGACCCCTTGACCATGAAGGTCCATGGGATCGACGGCGTGCGGGTGGTCGACGCCTCGGTCATGCCGTATGTCACCAACGGCAACATCTATGCACCCGTCATGATGATCGCGGAGAAGGCGGCCGACCTCATCCTCGGTGCCTCGCCCCTGCCGCCCTCGACGGCCGACTTCTACCGGCATACGCGGCGCGGGTCCGCCGACTGACCTGGCGGATGTGTGACTCAGGTCACATTCTCTTGAATCCCCTCANNGTGTGTATTGGCTTCCATCCTTGTCTCTGTCTGCTGGTCCATGTCGGCCAGCCCAGCCTCGGCCGCTGGACCTCGTGCCGACTTCAACGGTGACGGCCGTGCTGACGTGGTCGTCGCCGCCCCCGAGGAGGGGGCTGGTGCCGTCTTCGTCAAGTACGGCGGCGGCGCCTGGGTGCGCATGAGCGCCTCGGGTCTCGTTGGCGCCGAGGGCTTCGGGGCCCCGCTGGCCACCTGTGACCTCAACGGCGACGGTTTCACCGACCTGATCGGTGGCGCGCCCGAGAGCAGCAGCGCGACGAGCGGCGCGGCAGGTGGCGCAGTCGTCGTGCTCTACGGCAGCGGGGGCGGCCTCGGCCGGCCCGTCCTGGTGACCCAGGACTCCCCCGGCGTGAGCGGGACCAGCGAGATCGGCGACCGGATGGGCGCCGCCGTGTCCTGTGGCTACGTCACCGGGGACTCGTATGCCGACATCGTCGTGGGCGTGCCAGGCGAGGGGTTGTCGGCGCTGGCCGATGCGGGCATCGTCATGGTGATTCCGGGCAGCTCGGGCGGGTTGAACCTCGCCTCGTCGCAGTCGATCTCGCAGGACACCGTCGGAGTGCCGGGCACGGCTGAGGCCGGGGACCGCTTCGGTGCGGCCGTCGCCGTCGGCGACATCACGTCTGACAACCGGCCCGAGATCGTGGCGGGTGCGCCCGGCGAGAACTCCGGTATCGGCCTGGTCACCTCCCTGCGCGGCTCGTCGCGCGGGTGGACGGGCACCGGCTCGGTGCTGGCCTACGACTCGGCGCGGCGCCACTACGGCCAGAGCCTGGCCATCGGTCAGTTCGCGCTGGGCGGTTCGCAGGAGGTCGCGGTGGGCAGCAGCGACGCCGGCGGCACCATCTCGATGCTTCGAGGCGGATCGACCAACCTCACCCGCACCAATGCCGTCGTTCTCACCCAGGACTCCAGCGGGGTCCCGGGTGTCGCCGAACCGGAGGACACCTTCGGGTCGGCACTCGCCGCCGGCGACATCACCGGCGACGGTGCGGACGACCTGCTGGTCGGCAACGCCGGCGAAGCTGTGGGCACGATCACCCGCGCCGGCAGCGTTCTCGTGCTCAAGGGGTCGAGCAGCGGGCTGACCGGCACCGGCTCCCAGGTCTTCACCGAAGAGAGCGAGAACATCCCCGGTGCGGCTGCCAAAGACAACGCCTTCGGAGCGAGCGTGGCACTTGCCGACCGCACCGGCGACGGCCTGGACGACGCAATCATCGGCACGCCGAGGGACGACGTGGGCAGCATCACCGACGCCGGAAGTATCACCCGGCTCCGCGGCACCTCCAAGGGGTTGACGGCCAACGGTGCCTTCTCACACGACGCCTCGACCATGGGCGGCACCGCAGTCAGCGGTATGTCGCTCGGAGCCGCGCTCGTCGGCTGACCACCCAGTCGCCGATGTGCAGGGGCTGGACCCCCTCCCCGGCACCTGCCCGAGCGTGAGGAGTCGCCGGGTCGAAGGACATCGTTGGTCCTTCGACCCGGCGGCTTCGTCATGGCGTCGGCTCGNNCCATGCGCCGTAGCGCACCCGCTGCACCGCACACGGGAAGTCGGGCGAACCGGGTGACCCGGTCAGCGATGCGACGTACCCTCTAACGGTGATCACGCGACGCCGCCGACCATCCCAAATGGCGTTGCGCCGCACCCTGCTGACCCTGCTGGGTGGCGCTGTCGTGGCGCTCAGCGCCATGTCGCCCGCGGCCGCCGCGGTGTCCCCCCGCGATGGCGACATCGACGGCGACGGCCTGGCCGATGTCGTCATCGGGGCACCAGACGACGGCACGGGTGCCATCCATGTGGGCTACGGCGACGGCACCTGGACGCGTTACACCGCCTCCCTGTCGGGCCAGGCTGGCTATGGCTGGTCCGTGGCGATGTGCGACATCAATGGTGACTCGTTCAGCGACGTGGTGAGCGGCGCGCCATACAGCACCGACCCCGGCGGCACCGCGATCGGCGGCGGAATCGTCGTCCGCTATGGCTCGAGCGGCGGGCTCGGATCACCGACCTTGGTGACCCAAGGCACCAGTGGAGTGCCGGGCGCCAGCGAAGGTGGCGACCTGATGGGCTTCTCGCTGGGCTGCGGACGCATCAACGCCGACACGTATGCCGATGTCGTCGTCGGGGTGCCTGGCGAAGCCCTGAGCGCTGTGGAGCAGGCCGGCACCGTGCTGCTGATCCGTGGTGCCGCCGCCGGGCTGTCGGTCGCGACGACGACGAGCATCTCCCAGGACACCGACGGTGTCGCCGGGACGGCCGAGGCCTTCGACCGCTTCGGAGACTCCGTCGCGGTCGGAGATGTCACGGGTGATGCCTACGCCGAGATCGTCATCGGCGCGGCTGCCGAGAACCTCGGCACGGGCCTGGTCCACTCCCTGCGCGGGTCGGCCGCCGGGTGGACCTCGACGGGTTCGACCACGGTCTACGTCAGCTCCCGGATCGGCTTCGGGCTGAGCTTGGCCATCGGCCAGTTCGCCAAGGGCGGAGCCGCCGAGGTGGCGGTCGGCAGCGCTGACCGGGCTGGCACGGTGACCATGCTTCGTGGCGGTGTCGGCAACCTCACGGCCACCGCGTCAGTCGTCATCCACCAGGACACGACGGGGGTGCCGGGCACCGCCGAGCCACTGGACCCAGACAACTTCGGTGCTGCCCTGTCGGCCGGTGACGTCACCGGGGACGGGGCCGACGACCTCCTGGTCGGCAACCCCGGCGAGTCGATCGGCTCACTCGACGCCGCCGGGTCGGTCGTGCTCCTCAAGGGCTCGACGACGGGCCTGACGGGCACCGGCTCGCAGGGCTTCGACCAGGACAACGCGTCCATACCCGGCGCCTCCGAGCAAGGCGACCTCTTCGGCCAAGGTGTCACCCTGGCCGATCGCACTGGCGACGGCAAGGCCGACGCGGTCATCGGCTCTCCCGGCGAGGACATTGGCTCGGCCGTCGAGGCCGGGTCGATGACGACGCTCACCGGCACGTCGACCGGCCTCACCACGTCTGGGTCGAGCGCCGGCGGCGCCTCGTCACTCGGCGGCACCACGACCAGCGGCCAGTCGCTTGGCTGGTCCGCCGCCGGCTAGTCACCCAGCTCCACCGTCTGTCTCAGCTTCATGCACTCACGTCGACCTGCCTAGGGGACCCCGATGATCACAGCCGAACGCCATGTCCGCCGCGTGGCGACAACGGTGCTCACTGCCGGCGGTGTGCTGCTCGCCCAGGGGACCTCGTCAGCGGTGGGGGCCGGAGACGCCGACTTCGACGGCGATGGCCGCGCCGATCTGGCGGTGATGTAGCCGGGTGACCGAGTTGGGACGTACAGGCAACCCCATCCCTGAGCCAGGCGACCCCATGGATAGGGCGCGGTGTAGAGCCGGCTCACGCACGAGAGGATGCACGGCACCCATCTGAGAAGCTTCAAGAGACCAAGGATGCGAGCCCTGGTGCTCAGCGTGGCGCTGTGCGGGACAGTCGCATCTGGGATTGCACTGCCAGCGCAGGCGCTGCCGACCAGCCGAACGGCCGAGACCGTCGCCACCGATGACGCTGACTTCAATGGAGACGGTCGCGCCGACATCGTCACAGTCGGCAGCAACGAGACACACGCAGGGGAGCAACTCCTCGTCGAGTACGGCGGCAAGGGCTGGGCGTCCTACGGCGCTCCACCGACGTCTCCACAGGTGGGATTCGCCGGAAGCATGGCGACATGCGACGTGAACGCCGACTCGTATACCGACCTGATCGTCGGGCTATATTTCTCCCTCGAGGGACGAGCTTCCCAGCGGGTGGACCTCGAGCAAGGATCGATTGGGATCTACCTCGGTGGCGCGTCGGGCCTGCGAGCGCCGCAGTTGCTGAAGGCTTCGTCGCCCGAGGTGCCAGGCTCGCGTCGACACGACCTCTTCGGCTCGAGCATCGCCTGCGGTCGAGTGGACCGTGACATCTATGCCGACATTCTCATTGGGAGTTTCGGCTACTCGATTCCGAGGGCGATCCAGTCCGGTGCTGCCGTCCTGGTGCGTGGGTCAGCGTCTGGATACAGCCCGTCGGGCATGCGCCTGATCACCGTGGAGTCGCGCGGCGTGCCCGGCGATTCCGAGTTCGGTGACTTTGTTTGGCGTCAAGGTCGCCATCGCCGATCTCACCGGAGACGGCTACGGCGACCTCATCATCCGCGACAACGGTGAGGACTACCGCGGATCCATCGTGCTCATTCCTGGCACGTTTGGCGGCATCTCGCCGGCATCGGCGAGCCGGCTGGATCCTCCGCCCGGGGACTCGACGACATTTGGCTATGGGCTGGCGATCGGCGATTTCAGCGGATCAGGTGAGCTTGAGCTCGCGGTCAACACTGCCGACGGACAGGTGCTCCTCTATTCGGCGCGCACCGGCTCCTTCGACCCTGCGCCCAACGCCACGTTCTCGCAATCCACACCAGGAGTGCCGGGAGTAGACGAGGAGTCTGACGCGTGGGCAGCCGACTGTCCGCTGCTGACCTGAATGGCGATGGACGCGCCGACCTCATGGTGGGCGCCTACGGCGAGGACGTCGGACCCATAGTCCAGGCCGGCAGTGTCACCCTGCTGTATGGCGGGGTAGCAGGGCTCGGGGGAGCCGGTGCGAGGGTGATCACCCAGGACACACCCGGTGTGGCCGGCGTCGCCGAGGCGGGGGACTGGTTCGGCGTCAGCCTGGTCGCCTCCGACCGTGACGGCAACGGGGCCGCAGACCTCGTGGTGTTGGCCAGCGGTGAGCAGGTGACCGGTCAGGGCGGCATCCCGGGAGCGATCACCACCATCCGCGGTCCGGTGAGCACGACATCCTCGATCGTCTCGTCAGCCGTGTCCTACTTCGGGCTGGGGGTCCCCAAGCTCGACGAGAGGTTGGGCGGCCCCATCGTGGGGTAGCTGTCGCCCTGGGCGAGTCGGGACACGACATACCCATCTGGGTAGTTCGGTCTCGTCAGGATGAGACCGAACTACCCAGTTGGTTGTCCGACCTGAGGCGGTCAGTCGGTCAGGCGATCCACGCCTTGACCTTGTCCGGGTTGGCCTCGACCCACTTCTTGGCGGCCTCCTCGGGGGTCAGCTTGTCCTCGGTGATCATCTTGGCGACCTGGTTCTGGTCGTCGTTGGTCCACGTGAAGTTCTTGACCAGGTTGTATGCCGGGCCGTTGGCGTCGGCGAACGTCTTGGACACGATCTTGTCCAGGATGTAGACCGGGTAGTCGCACGCGACCTTCTTGGGGTCGGCGTCACAGCCATCGGTGTATTCGGGCAGCGCGACCTTCTCGAGCGGCACCTCCGACATGAACCACTGCGGGTCGTAGAAGTAGCCCAGGATCGGCTTCTGGTTCTTCTGCGAGTCACGGAAGGCCTGGATGAGCGCCGCCTCGCTGCCCGAGTAGACCACCTCGAAGTTGAGGTCGAGGTTCTGGATCAGCGCCGCGTCGTTGGTGACGAAGGACGGGTCGCCGCTGAGGAACTGGCCCTTGCCCTTGGACTCGGAGGTCTTGAAGAGCTCGGCGTACTTGTTGAGGTTCTTGTAGTCCAGGATGTCCGGGTACTTCTCGGCCATCCAGGGCGCCACGAACCAACCGATAACACCCTTGTTGCCCGTCTCCCCGGCCATGACGGCGGTCTTCTGGTCGTCGATGTACTTCTTCTTGAGATCGTCGTGGCCCCAGTTCTCGACGATCGCGTCCACCTCGCCGGAGCCGAACCCCTGCCAGGCGACCTCTTCCTTGAGGTCCTTCTTGGTGACCTTGCACTTGAGCTCGTTCTCGGCGACGTAGGCGATGACCGCCGCGTTGGCTTCGTAACCCACCCAGGGGTTGATGGCAATGTTGAACGTGCCGCATTCGGCCATGGCGCCCCCGGTGCTACCGCCGGCCGCAGGCGCCTCCTCGCCGACCTTGGCGCCTCCGCAACCGGCCAGGGCCAGGGCGGCCACGGATGCCGCAACGGCGACCCGCCATGCCGGCGACCTCGTGAACGATGACTTCATGGTGTGNNACGAGACGATGACGGATGAGGCACGGCTCACCCTCTCGCTCGGCTGGGGTCGACCCGGCGCGCGGCAGCCTGGCTGATGCGGTCGAGCATGATGCCCAGCAGCGAGATGGCGATGCCGGCGGCGAGCCCCTTGCCGTAGAGCTGGCCTTGCACCAGACCCGCGACGACGAGGTATCCCAGGGCACCAGCGCCCACCAGGCCGCCGACGACGACCATCGAGAGCACGTAGATGATGCCCTGGTTGGCGCCGAGGGCCAGTGCCTTGGCCGACATGGGCAGCTGCACCAGCAGGATCGTCTGCCACGTGGTGGCACCCGTCGAGGCGGCCGCCTCCATGGTCGTCGCCGAGAGCCCGCGCACCCCGTCGGCGATGATCTTGATGGCGGGAGGAGCGGCATACACGACGGCTGCGACGATGGCGGTGAACCGCGTCGGACCGAACAGGGCGAGGAACGGCACGAGGTAGACGAAGGACGGCAGGGTCTGGCCGGCGTCCAGGATGGGTCGCAGGACCGTGTCGGCTCGCGTGCTGCGGCCCATCCACACCCCGAACACGACACCGAAGACCATGACGATCGCCGTGCCGATGAGGGTCGCAGCCAAGGTGACCATCGAGTCGTTCCAGAGGCCGAGACCGACGATCAGCCCGAGACAGATGCCGCTCGCGACCACCGCACGGCGGCCGCCGAGCACCCCGGCGATGGCGACGAGCGCAGCGAAGGCCAGCCACCACGGCGACTGGCTCAGCAACGACTGCAGCGGGTCGAGCATGTAGGAGGTGACGACGTTCTTGAGGCCCTCGGTGAGCGGCTGGAAGGTGTCCTGCACCCACGTGGTGATCGACTCGGTGACCTGACGGATGTTGGGGCCGATGTTGAGGTTCTCAGGGAACTCCGCCGCCCAGACGAAGGTGCTCGACAGGTAGCCGCAGATCACGGTGACCACGGCACCCACCGCGATGCTCAGGCGGCGCATCTGCAGGCGGCGTCCGGTCGGGGGTTTGCCCTGAACCCGGGTGCTCGCGGCCGTCGTCACCCGGTCCAGGACGATCGCGATGATGACGATCGCCAGGCCACCGTTGAACGCCTGGCCGACGTCGAGGGACTGGACCGCCTTGATGACCACCTTGCCAAGACCCGGCGCGTCGATCAGGGCCGCGATCGTGGCCATCGACAGCGCGGCCATGATCGTCTGGTTGGCGCCCAGGACGATGGTGCGCTTGCTCATCGGCAACATCACCTGGGTGAGCTTCTGCCACGTCGTGGCGCCGAGGGAGTCGGTGGCCTCGATCGTCGTCTCGGGCACGGTGCGGATGCCGTGCGCGGTGATGCGGATGACGGGAGGCAGGGCATAGATCAGCGTGGCGATCGTCGCCGATGCAGGCCCGATGAGGAAGAACAGCGTGAGAGGGGCGAGATAACAGAACGTCGGAAGAGTCTGCATGAAGTCCAGCAGCGGGGTCAGTGCGGCGTTGACCCGGTTGGACAGACCCATCCACACCCCGAGCGGAATGCCGATGGCCAGCGCAATGAGGACCGCCGCGAGGGTGAGCGCCAGGGTGTCCATCGACTCGACCCAGAGGCCCTGGAGCCCCAGGAAGAAGAAGCCGCCGCCCGCGAGCAGGCCGTACTTCCAGCCCGCGACGACCCAGGAGACGAAGGCAACCAGCACCACGACCCCGAGCCAGCCCAGCAGCGGCACCGGACGGTCCCCGAAGGGCTGCGAGATCAGGCTCTGGATGAAGGTCACCAGGTTGTCGATGAACAGCCGGATGTAGTTGATGAAGTAGACGAAGAACGGGTTCTCGTTGCGGCTGGCGCCCACGCTGTCATAGAGCTCGGTCAGCCGGTCGTGCAGCGGGGTGGTGTCGGCCTGGGCCAGCTCGAGGGTGTTGCGACCCTTGAGGGCCATCCACCCGATCACCCAGACGAAGAGGATGCCGAGCAGGGACCCCCGCGCCCCCAGCCGGCGGACGAGCGGGTTGGCCGACGCCGCGGCCGTCGAGGTCATGCCGGCTGCCGGTCGGCCGCGTCCGAGATCACGACGAGGATCTCCTCGTCACCCACCACGCCGACGATGTTGTCGCCGTCGGACACCCGGATCGGCGCATCGGAGGAGAGCACGGCTCGGATCGCGTCCTTGATGACGACGTCCTTGTCCAGCACCGGCCCGGACAGGTCGTCGTTGGGACGGGGCGCTCGCGCGATCCACCGCAGGGTGAGGACGCTGGACTTGGCGACCTCTTGGACGAAGTCCCGCACGTAGTCGTCGGCCGGAGCCCCGACGAGCTCGTCGCCGGTGCCGAGCTGGATCATGTTGCCGTCACGCATGATGAGGATGCGGTCGCCGAGCTTGAGCGCCTCCGACAGGTCGTGGGTCACGAAGATCATCGTCTTGCCGACCTCCTTGTGCAGCCGGATGACCTCGGCCTGCATGTCCCGGCGGATCAGCGGGTCGAGCGCGGAGAACGGCTCGTCGAAGAGCAGGACGTCCGGGTCGTTGGCCAGCGCCCGTGCCAGCCCGACGCGTTGCTGCATACCTCCCGAGAGCTCGTGGGGGTAGGACTTGTCGTATCCCGCCAGCCCGACGAGCTCGATGACCTCGTGAGCCCGCTTGACGCGCTCGGCCTTGCCCATGCCTCGGACCTCGAGCCCAAAGGACACGTTGTCGACGACCCGCCGGTGTGGCAGCAGGCCGAAGTGCTGGAAGACCATCGAGATCTTCTTGCGCCGGAAGTCGCGCAACCGCTTCTCGTCGGCCTTGAGGAAGTCCTCGCCCTCGAAGATCAGCTGGCCCGACGTCGGCTCGATGAGCCGCGACATACACCGGATGAGGGTGGACTTGCCCGAGCCGGACAGTCCCATGATGACGAAGACCTCGCCGTCGGCGACGTCGAAGGACGCGGCACGCACGGCGGCGGTGCACCCCGTCTGGTCCATGAGCTCACGTCGGGTCAGGTCGCGCAGCGCGGGTGTGGTCGGCACCTCCGACGCCCGCGGACCGAAGACCTTCCACATGTCGCGGACCTGGATCAGCGGGTCGGCACTCGGTTGGGTGCTCGCCTGTGGGGTCACGTCTCCTCCATCGTGGTGCGTCGTTCGCGAGCGGTCACTGGTCGAACCAGCCGCTCGGCGCGGGGGCGATGTTGTGCCAGATGTGCTTGATCTCGCGGTACTCAGCCAGCCCGGCGGGCCCGAGCTCGCGTCCGTTGCCCGACCGTTTGAACCCGCCCCACTCGGCCTGTGGGACATAGGGGTGATAGTCGTTGATCCACACGGTGCCGTGTCTCAAAGCGCCCGCGACGCGCTGGGCGCGGCCGGCATCCTGGGTCCAGACGGCACCGGCGAGCCCGTAGGACGTGTCGTTGGCGATGCGGATCGCATCGGCCTCGTCGGTGAAGGTCTCAACGGTCATGACCGGCCCGAACGACTCGTCCTGCACGCACGACATGCTGCTCGCGGCGCCGTCGAGCACGGTCGGCTCGTAGTAGAAGCCGTTTGCCAGGGCTGGGTCGTCGGGCCGCCGACCCCCGCATCGCAGCACGGCGCCCTCGGCGCGGCCGCGCTCGACATACTCGGCGACCTTGCGCAGATGCGCCTCCGAGATGAGTGCACCGGTCTGGGCCTTGTCGTCGAACGGCCCGCCGAGGCGGATGGCGCTCGCGCGGGCGACGACCTCGTCGACGAAGGCGTCGTGGATCGAGTCCTGGACGATAAGCCGGGCACCCGCTGAGCAGACCTGACCGCTGTGCAGGAACACCGCGGTGAGCGCGTTGTCGAGCGCCGCGTCCCAGTCGGCGTCGGCGAACACCACGTTGGGGTTCTTGCCACCGAGCTCCAGGGCGACCCGTTTGACCGTCGGGGCTGCGGCGGCCATGAGCGCGGTGCCGGTGGGAACCCCNNAGGTGGATGGCCGTCGACGGGGTGAGCTCGCTCGGTTTGAGCACGAAGGTGTTGCCGGCGAGCAGGGCCGGGGCGACCTTCCAGGAGACCTGGAGCAGGGGGTAGTTCCACGGGGTGATAAGCGCGCAGACTCCCACCGGCTCGTGCACGATCCGGGACACCGCGTCGGCCCGGCCGGTGTCGACGGCTCGACCTGCGTCGGTGCCGGCGATGCCGCCGTAGTACCTGAAGCACGAGACGACGTCCTCGACGTCGTACTCGCTCTCGACGAGCCGCTTGCCCGTGTCGAGGCTCTCGGCTCGCGCGATCTCGGCCTTGTCGCGCA